>Ga0129310_1002071_pt1 | contig 15710 bp, 15 predicted proteins | sample Go1ome_2_FD_94433 | JGI IMG/M metagenome (GOLD analysis project Ga0129310, IMG submission 94433) | Western lowland gorrila individual fecal microbial communities from Wisconsin, USA - Go1022A metagenome | ecosystem: Host-associated > Mammals > Digestive system > Large intestine > Fecal | place...
CGGGGTGGATGTGTCCGCCGAGGATTTCGAGGATGCGGATCAGTAAGCTGGAGCCGTCTCAGCGGGTGAAGGGGCGGTGGCTGGTCTGGCTGGACGACGGCAGTCTCCTGCGGATCAGTGAGAATGAGGTGATCTCCTTCGCCCTCTATACGGGGATGGAGCTCACAGAGGATGCCTTTGACGCCCTGACCGCCGCCGCGGGAGCGAGCGCCGTCAGGAACAGGGCCCTCGATCTGATCTCCGCCCGTCCTCTGTCCCGGCGTGAGCTGATCCAAAAGCTCACCGCCCGGCCCAGAGACCGGGAGAGACCGCCTTTGGCCACGCCGGAGCAGGCCGGAGAGGCCGCCGACTGGCTGGAGGGGCTGGGATACCTCAATGACGCCGCGTACGCTGGGATGGTGGCCCGCCACTATTCCGCCAAGGGCTATGGGGAGCGGAAGGTCCGGGACGAGCTCTTTCGCCGGGGCGTGCCCCGGGATCTGTGGGACGCCGCGCTGGAGGAGGCCCGGCCCCCGGAGGAGGGGGTGGACGCCTTTTTGCACAGCCGCCTGAAGGGGCGTGACCCTGACGCCCGGGAACTCAAGCGGGTGTCCGACGCCTTGGCCCGGCGGGGCTACCGCTGGAATGAGATCAGGGAGGGGCTGCGCCGCTATGGCGCGGAGATCGAAGAGGAGTGACGGGCTCCTCGTCCGGCGCGGAAAGGCCGGGGCCCCCATTAACATTGAAGGAGAATTCACTTTGAAAATCGCTTTTATCTCTCTTGGCTGCTCCAAGAACCTCATCAACACCGAGCAGATGATGGCCCTCTGCCGGGCTGCCGGACATACCGTCACGGGAGAGCCGGAGGGGGCCGATGTGGCTGTGCTCAACACCTGTGGGTTCATTGACGCCGCCAAAAGCGAGGCCATTGAGAATATCCTGGCGCTGGGGGAGCTGAAAAAGGCGGGGCGGCTGGGCAAACTGCTGGTCTGCGGCTGCCTCTCTCAGCGCTATCGGGCGGAGATGCTGGATGAGCTGCCTGAAGTGGACGGACTCATGGGCACCGGCAGCTATGACCATGTCGTCGCGGCGGCGGAAGCCGTGGCAGCGGGGGAGCGGTTCCAGGACTTCGGGGACATCTCGGCCACCACCGAAGAGGGCGCGCGCATGATCACCACCCCTTCCTATACCTCTTTTCTGAAGATCGCGGAGGGCTGTGACAACTTCTGCGCCTTCTGCATTATCCCCTATCTCCGGGGCCGCTACCGCAGCCGTCCCATGGAGTCCATTCTGGCCGAGGCCAGGGCCCTGGCCGAGGGAGGGACCCGGGAACTGATCCTGATCGCCCAGGACATCGGCCCCTACGGCAAGGATCTCTATGGGGAGCGCAGGCTCCCGGAGCTGCTGCGGGAGCTGTGCAAGCTGCCCTTCCACTGGATCCGGCTGCACTACCTCTACCCCGACCACCTGGACGACGCGCTCATCGATGTGATCGCTTCAGAGCCCAAGATCGTCAAGTATCTGGACATTCCTCTCCAGCACTGTGACGATCGGATCCTGAAGTCCATGGGCCGCTGGGGAACCCGGGAGACGCTCACCGGGATGCTGGCCGAACTGCGCCGCCGCATCCCGGGCCTGGTGCTGCGCACCTCGCTCATCTGCGGCCTGCCCGGGGAGGGAGAGGAGGAGTTTGAAGCGCTGTGCGGGTTTGTCTCCGAGACCGGCATTGAACGGGCGGGCGTGTTCCAATACTCCCGGGAAGAGGGAACCCGGGCGGCCAAGATGGAGGATCAGGTGCCGGAAGAGGTGGCCGCACAGCGGGTGGAGCGCCTGGTGGAGCTCCAGTCCCGGGTGCTGGACGCCTATAACGAAAGCCGTCTGGGCACGGTGATGGAGGTCCTCTGCGAGGGCTTTGACGCCGAAGAGGGCTGTTACGCGGGCCGGACCTATGCCGATTCGGTGGAGGTGGACGGCCGGGTCTGGTTTACCGCCGCCGGGAGCATCCCTGCGGGGACCTTTGTCAATGTCCGCATGACGGGGACTCGGGACGGAGATCTGACCGGCGAGATCGAAGCGTAAGGGGGCCGGGACGTGAATACAGCCAACAAGCTCACCCTTCTGCGGGTGGCCATGATTCCCCTGTTCCTGGGGATCCTCTACTGGGGCTTTCCGGGGAGCGACTATGCCGCCCTGACCGTTTTTATCCTGGCCAGCCTGACGGACTTCGCCGACGGCTATATCGCCCGACACTACGATCAGGTCACCGACTTCGGAAAATTTATGGACCCGCTGGCGGACAAGGTGCTGGTGGTCACGGCCATGCTGTGGTTTGTCCAGTGCGGCCGGCTGCCCGCCTGGGCGGTGGCCATCGTGATCTTCCGGGAGTTCGCCGTCTCCGGAATGCGGCTCATTGCCGCAGAGCGGGGCAGGGTCATCGCCGCGGGCTGGTCGGGAAAGGTCAAGACCGCATCCACCATGGTGGGGCTGTGCCTGATGTTTCTTCCTCTGCCCGGCTGGGTCACAACGGCCTGTGTGACGGTGATCGTGGTGACCACTCTTTACTCCGGGATCGAGTATTTTGTAAAGAATCTGGATATTATGGACTGGAGCAACCTGTAACGGGGCGGCCCGACGATGGGCTGGCCGTGTTTTGAAACTGGACCTGGGAGGCGGCGCGCATGCTGTTTCAGAAAAAGATAGAACCGCGGTGTACCTATTGCGCCAAAGGGGCGCCGCTGGAAGACGGGCAGATCCTCTGTGCCAAAAAGGGCGTGGTCTCCCCCGCGGGGAGCTGCTCCGGGTTTCGGTATGATCCGCTCAAGCGGATTCCGCCCCGCCCGGCGGTGCTGGACACCAGCCGGCTGAAGGATGAAGATTTTCGCCTGGAGTGAAGAGCGAAACGAAAAGGGCGGACCGGAATGTCCATTCCGGTTCGCCCTTTTTATACCTGCGTCCAGCGCTCTGTCATTTGGAACAGTGTGTTCAGAGCGGCGGGGGAACCAAACAGGCAGTAATTTTTTCCGTTCCAGCAGATCCCGCCTCCGGAAGTCAATTCAAAGAAGGCCATGTCCGCTTTATAGTAGACCGTGAAGCAGTAAGAGCGCTCCGAAGAGGGCGGATTTGTTTCGAAGGGGGACGGGACCAGCAAAAGGCGCGTCAATTCGGACAGAAAACAGTGGATTTCCACGATGTTTTCCGTATACCGGCCCACAACGGAGGCGGGGCCGGAAACGGTCACCGACACCATGGCGGCTTTTTCCGCCGGCTGAGGGAGCAGCTCCCCCGCCTGACGCGGGAAAAAGATTCCAAGGCATAGGATGGCAGCCGCCGCTGCCACGGTTGAGATCACACTCCTCTGTCTCATTTTACACACCCCATCCCTTTGCCCCATAAAAGGGCCTTTATTAAGACAACGGTTCAAAGGGCAAAATGTGACAGGTTTTTAAAAAATTTTATTTTAAGAAGGCCGGGGAGCATTGCTCCCCGGCCTTCTCAACACCGATTAATCTTTTTCCTCGGACTGCTTTACCGAGCCGTCCACAGCGCCCAGAATGGTGCGGCCTTTGGCCTCCTTGGCGTGTTTGTCCACATCCATCTGGTTGCGGGGACTGCGGATCAGAATGCCTGCACCCTGGACGCAGCCGCCCTCGCAGGCCATGCCCTCGATAAAGTTCACATCGCCGATCCCGCGGGCCATCTTCATCAGTTCTGCCTTACAGGCATTGATGCCGCTGCAGGACACGGCGTGGAGCTTGAACTGTTCGTCGGTGACGCCGTGCTCCTTCAGCCCCTCGGCCACAGCTGCGGCCACACCGCCGGAGTGGGCGAAGGAGCGGCCGAAGCCGCTGGCCTCATCCAGCGGGGTCTCTTCCAGCTGCTCTGGGTCAATGCCCTTGGATTCAAAGAGCGGGTAGAGTTCTTCGAAGGTAATGGCACAGTCGATGGCACCCATGGTTTTGCCCAGCTGGAACTCCCGCTTCTTGGCCACGCAGGGACCGACAAAGACCACCCGGGCCCGGGGATCCTTCTCCTTCAGGCGTTTGCCGATCATCACCATGGGGGAGGGGGTATGGGAGATAAGAGGAGCCAGGTCGGGGAAGTTTTTCTCTACGTAGTCCACGAAAGCGGGGCAGCAGGAGGAGAGCAGCTTGCCCTTCTCCACCAGCTCCTGGCTCTCGGCTTTTGCGGTCATGTCGGCACCCAAAGCGACCTCGGCCACATCGTAGAAGCCCACCATCTTCAATGCGGTGACCACCTGCCCCAGGGTGGCGGGGGCAAACTGACCGGCGATGGAGGGAGCCAGCACGGCGTAGACCCGGAAGTCCCACCGCGCAGCGCCGCGGAGCATCTGGATCACATCTACCAGGTAGGACTTGTCCATGATGGCACCGAAGGGGCATTGATAAACGCAGCTGCCGCAGGCGATACACTTGTTGACGTCGATGGAGGCCGATTTGTCCTCGCCCATGGAGATGGCGCCGGGGGCGCAGCCGCGCTCACAGGGGCGCTGCCGCTTTTCGATGGCGCCGTAGGGACAGGCGGAGACGCATTTGCCGCAGGTGATGCACTTGGCGTGGTCGATGGTGGCCTTGTGGTTGATGATGGTGATGGCGTCCTTGGGACAGGAGTGGACGCAACGGGTGGCGATACAGCCCCGGCAGGCGGGGCCCACCTCGATCTGGGTCACGGGACATTCGTCGCAGGCCACCGCCATGACCTCCACCATGGCGGGGTTGGAGCTGTCCCCGCCCATGGCCATCTTGAGGCGGCTGGACACCACCGCCCGCTCTTTGTAGATGCAGCAGCGCATCTTGGCCTCCGGCCCGGGTACGATCTGTTCGGGCACGTCCAGGATCCCGGTGGCCAGACGGTCCTCCCAGGTCAGTTCGGCCACCGACTTAAGAACCTGGTCCTTCAGCTCCTGTACCGATGTTTCAAATTTACGCATCATTGATATCTCCTTTGCCAACGGGCAATATGCGGTTCTGCTTTCTTTTGTTTATTGTACTATTCCCCTGCGAAACCTGTCAACGACAAGATTTTTACTTTCCGGAGCCTGCTTTTGTGTAGGTTCACCAGACCCTGCGGTTTGGTGGAAATAACTTGCCTGAGGCCCGGGGGGCGGGTATAATAGAAAAACAGATCAAACTGTCGAGGAGGCAATGCCCATGGACCCCGCCCAGCTGCGTAAACTGCCTAAAATGGATCTGCTGCTGGCCCTGCCGGTGCTGGAAGATTCCGGTCTGCCCCGGGGGCTGCTCCGCCGGGCCGCATCAGAGGAACTGGACGCCCTCCGGAAGGGAGAGGGCTCTGCACCCGGTATGGATGCCCTGGCGCAGGCGGTGCTCCGACGGGCACTGCGCGCCATGGAACCCGGCCTGACCCGGGTGGTGAATGCCACGGGGGTGGTGCTTCACACCAATCTGGGCCGTGCGCCGCTGGCAGAGGCTGCCCGGGCCGCGTGGGGCGGGGCGGCGGGCTACTGCGACCTGGAGTACGATCTGGACACCGGCTGCCGGGGGATTCGGGGCGGGGGGGTGTCTGCCCTCCTCCGGGATCTCACCGGGGCGGAGGACGCCGCCGTGGTCAACAATAACGCCGCCGCAGTTCTTCTGGCGCTCACCGCCCTGGCGGCCGGCAAAGGGGTGGCCCTCTCCCGGGGCGAACTGGTGGAGATCGGCGGCTCCTTTCGCCTGCCCGACATCATGGCCCGGAGCGGAGCCGAACTGGTGGAGGTGGGTACCACCAACCGCACCCGTCCCGCGGATTACCGCGCCGCCGCGGAGGGGGGAAAGGCCCAGCTGCTCCTGAAGGTCCACACCTCCAATTACCGGGTGGTGGGCTATACCCAGGAGGTCTCCCTGTCCGAGCTGGTCGGGCTGGGCCGCGCCTACGGCATGCCGGTGCTCTATGACCTGGGGGCCGGACTGCTGCTGCCGCCCCGGCTGCTGGGCCTTCCGGAGGGCACTCCGTCAGTGGCGGAGAGCCTCCGGGCGGGAGCCGATCTGGTGTGTTTTTCGGGGGACAAGCTCCTGGGCGGGCCCCAGGCCGGTATTTTGGCGGGGCGGACCTGGGCGGTGGAGGCGGTGCGAAAGCACCCTCTCTTCCGGGCCCTCCGGCCGGACAAGGGAACTCTGGCCGCGTTGGACGCCACCCTGCGCCTCTATCAGGACCCGGCGGCGGCCCGGCGGGCCATCCCGGTGCTGTCCATGCTTTCCGCGGAGCCGAAAGAGCTGTCTGCCCGGGCGGAAGCCCTGGCCCAGACCCTCCGAGCCGCCTGCGGCCCTCGCTGTGCCGTGGCGGTGGAATCCGGAGAGAGCGAGGCGGGGGGCGGCGCGCTCCCGGGAGTGGCGTTTCCCACCTCGCTGGTGACCCTGGCCCCCCGGGACCGCACCCCCGAGGCGCTGGAGGCCGCGCTCCGGGCCGCTCCCGTGCCCGTGGCGGCACTCCTGCGGCACGGGAAAGTGGCGGTGGATGTGCGCACCCTGCGCCCCGGCGACGACGAGGCCCTTTGCCGGGCCGTTTCGGAGGGGCTGTGAGAGGGCTCACCTTTGCCGTGGCCGGGCACGTGGATCACGGCAAGACCGCTCTCACCCGGGCCCTCACCGGAGTGGATACCGATCGGCTGGCCGAGGAAAAGCGCCGGGGGCTGACCATTGAGCCGGGTTTTGCGCCGCTGATGCTGGAACACGCCGTCGTCGGGCTGGTGGACGACCCCGGTCATGAGCGGTTCCTTCCGAATCTTCTGGCCGCCAGCGGGGGAGTGGACGCCGTGCTGCTGACGGTGGCCGCCGACGAGGGCCCCATGCCGCAGACCTGGGAGCACCTGGAGGTGCTCACCTGCCTGGGCGTGGAGCGGGGTGTGGTCGTTCTCACCAAGATCGACCTGCTCCCGCCGGGAGAACTGGAGGCCCGGACGGCCGCCCTGGCCAAGGCCTTCCGGGGGAGCATTCTGGAAGGCGCGCCCATCTGCCCGGTCTCCGCCCGCACCGGGGCGGGGCTGACCGCGCTGCGGACGGTGCTGGAGGCGCTGGCGGATGGCTGCCCCGCCCGGCGGAAGGACCGCCCCTTTCGCCTTCCGGTGGACCGGGCCTTCGCTGTGGACGGCTTTGGCCCGGTGATCACCGGAACCGTGTGGGACGGGACGCTCCGGGTCGGGGAGAGCCTCCGGCTCTGGCCCGGGGAGACGGTGGCCCGGGTCCGGGGCCTTCAGCGCCACGGGCAGCCGGTGGAGACGGTCTCCGCCGGAGAGCGGGCCGCCCTCAATCTCTCCGGGGTGGAGGTGGGGACGCTCCGCCGGGGCATGACCGCCGCCCCCGCCGGGTCTCTCCGCCTGACCGGACGGCTGGATGCCTTTGTCACCGTATGGGACAGAAGTCCGCGTCCGCTGACTGCCGGGACGCCGCTCCGGCTCTATTGCGGGTCCGGGTCGGTGACGGCCCGGGCCTTCCCTCTGGAGGGGGCAGAGCTCCTCCCGGGGCGGGAAGGCTATGTCCAGCTTCGGTTGGGAGAGGCGGCGGCCATCCGGCCCATGGACCGGTTCGTCCTGCGTTTTCTCACTCCGGCTGCCACGGCGGGAGGGGGGATCGCCCTGGATCTGGACCCGTCCCGGCGGCGGAGAGGAGAGAGCTGTGCCGATTTGGAAGAGCTCCGTGCCGGGGGACTGCCCGCGCTGGCCCGGCGGCTGCTCGGCCGGGCGGAGAGACCCCTGGATGAGAAGGCCCTGGCCGGCCGGCTGGGTGTGAGCTCTTCGGAGGTCGGGGAGATCCTCTCCCGATTGCCTGGGGTGCGGGCTGTGGGGGCGCTGTGGATCGGGGAGGAGACCCTCGCCGGACTGCGGGAGAAAGCCCGGCAGGCGATCTCCGATTTGCACGCCGCCCATCCGCTGGCTTCCGGAATGGGGAGGGAGGAGCTCAGGCGCATTCTGCCGGACGGGGTGGCCGAGCTGCTGGCCCGGGATGGGATGCTCTGTCTCAGCGGCCCTACGGCGGCTCTGCCCGGCTTTGTCCCCGCCTGGCCGCCCCAGCTGCTCCCCGTCCGGGAACGGCTGGCTGTGCTCTATGACGGGTTCGGACTGGCCCCCCCGGAGAACGGCGCGGTGGAGGCCCGCTTTGGGCGGGATCTGGCTCTGGCCCGGCAGGCCGGGCGGCGGATGGAGGAGGAGGGAGAGCTCATCCCCTATGCCCCCCGCCGTCGGATCGCCCGGCAGGCCTGCGCGAGGGCGGAGGCCATCCTGGAAGGTCTGTTTGCCGAGCGGGAGCAGATTACGCTGGCCCAGTTTCGGGACGCCGCAGGCATCAGCCGGGACGCGGCCCTGCTTCTGCTGGAGTACTGGGACAAGGCCGGCCTCACCCGCCGGACGGGAAATACCCGGATCCTGCTCCGCGGGCCGTAACGGCCCCCTCCGACCGCCGGAGAGGGGCTTTCCATGGGGGCGGAGAGGCTCTGGTGGGCCTTGCGGTCTTCAAAACCGTTGGGGGCGGCAGCACCGCCCCGGTGGGTTCGATCCCCACCCGCCTCCGCCAAACAGAAAGAGTCTGTTGCAAAATCAGATCTGGTTGAATCAAGACCCGGAAACGGCAGCAATTTGCCGTTTGAGAGCGGATTGAGATTTCCTGAATTCTCATTTTGCAACAGATCCTTTTTTATCTTAAGTCGGGAACCCCGGGCCGTTTTCCGCTGCTTTGCATAGGATGGGATGGCTTTCTGGGGTGTGCCGGTCTATTTCCCGGGACATCTCACGGCTGACTGATCCTTCTCCAAGGAAAGGAGTTCTTGACATGGAAAGCAATCAATTCGTCCCCTTCGCCCGCGTGGCGGGGCGGGATGTGCCGCCGTCGGGGCCGGAGGCGGGCGGGCCTGCGGGGGATTCCGGGCAGACCCCTGTGATCCCCCTCCCGGATTACGGGGCGGGCGGGCCGGCGGGTGATTTGGGCCAGACCCCTGTGGTCCCGCTCCCCGACTACGGGGAAGGCGGGCCGGCGGGTGATTTGGGCCAGACCCCTGTGGTCCCGCTCCCCGACTACGGGGAAGGCGGGCCGGTGGGTGATTTGGGTCAGATCCCCGTGGTCCCGCTCCCCGACTACGGGGAGGGCGGACCGGTGAGTGACGCAGGTCAGATCCCCATGATCCCGCTCCCCGAGCACGGGATGGGCGGGCCGGCTGCAAATCCGGGCCCGCCCAAAGCGTACATCCGTTTTCTCAACGCGGTCCTTGACGAGGGCGCACCCCTGCGGATCACCCTGGGGAATCGCCTGATGGCCACCTATCTGGCCCCCGGGAATCTCACCGCCTATGCCGCAGTCCCGGCGGGCTTCCGCACGCTGTTTTTATACGACGCGCGGTTTCCCAGGATCATTCTCTACCGCTCCAGTCTGCCTCTGGCTGCCGACGAGGTGGTCACGCTGGCGGTGGTGCGTTCGGGGGGCGGCATCGATTTGGTGCGGGTGGACGACCGGCCTTGCGGCGGCGCGGCGGGTCGGTCCTGCCTGAGAATGGTCAACCTGGGCTATAACAGTCCCGGGTTGGATCTGGTGCTCACCGACGGGCGGGTGGTCTTTACCGATGTGCGCTTCAAGGAGGTTACCGCTTACCGGCGGGCCAAGCCGGGGCGTTACGACCTGTACGTGGCACAAACGCCTTATATCCTCCCGGAGAGCGATGTGGACATCGAGACCGTGGAGGAGATGCCTGTGATGATCTCCAACTATTTTTTGCCCGGCTACGGGATTGTGGAGCCTCTGGCCGCCTTTTATCTCGATGCCAGGGCGGGGACACGATCCACCATCTACCTCATGGGAAACTGGAACATCTCGCCCCACATGCAGGTAAGAATCGTAGAAAATGCATGATGTCGGCAAGAAAAAGGAGAGGGAGAAGAACATTGTTCTTCTCCCTCTCCCGATTCATGGCTGGATGTGCAGAGGCTGTACCTTCCGGGGACCTGCCTGTCCCACCGCACAGGCGGTGAGCCCGCGGTCCCGGAGCCGCCGGATCAGCTCCTCCGCCCGCCGCTCCGGCAGAGCGATCAGCAGTCCGCCGGAGGTCTGGGGGTCAAAGAGCAGATCCCGCAGGGCCAGCTCGATTCCGGGGGCCGTATCGGTCTCTCGCTCCACGTCCGCGCGGTTGCGGTGACAGCCGCCGGGGAGCAGTCCCTGGCGGGCCCACTCCAGCGCGCCGGGGAGCAGGGGCACCTGCGCTGCCCACAGGGTCAGCGTCAGCCCGCTTCCCCGGGCCATCTCCAGGGCGTGCCCCACAAGACCGAAGCCGGTGACGTCGGTGCAGCCGTGGGGGCGCAGGGGCATCATTTCTTCCCAGGCGGTCTTATTGAGGGCCGCCATGGTCTCGGTGAGGATCGATGCCTCCGCCGGGGCGAGCAGCTCCGCCTTGGCGGCGGTGGTGAGCACCCCGCTGCCGATGGGCTTGGTGAGCACCAGCAGATCCCCGGCCCGGGCCCCGCTGTTTTTCAGAATGTCGGCCTCGGCGGCAAAGCCGGTGACGCACAGGCCGTACTTGGGTTCCTCGTCCTGAATGGAATGTCCGCCCGCCAGTAGGGCCCCGGCCTCGGAGACCTTCTCGGCCCCGCCTGCCAGAATGGCCCGGACTGCCTCGGGGGGCAGGGAGGGTGGGACGGCCAGCAGATTCATGGCCAGACGGGGCGCGCCGCCCATGGCCCACACGTCGGACAGGGCGTTGGCGGCGGCCACCCGGCCAAAGTCGTAGGGATCGTCCACCACAGGAGGAAAGAAGTCCACAGTCTGGATGAGGGCCTGTCCCCCGTCCAGCCGGTACACGGCGGCATCATCGCTGCCGCTGTGGCCTACCAGCAGCCGGTCATCCGTCTGCTTGGGCAGGTCTTTCAGCAAGTTTTCCAGGGCACCCGGCCCCAGCTTGGCCCCTCACCCACCGGCTGAGGTCATCTGAGTCAGTTTGATCCGCTCCAGCGCCGACATAGCCGCCACCTCCCCTCCTGCATTCTGGCCCTATTTTACCTCATTTTCTCTCATTGCGCAACGCTCCGCACTCCTTTTGCTCTCCCGGCATATGGTGAAGTGGGAAACTCATTGAACGGAGGGACATCTTGATGGAATCCAAAGTCTCCTTTTTCCTGGGGGCCAATACGCCCGCAGGTTTTTATTCTCTGTACGATCAATTACTGGAGCCGGATGCGGCCCGCCGGGTCTATCTTCTCAAGGGCGGGCCGGGCTGCGGCAAGTCCTCGCTGATGCGCCGGGCGGCCCAGGCACTGGAGTCCGGCGGCGAGCCGGTGGAATACATAGAGTGCTCCGGGGATCCGAATTCTCTGGACGCGGTCATCTTTCCGCGCCTGCGCGCCGCCATTGTGGACGCCACCGCGCCCCACGGCGGGGTAAAAAAGTCCACACCCGCAGCGCGGGTGTGGACAAGAGGCGGGGCAGTCCGGCTCAGAGTCGGACCACAGATACCCTGCCCACCGAAGCGGCACACAGGCACAGGCTGTATCCGTCCGGGCCGGAGATGTGCCGCAGCTGGGCGCCGCCCGGCAGAGGGGCCAGCACGTTGAACCAGTCCAGTCCTTTCACCATGCCGTCTCCGGTGTATTTGAGATAACTCTCCTTGGCGGTCCAAAGGAAGAAGAAATCCGCCTCGCTCCCCCCGCGCTCTTCCAGCCAGACGGCCTCCCCGGGATGAAAAAACCGCCGGGCGAGGGCCGCGGTCCGGCAGGGCTCCCAGCGCTGCAGGTCGAACCCCACGGGTGCATGTCCGAAGGCGCAGGCCCAGTACCCCCCGCTGTGGGAGACGGAAAAGCAGACCTCCGGCGCCTGGGAAAAGCGGGGCTTTTTCCCCTCCTCCCGCACACAGGTCCACCGGGAGGCATCCCGGCCCGTAAAGCGCGCCGCAGCCGTCCGCAGAAGGCTGTCCCGGGACAGGCCGTCTCCGTCCGGAGAGAGGAACACAGTGAAATCGTCGCTGCTCAAGGGTGGTCGAAGCCCTTTTTTTCCAGGTAATCCAGAACGTCCTGGACCCGGCGGAGCTGCCAGATGTCCCGGGTGGAGACCGTGGTGTTGAAGTGGGCTTCAAACGCCGCGACGATGTTGACCACATCAAAGGAGTTCAACTCCAGGTCCTGCGCGAAATCGGTATCTGGGGTGATCCCCTTTTTTCCCGTCACTTCATAGATAATGTTTGCAATGAGCTCAAGCACAGCAGATTTCCTCCTATTTCACAGCCGAAGGCACCCGGTTTTCCGCTTCGAACCGTTTCGGTTTCTGAGACGATGTTTTGGCGAACTCCTTTTCGCGGATGTTGATCATCTGGAGCTGCTGATAGGACGGCAGCGTCTCATTGATACGGTCCACTTCCCGTTGGAGGGCGGCGAGGATCTCATAGGGCTCCATCCCTGCGGTCAGCTGCGGGTCTGGGTAGATGCTCACCGCCGGTTTGACGTCGTCCGCCGCCGTGCCGGAGAGGGCCCCGTATACCATGGTCTCCTTGACGATGGGGATGGCCTGTACCAGCTGTTCGATCCGTTCCGGAGAGATCTTCTTTCCGTTTTTCAATACGATCAGATTCTTGGACCGCCCAATGATGTAAAGCTGCCCGTCGGGGCCGATCTCCCCCAAGTCGCCGGTTTTGAACCAGCCGTCCACCACGTTCAGGGCAGTGGCCTCCGGGTCGTTGTAATAGCCGGCCATCACGCTGGGGCCCCGGACCAGGATCTCCCCCTGCTCCAGCTTGACCTCGTACCCGGGCAGGGGCGTTCCCACCGACTCAAAGTTCCAGTAGTCGTTGCGGTTCACGGCGATCAGCGGCGCGCATTCGGTGATGCCGTAGCCCTGAAGAACCAGAATCCCCAGCGCTTCAAACCGCTTGGACAGCTCGGTGTTCACATGGGCCCCGCCGCAGACGATGACCCGTATGGAGCCAAAATACTCCTCCCGCAGCTTCATCCGCTCTGCGCGGGCATACTGGAGCCCGACCTTCTTCAGGGTGAGATATCGCTTCAGAAGATTGTTGACAGCGTCCTCCCGGCCCTCTCGCCGGATCCGCATCCAGGCGGTGTTGTAGATGGCCTCCAGCATCAGTGGGACGGTGATGATGGTCCTGGACCCGGCAAGCGTCATATCCCGCATCATGGTGCGCAGATTTCCGTTGATGGTGAGGCGGGCGCCCTTCAGCAGGGAGCAAAACACCCCGCAGTTCAAGCCGTAGGCGTGGTAGAACGGCAGCCCAGTAAAGATCGTTTGCCCCAGGTCCACAGTGGCCACCGCCGCCCCGGCGTTTTGGAGCAGATTTCCGTGGGTGAGGTTGACGGCCTTGGCGGTGGCGGTGGTGCCGGAGGTGAATACAATGGCGGCCGGGTGATCGGGGGAAAGCTCGGGCAGAGGCCCCTCAGCCAGCAGGCCGCCCTCTTCCCAGAGCACGCGGTAGCTGCCGTCCGGTGCGGCAGAGGTCTGGCCTGCCGAAAGACCGAACACCTGACGCACCCGCCGCCCCTCCTGAAGAAGGCGTGTGCAGATGGGAAGCATGGCCTCGGAGGAAAAAATGACGTCCGTATCAGCCTGCCGGATCAACTGACACACGGTGTCGTCCGCCTGATCGATATCCACGCAGACGGCGACGCCGCCCCCGGACACGGCGGCCAGGAACAGGACGATCCATTCATAGCAGTTCTCGCCGGCGATGGCGATCCGGCTGCCCGCCAGACCACGGGCGGCAAGGGCCCGCCGCAGGCGTGCCACGTCGTCGCAGAGCTCCCGGTAGCTGCGCACATGCTCCGCTCCGCTCCCGTCGTACTGGCAGACAGCCGGCTTCTCTCCAAAGGAGGACAGCCCGGACATAAAGTCCTGGAAGGTGTTGTAATACACCGTTGGGTACCACGGATATTTTTTCATATTAAAAAACCTCCTCTGCGAAGAATCTGAGCTGTTCACCCGGTTCCATCTGCCGGATCTCCTCCGGCAGTTCCCGTATCACATTCAAAAAGACATCCACCATTTTGCCGTCCAGCTGGGTGTCTTTGACCTCGACCAGCTTTTCCAGCGCCTGGTCAAAGGTCATACTGGGGCGGTAGCGCCGGGCGGAGGTCATTGCGTCAAAGGTGTCGGCAATGGAGATGATCCGAGACGCCTCCGGAATGTCCGTCCCGGACAGGCCGTCCGGATACCCCTTCCCGTCTATTCGCTCGTGATGGCTGCGTACGATGGGAGCGATCGTCCGGAAGGAGGAGATGGCGGAGAGAATAGAGCTTCCGCATTCCGGGTGCTTGCGGATCACCTCAAACTCCTCGTCCGTGAGTTTGTCCGGAGAGAGCAGGATATTGTCCGGAATCGCCATCTTGCCCACGTCGTGGAACAGCCCGGCCAGACGGACCTGGCGGCAGGTCTCCGGGTCTTTTCCCAGTGCGGCGGCCAGATGTCCGGCATAATAGGACACGCGGTCCGAGTGGCCGCGGGTGTAGATGTCCTTGGCATCGACCATCAGCCGCAGCGCCTTGATGACCTCCACGTAGCTGTCCTTGACCCGCCGCAGCAGGAGCGTGTTTTCCATAGATGCGGCGCACTGCCGGACAAAGATCCGAAACAGCTGCTCCTGATAGAAGTCGGGCTTTCCGGCCATCACAATGGCCAGGACCCCGATGGATTCGCCCAGGGAATTGGCCACGGGGGAGCAGAGCACCCGCTCCCGCCCGAATTGCTGTTCCACCTGCGTACAGAGCAGTTCCGGCGTTTCCGCATCCAGCCCGGCCATCGCATCACCGGAGGAGAACCGTAGGTGGGGAGCGCCTCTCCCGCCGTCCCAAATGGCCAGCAGACCGTCGGTGCACGCCCACAGAGACTGTACCGCGGCGAGAATGTGACTGCCGATCTGATTCGGCTCCTGGAGCGCGTAAATCTCAGGCATAATGCTGGCCATGTCCGCAAGGCGCTGCTGATAACTGCGGATGAGCCGCATCTGCCGGATGGATTTGACGCAGGATTCCACCAGGAGCTCCAGCTGATCAAAGCGGTCGTTCTTCTCATAATAGCCCTGGATGTCCAGCGCGCGGATGGTTCGGATGGGAGGGGCCATGCTCTTGTGTCCGGTCAGCAGGATAATAAACAGATCGTGGTTGAAGGTTCGGATCTGTTCCACAACCTGATCGCCGCACAGTGGAGTCATGAGAAAATCCAGCAGCAGGATGTCGTAGTGACAGGTCCGGACCCTCTCGATTGCGGCGACGGGGTCATTCTCCACATCCACCTGATATCCGGCGCCCTGGAAATAGGACTGGATCGTGGCAGTCATGATCGGATCGTCATCCAACGCGAGAATCGAAAATTCGCTTTTTTCGGACCCATGCCTGTTCTTTCTCATCCATGCACCTCCTCGTCATCAAAAAGTCTGGATACAGATACCGTCTCGATGGGGATGGAAAAACCAAAGATGGATCCACCGTCCGGGTTGTCCTCCATCCACATGGTGCCGCCGAACTTGCCCCGGACGACGGAGTTGGAAATATACAGTCCCAGGCCGGTCCCTTTGGTGCCCTTGGTAGTGATCATCTCCTGGAACAGCCGGCTTCGGGCCCTGGGATCCACGCCCCGTCCCGTGTCCTTCACGTATAGACTCATATGGGTCGCGCTCTCCCGGAAGCCCACAACGATCTCTTTCCGGGCGCAGTCACGCTCGGCGTCGATGGCATTGCTGACCAGGTTGTTCATGACCTGGATGAGGTTATTGATGTCTCCGTGCAGGGTCACACGCAGACG
>Ga0129310_1002072_pt1 | contig 15710 bp, 10 predicted proteins | sample Go1ome_2_FD_94433 | JGI IMG/M metagenome (GOLD analysis project Ga0129310, IMG submission 94433) | Western lowland gorrila individual fecal microbial communities from Wisconsin, USA - Go1022A metagenome | ecosystem: Host-associated > Mammals > Digestive system > Large intestine > Fecal | place...
TCACGGGCAAATTGTCCGGTCAGTTCAATATGCTCCTCATATTCCTCGTAAGTATACGGGATATCATTTTCATAAAACATATCGGAAAGCGACATAAATACCGGCTGTTTGTCAAAATCTTCTCTTGTAAGGAGCGGAATGTCTATTTCGACCTGCGCATGCATTAGAATATTTGATATGATATCTTTTTCAAAAGCCAGATGTGTTATTATGCGGTCTGCGTCATTGTCAGGTACATTATGCGCAATGAGCATCCTGCGAAGTTTATCTTCTGTGAATGTGTAAACCGGCGGAGCGGACAGTATGCACCGTCTCTTTCCGTCCGTCACCGAATCGGAGCGCATGAAAGCGCGGAATGCGTTGTTTTGCTCACTCCGGTATATTTCCATAAGCGGGTTCGCAAGGGCAAGAAGCTGTTCGGCACGCTTAAGGTAACATGCAACTTCTTCCTTATTCTTGGTAAAATAATATCTGCCATCGGACTGGTGGCCTTTAATCGCTTCGCCGGAAATGGCGGCCTGACCCGATACCCTTAAAAAATGCATGAACACGCTGTTATGTGTTCCCTTCAGGTAATAAGGGGAAATCTGTCCCGTCATATACATCGGGATGTAACTCTCAAGTCCTAACATCATTTCATTGAAAGGTCTGTCGATATTGTGGATCATATTGAGATGAAGCCCTTTTTTGAGCATCATGCACATTCCGAACATCCATTTCTTGGGAAATTCGGGATCTTTGGCCATCTCTTCCATAGGCATATCACTGTACATATATACCGGTTCCGTTGATTTGGAAAGAACGGTGGCTTTAAGAAAATCAAGCTCGACATTCATCATATCGTTAAGCCCCGTGCAGAATCTGGAACCCGGAAGTTGGAAAGGCACGGTCGGAACTTTAAGGTCATTAAAATGGATTGTGTTTATGTATTCATTAAGATCAAAATCGTTAAGCTTTGTCAGGAAATCCCTGATGCTTTGGGAATTGTTATTATGTTTTGCCAGAAGCCATTTCTTGACTGCATTGCCGATTTTATGCGGAGTATTCAATTCACCATGAGTACATCCGGTGAGTTCGGAAATGATAGGAAGTGTTGAATCGTCTGCAAGTTCTCTGGCTACATATCCGGCAACATCAGAAGCAAAGTTTACAGGATCCGATGGCTGGCGTTTGCCATTACGTATACGGAATATGGTCGAAGAGTCGTAATTGGTGTGATAGCATAATTTGGAAACATTGATGTTGAGAATCGATATCAGCATATCGAAATTAGCACATAAGGCATCTTTGTCGATAACACATATGTCATCACATTTACAAAAAGAATCATATACAATATCAGAACTCATATCATCATGTCCGCGTGATGCTGCGATTTCTGCAATGGCGGAGCACAAATCCCTGAAAGCGGCAGAACTGACATCGGGAGTTCTTTCCCCGGAACGGTAACGGCTTAACGTGGCCGGAGAGAATCCGGAGGCATCACATAATTCTTTTGCGGTACAGTCAAAATTCTCTATATATAATTAATCTGTTCATTGAATTTCATCTGAAAAAATCCTTTCATATATCCTTCCCTTATTATACAGGAATTTGGGCGCATTACAACAGTTTCCGTGTTGGCAAGTGACAAAACGGGAATATAAGACACATTTGTCCGGCTGTATTGTATAATAAATACAATATATCTTAAGGAGAAGAACTGTATGAAAAATTTTTTGTTACGGTTTAGGAATATTTTTAAGACCCGGTGGGGCAGATGGATGCTTGGCATGTTCATGGCATGGGCAGCTGTTCCGGTAATCGTTAAGGCAATTATTATGTGTACCGTCAAGAAATCCATTCCGGATCCGGCGTTGACCGCAGCCAATGCCGCGGGCGTTATAATGTCGGTTATATTCGGTGTATTGATGGCATTGTCGGTGGACCGCAATAAAGTCAGGCCATATAAAATACTGACGGGAGCGGTTCTGCCGTGGATCGCGGTCAAATACGGAGTAGAAATGCTCGGCGTTATATTAAAGAACAGATTCCAGACGGGCGGATTGTTTGCTGCCATGGCAGTCCAGATTGTTCTGGAGGGCGTTCTGCTTGTGTCGGCGGTGATTATGATACACAAGCCGGAAACCAAAGGTAAAATGATTATAAACATCATAAAGTGCCTGGCTCTGTCTATTGTGGGAAACGGTATAATGTCGGTCATAGGATATGTGTCGCATTATATAACCATTGCCGGAACGTGGGAGAGCGCAGTCCTTATGATAATTATCCGCGAACTGATAAGGTGGATGGTATATGTTATTATAATTGGAATTGCTTGTGGCGGGGAATGCAGAACCGTGGAGACATCCGAAAAGAAAATACCATATATTATATCGTCGGCTGTTTCCGCTGCAATCATGATAGCGGCAGTTATTGCAGGAAGACCGGCTGCCCAAAGGAGTTCGATGCAGATGCTTGCGGATGATTATATTGTAAGGGCAAGCAATGCGTATATGGCATTTGTCTCCGGTAATCCGGTCGGATCCATGAAGGAATACGATAATCTTAGTAAGGAGCTGGATGTATGGAACTCATATATATCGGGGGAGGAAATTCCTGAAATAAGCAGTAAGGATATACAGTCCAATGCCATGCTGGCGTATCTGGACATAGAACTCAACCATGATGAAGACCGGCTTGAAACCATGGAAGATTACTATTTGAAAGGTTATATACGTGATACTTATTTTATGTTTGAGCTTCTGGATGAGTATGATAAACTTCCGGAACTTTCCAAAGAACAAAAAAACCGCCGGAAGGAAATTATACAGCATTTTGTAACGGGCGGAATATATAACGGCGGACTTTTTAATGCGGAGAATGTCAAAAAGAACCCTGCCGGAATGAAAAAAGCAATCGAAACGGTTCAGAATTATATGGACAATTACGACTACATAGAGTTTTTGTCCGAACCTGTAATCGGTAATATTATTTACGGCCCGGGAATTACATTTGATACTGTAATGACTGCGATGGATAAGGCAATTGAGAATCCGGATGATTTTGTATGGAATTTCTATGCGGTTTATTTTATGAATACCCAGCGAAGGCCGTCTGCGCGGGATTTTGAATATGATTATTACCCGGAGGAGACTATTGTTAAGATATGTGAACAGCTGGAAAGTATTTTTGACAGAGAATACGGGGATACGGCTTCGGATGAGAGTATTCTTGAACTGAAAAAAATGATAATCAGGACATATATGTTCACACTCAAGACGGACAAATGTGCGGATTACTGTATTGAGACATTGAAGAAATATGATGACAGTTCTATAAAACATGATACAGCATATGCTTTATACACGGCAAAAAGATATGAAGAGTGTATGGACCTTGCCACGGAGGGTGATTATATACTGGAATATTATGCGGCGTTGGCGGCACTTGAACTTGGTAAAACAGGCGAGTCGGTTGAATTATTCATGCCTGCAGCACAACGTATCAAGGATAAGGATGCCGCAGTCTATGCAGATGAAATGGTATATTCTTATATAACAGCGCTGGCAGATGCCGGAATCGACGAACCGGAGGAGTTTGGCTCCGATGACATTCTCGAGTTGTATTATAAAGCATACACAAATGTGTACAAGGAGACATCCGAGGAGGCACTGGAGGAAGCAATATCTCTTGCAGACCGGATTCTTGGTAAATATGACAATCTTGCGTATGTATACTATATTAAAGGCATAGCTTACTTTGAACAGGAGAAGTATGAAGAAGCGGTGCAGGCTTATGAAAAAGCTGTTGAGTATAATCCTGCGGATGCCATGCTTTGGTTTGCGCTGGGGGATGCATACAGAAGGCTTGATAACAGTGAGGCCGCATACAATGCCTACAGCATGTCGGATATGCTAAGCCCTTGGTATGATTATTACAGCGATTACGAAGGCGTGGGAGTTCATATGTATACATATAAAGAACATGAACTTATAAATATTCAGTCATCCCATGAAGCGGATAACGGGGAAGGAGAGTGATGGTATGATTATTTTTGCAATTATTGTAATGATTGTCCTTGCCGTGAGAACCTTCGGATTCGGAATGTGTGCACCGGGAATTATCGGAATGGCAGCCTGTGCCGCATCCGTTTTGTGCATGATATTGGCACGACATTCATCCAGGAGAATTATTTTTAATATAATAGCGGCAATAACCTGCGCCGGAGCGTGTGTCTGTATTATTCTGGCGGGAAAAGGTAACGGCGGAAGCGGCAGCATAAGTAACCGCGAGAAAATGCTTGCACAGATTTCACAACAGGATTATATCGACGAGGCAGTTAAACGGTATGATAGATACGTCAAAAAATACGGCGAAGATGAGCAGGCAAAGCTGTCACTTGCCATGGAATATATCAATGCGGATATGCAGGACGAAAGCCGGAACATCCTTATGAATGACATACAAAACACATCTTCAAAGGAATATTACCTTGCAATGGTTGAGTGGAATAAACGCTTTAACGGTTATGATCTGGTCGGTTCGGTAATGGATTTAATGTCACAGGCGGTTGTTGATAATCCGGACTGGTCATGGGGATACGTGATTCTGGGTACCACTTACTATGAGAAAGGATATCCGGAGTATGCAAAGTATTATTTTACGAAGGCATATAAGCTTGACACGACTGACGGTTATGCACCATGTTATCTCGGAGTTATAGCATATGATAGTGGATATTATGACAATGCGACGCAGTTTCTGGATAAGGCATGGGAGCTTTCCGGGGACGATGCCTATCTTCAGAGTGTTATAACGTATTATAGACAATGTGTGGCCAAGGAGGTGGCATAGATGAGAAAAAGCAGATTAACAGCGGTTTTGCTTGCGGTTGTTTGTGCGGCGGCAGCATTTCCGGTATCATCAAGGGCATATCCTGATAAGCCGGTTCAGGATTATAATCCGTTGGGCGTGAAACTCACGGTAAAAAATATCCCTCCGCAGACACAGCATAACGGAGCAGAGGTTATTAAGGTTGATGGAATAGAGAGCTGGGCCGATACGGCAGGAACAGTTATCGGAACCGGAATACAGTTTGCGGATGCGGGAATGGATTCTTTTATCAAAAACTATCAGGGTTCGGCAACTCTTATGGATAATGCATTGACCGGTTCACATGTAATAAAAGCAGCCGGTGCCATGGCAACAGCACTTGATACAAGCGCATATATTTACCAGATACAGGATGTCGCCAACCAGCCGTTTGCAAGCCATCCGTCCATGCAGCATATATATGATTCAATGGCGGGAATATCGCTCGGTTCAGGCTGGGCGGGAACGCTTGGAGTAGAACCGGCAGGCTGGATCGGTTGGGGCGTTGGTATTGTCAAAGATGTAATCGGTAACAATGCGAATACGATAAACAGTATCCTTGATTTTGCGGACGAACACCCATTTATAACCGCAATGGCATTTCCGGGTTCGGATTCTGTATCAGTTTATATAAGGAATGTGGAGACGCTTGATGCTATATCGGAGGGGATTGACAGCGGAATGACATCTATGTTTTACAACACGTTTTATGCGGATTCCGATCTGCCGGAATGGGATTATAATGAGTATTTTATCAAACTTTACAGTGACAGAGCCAATCTGTACGCGCAGATGGTAAAAGAAGGCCGCGAGAAGGAATTTGAGTGGCTTCGTGACTGGCTTTTGCAGAATAATCCGTACAAAGGGCATGTAAGGCTGCCACAGCTTGTCACAGCCAAGAAACCTAATATATATCTTTATCCTGAGAATGAGACGGACCTGAAGCTGTCATTTGATAATGCAGAGGGTATAACCTCATCGATTCCGTGTTATTCGGACAGCTGGACTATAACAGCTATGCCGGATGGAACAATTATTGATTCCGACGGTAAAAAATACGGTTATCTTTTCTATGAATGTCTCACAAATAGGAACATATTCGATAAGGATTGTGGATTTGTGGTAAGGGCTGCTTCGCGGGATGAAGATTTTAGATGTATTCTCGAAAAGTATAAATTCAACGAACAGGAAATTAATGATTTCATTGAATACTGGCGGGAATATCTGGATGAAGGTACGGATTATGTGATGTATCCGGCAGAGACGGAAGTTGTTGATGAGGCAATGCCGATAGAAACTTCGGCTGAAATTGACAGCAGATATCGTATATGGTTTGGTTTTTCGCGGGATATACCGGATGATGTAAGAGAACCGGAAATCACACCGATTGTAAGGAACGGATTTACGATGGTTGAATGGGGCGGCGCGGTTATAGGCTGATATACAGATTAAGAACTCCGGTCATGTTATGTGGCCGGAGTTTTGCATACTTGCATATGATTTATGATGTGATATAATCATAAAGAACAAATTTAGCATAAAGGTGATTAATAATGAATTTAAGTGAAGACTCTAAATTTACGGTCAGACCTCTGACCAAAGATGATGTAGAGCAATATAACGCATTGTTAAGGTATGCATTTCAGGTTACGGAACAGGATCTTGCCGAGACCGGATGGAAGGATGATGAAATCCAGCAGTCCAAGTTCCCAGTGCTTGAAAGAGCAGATGTGCTTGGATGCTTTGATGATGATGAGCTTGTATCACAGTTTGCGGTATATCCGCTTGATATGAATATATACGGACGCAAATATTCCGTAGGTTTCGTGACAAGTGTATGTACATATCCTGAGTATACCGGACACGGCATTATGAAAAATCTCATGAGACGCGGTCTTACGCGCATGAAGGAAAACGGTAAGTCATTTGCACTCTTGTACCCGTATTCCATACCGCTTTACCGTAATCTCGGATGGGAAATCATATCCAATAAGATGACATATATCGTTAAGGATACACAGATTCCGCGTAAAATAGAAGAACCGGGATATGTCAAACGTGTCGACTGGGATGATAACGAATTTGTTAATCTGCATACCAGGTTTGCCGAACAGACACACGGATGCCTGTACCGCAACAATCTTGCGTGGGAAGAATACTGGAGATGGGATGAGGATGATACATCGGTTGCTATATATTATTCGCATGACGGAACCCCGCAGGGATATATGGTATATATGATAAGTTCGGACATAATGCATATCAAGGAGATGATTTATCTTAACAGGGAAGCACAGCTCGGCCTCTGGGAATATGTATATGCACATGATTCCATGATAGATGAAGTTCACGGCAATAATTACTACAGTGAGCCGATTGCATTTGAACTGGATGACAGTGACATTAAGGAAACGATACGTCCGTATGCAATGGGAAGAATAATCGATTTCGGGCAGTTTATAAGTGATTATGCATGTAATCCGAAGGGAAAGAATGTTACTATCAGATTTGATATCGAAGATGACCTGCTTGAATGGAATAACAGTGAATATACCGTGCGTTTTAAGAAAGGCGCATGCAGTCTTACTGATGAAGAACCGGATTATGTTCTGCAGATGTCCATAGGAACGCTTACTACACTTTTTATGGGGTATAAGACTGCGGATAAATTATATAACATGAAGAGAATTATCGGAGACATTAAGGCAGTTGAAGCACTTGATAATATTCTGTATCATGAAATACCTTATGTATCAGATTATATTTAGAGGATAAAAATATGACTTTGAGAGATTTGAAAATCGGCGAAAGTGCGGTTATACGCACCGTCGGAGGCGAAGGCGCATTAAGACAGCACTTTCTTGACATGGGTGTAATTCCGGGAGCTGAAGTCACGGTCGTGAAGTTCGCACCGATGGGCGATCCGATGGAATTGCAGATACATTGCTACGAATTGACACTGCGACTTGCAGATGCCGAACAGATTGAAATTGAGCCTATCGATACCAGGTCCAGAAGACATGAGAGCGCAAAAGGCGTAAACAATACCGTCCATCCGGGACTTGGTGAGGATGGTAAATATCATGTCAAGGCGGATGAGAATCCATTGCCGGATTCCCAGATTCTTACATATGCGCTTGTCGGTAACCAGAACTGCGGCAAGACGACACTTTTTAACCAGCTTACCGGCTCAAACCAGCATGTCGGTAATTTCCCGGGAGTTACGGTTGACAGAAAGGACGGCCCGATAAAAGGATACAAGAACACACTTGTAACGGACCTGCCCGGAATATATTCGATGTCCCCGTACAGTAATGAAGAGATAGTATCGCGTAATTTTGTACTTGATGATAAGCCTGAAGCGATAATAAACATAGTTGATGCAACCAATATCGAACGTAATCTGTATCTGACAATGCAGCTTCTTGAAATGAATATTCCGATGGTAGTTGCGCTTAATATGATGGATGAGGTTACCGGAAACGGCGGTACAATAGATATCAACGGTATGGAGTCCATGTTGGGAGTGCCGGTTGTACCTATATCAGCTGCCAAGAATGAAGGCGTTGATGAACTTATAAAACATGCCATTCACATTGCCAAATATCAGGAACGTCCCGGCAGGCAGGATTTCTGTGATGAGAATGATTTTGGCGGGGCTGTGCACCGCTGCATTCATTCCATAGCGCATCTTATTGAAGATCATGCAGAAACAGCCGGAATACCTGTACGTTTTGCGGCATCAAAGCTCATAGAGGGTGACAGCCTCATTCTGGAGAAACTGAACCTTGATAAGAATGAGATTGAGACACTTGAGCATGTTGTCATCCAGATGGAAAAAGAACGCGGGCTTGACAGAAGCGCAGCGATTGCTGATATGCGGTTCTCATTCATCGAGAAAGTGTGTGAGAAAACGGTTGTCAAACCTAAAGAAAGCAAAGAAAGACTGCGCAGTGAGAAAATAGACCGTATTCTGACCGGCAAGTACACAGCAATCCCATGTTTTATAGCGATAATGGCAGCAGTATTTATACTGACATTCAACGTAATAGGTGCGGGACTTCAGAAGCTTCTTGAGATGGGCATAGATGCCCTGACGGTGGCTGTCGACAAAGGACTGAGTGCGGCCGGAGTAAATTCGGCATTGCACAGTCTTGTTATAGACGGAATATTTGCGGGCGTCGGTTCGGTGCTGTCATTCCTTCCGATCATCGTAACATTATTTTTCTTCCTGTCACTTATGGAAGATAGTGGTTATATAGCAAGAGTTGCGTTCTTTATGGATAAACTGCTGCGTAAAATTGGACTTTCCGGCCGAAGCATCGTTCCGCTTTTAATTGGATTCGGCTGTACGGTTCCTGCCGTAATGTCGACGAGGACACTGCCAAGTGAAAGAGACCGTAAGATGACTATTTTACTGACTCCGTTCATGAGCTGTACGGCGAAGCTTCCGATATATGCATTTTTTGTAAGTGCGTTTTTCCCGGGCAAGGGCGGAATAGTGATGACGGCATTATATTTTCTGGGAATTGCGGTAGGTATTCTTGTTGCATTTATTTTCAAAAAGACATTGTTTAAAGGTGAGGCGGTTCCTTTTGTGATGGAACTTCCGAATTACAGGCTTCCGGGAATTAAGAATGTTGCACAGTTATTGTGGGAGAAAGCCAAAGATTTCCTGCAGCGCGCGTTTACCGTAATTTTGATTGCGACGATGGTTGTGTGGTTTTTACAGAGCTTCAACTGGCATTTCAATATGGTAAGCGATTCATCGGAGAGCATACTGGCTTCCGTAGCCGGATTTATTGCGCCGGTATTTGCACCGTTGGGACTCGGCGACTGGCGTGTGGTCACATCGCTCATAAGCGGATTTATGGCCAAGGAGAGTGTTGTGTCCACATTGGAGATTCTGTTTGGCAGCAGCGTGTCAACGGCATTTACCACACTTTCGGCAGTCTCACTGCTGGTATTCAGCCTTCTGTACACGCCGTGTGTGGCAGCCATATCTTCGATAAGAAGAGAACTTGGGCATAAATGGGCAGTGCTTGTTGTGGTATGGCAGTGTGCGATAGCGTGGATTGCGGCATTTCTGGTAAGGATGATTGGGATGCTTATAGGATAAAATAAAACAGCCATTCATGGAAAAATAAAATTCCTGAATGGCTGTATTTATGTTTATGGAAACTTTGCGGTTTAGAAGCTGTGGCCGCCGCCACCGCCTCCGCCACCACCACCACCGCCGCCTCCGCCGCCGCCACCGCCGCCGGAGGAAGAGGAAGAACTTGGTGGGTCGTAAACTCTGGTCTGACCCGTCATAACACAATTGGCATTGTGTAAATTACACTGGCTGAAAATATTATTGATTATCTCACGGTCCTTTGCAGCTTTCTTCTTTGAATAAATTCTTATTACAATGAAATTAATTATGAACGCAAGGACCAATGCGATAAGTGCATTGCTTATGTACTTCATAGGCTGCGAAATCCGTCCGCCGCTGAGAAGTATGTTGATCTGACTGAATGCTTTTGAGGCACATTCGTAATATCTGGCATCTGTAGCATATGTATATATATTGTCTGTGATGGTGTTGGCATATGCCTTGGTTATAGTTTTATATATATAACCGTTGCTGAATATATATACTTTACGATTATCCATATCAATGAGGAAGAGTGTTGAACTTCCCTGACCGAAATGCGAATAGGAGTAATTTCTCGCATAATCATCGGCAGATGACGGATTATAAGCTGTTGTAACAAAAGCAACATCGCCCCATTCGGTTATCGCCTGCATTTGCGAAGAAAGCTTTGCAAGCTCATCATCGGTGAGAAGGCCGGCATCGTCATCAATGTGTACCTCATATCCGGTATCCGGATTGGTGTAATCGGTACGGGCCATACACGGAAGAGCGATGATAAGCATAAGTGTCAGCGCACTCAGCATTCCTGCCAGAAATCCGGAAATCTTATGCACGGTCATCACCTCCCTTGCGGTTAAACTGAGGAAGTCTTCTGGTTGCCAGAATGTTGTATCTTCCTATTATAGTCAGATTAGTCATAACCACGGTTATAAGAATAAGTATTGCACAGGCATAAAACCATATATCCGATACCGGGTTAATAAGACACACCATTGCTCCGACGCATGTCGCCGCAAATTCAATTATGAATACCGGAAGCCCCTTATGAGAAGGCTGGTCTGTGTATTTTCTGATAGTACACAGCATGAGTACGAGTGAAGTTACCGTGCATATCGGGAGCATCAGGCTCTTTATCACACTGAAAAGTGCAATGGACACCGGAACAATAAATACAAGAGCACATATGACCAATGCCACACCGCCTTTAAAAGTCGTTTTTGATTTCTTTTTCCTGGCTGGCGGTCTGGCTGCGGCTCGCTTGTGCCCGATAGAATACTGGTATCCCTTGTCATCATCGCGGGCCTCGCGTTTGATTATCTTGGACAACTCGCACAGATAAATAATCTGTGTAACTAATGATAATATTGCACTCACACTTACAACAGTTATCGGTGTCACTGTCATAATAAGGTTCAAAAACAGGAAAATAGGCAGTGCTATGATCAGTGAACCTAAGAAATATTTGGTGATGGATACCGGGATATCGGCAGTAGCCTTGCCGGTCTGTCCATTGACGATAGAATATGCCACACGGTCTTTCTTACGGTATGACATAAAATATACCGGGAACATCGCGCTGTCAATCTGCTCGCAGTTCGTGTGAAAAACACTGTTAATCTGTCCGGTGCTTACCGGAAGTTTGGGAACTATGCCTCCAAACGCCGGTTCACGGTTAAGTTTCGATGTTGAATTATTGTTGGCAAAAGATTTGGCGTCTTCTATATATATATTGCAGTCTACATCAGCAACATCCGCATAGAAACCGCTTAATATGGCGGGCGTAAATTCTTTCATTCCGCGCACATCATAAGGTGCGATTGCACTGCTGATATTATCATCAAAAGACGATGATGCATCGAAAGACATTCCTTTGTAATATGCATCAATATAGCAGCTGAGCCTGAAATGATCAGTTATAACATAATCACCGCGGCGGTATGATTTTTCACCCGGGAAACTGATATTGCCGTTCTGGCTTATGTAATAGCTCCAATACGGTATATATATCGCACGGAAACTTTCAATACGGCTCTTATCTTTAAGATCATGCGGCGCAAAAATAGCTTTACGTACAAGCTTCATATAGGCGTTCTTACAATCTTCCTTAGTCTTGCTGAATGGAATAATGTAATTCGGACGCCTGCTCTTGTCAAGCCTTGACGAGAGTATGGTCGATGCTCCGCAGAAAGAGCAGAATTCAGCAGCCGATGTTTCACTGCCGATTATCTCTCCGCCGCACTGCGGACACGTGAATATGGTTGTCTCATATAAATCCGTACTCTCGGCATCGGTTTCCTTATTGAATGAATAAGGATCCGCAAGGGAGCCGCACTGTGCGCATTTGAGCATCTGTGACGGAATATCAAATTTCATATTTCCGCCGCAATTGGGACATTCGTACATGGTAACCTCCTTATGTTTTTTATTATTTTATACTGTAATGAAAAAAAAGTAAATAAAAAATAACTAAAGTATTTACAAAAGTACAATTAATGCTATAATTATGGTATAGACGTAGTGAGTAGGATTATGTCAACACGCAGGACATGGAAGTCAGCGTATTATCAAAGGAGTGATATTTTATGGCAGGGATATATGGATATAATTCAATATCGACATTGTTTTCCGGACTTAATACTTCTTCAGTAACATCCGGTATTTATAACAGTCTCTCAGAATTATCCAACATACGTTCAGGAAGTTATTATAAGATTGCCAAGAAGTATTACGGAAGCAGTCAGACTGATACCGCTTCTTCAGATACGGCAGTTAAACAGAGAACTTCCAGAATGGATTATGATTATAAGAAGGGTGATTATAAGGTTAATCTTGATAATTCATCCTCTACATCCACATCCAAGGATACCGTGTCTACGATAGCCGGAGTTGAGAAGAGCGCCAAGAGCCTTAAGAGCGCAGCCGATAAGCTTGTTCAGAGCGGCAGTGAGTCGGTATTTAAGCAGACGGCCGGAGAATATGATACGGATAAGATTTATGATGCTGTGAATAATTTCGCATCAGCCTATAATGATGTTATCACCAAGGCTTCGGCTTCAGATTCATCATCCATAGAGAATGCCGTTAAGTCAATGAAGAATGCCACGGCAGTTAATGCCAAGGCTCTTTCCAGGATTGGAATTACAATAGGAAGCGACAATAAGCTTTCTGTTGACGAGAAGACATTTAAGGCAGCGGATATGAACAGTGTTAAGTCACTTTTTAACGGTAACGGTTCGTTCGGATATCAGACGGAAGTGAAAGCATCTATGATAGATTCGGCAGCTTCGTTGGAAGCCGGAAGATCCAATACATATACCGGAAGCGGTTCATATTCTTATAATTTTAATGCCGGTAATTTATTTAACCAGAGCATTTAATAATTTCAGGATGCCCGGGCGTATCTGTTTTATGCGGATACGCCTTTTTATGTTATGGCATGCCTTATAAGACAGCATGAAAGGATTATACTATGAAAAAGAAAAGATTTTTGGCACTTGTATTAACAGCCATCATGACGGCTGCATCCCTTGCCGGATGTGCATCAAAGAGCGGCAGTAAATCAACAGAGACCGGTGCGCCAACAACCGCTGCCGAGAATACAACAGGAACTCAGACACAGACGGAAGAGAAGACTGAGGAAGCTAAAGTAACATTCCCTGTGACAGTTACGGACCAGCTCGGAAGAGAAGTTACGATTGAGAAGGAACCTCAGAAGCTGGTAAGCGGATATTATATATCCACAAGTATTGTTATAGCGCTTGATCTTGAAGATAAACTTGTCGGAGTAGAGGCTAAAGCGGGCAAGAGGGCCATATATAGGCTTGCAGCGGAGGATATAGTTAATCTTCCGAGCGTGGGAACAGCTAAAGAATTCGACCTTGAGGGATGTGCAGCCCTTTCACCGGATCTTGTGATTGTTCCGGCAAAGCTTAAAGATAAGATTGCTTCAATGGAAGAACTCGGACTGACTGTTATAGCGGTTAATCCGGAGAATAATGACCTGCTTAAGGAAGCGGTTGAACTTATAGGCAAGGCAACAGGACAGACAGCTAAAGCTGATGACCTGGTTAAGACGATCGATAAAGGAATATCATCACTCAAAGACAGAGTCGGAAGTGAAACTGATCCGACGGTATATCTTGCGGGCAACAGCAATATTCTTCAGACGGCCGGTGCCAAAATGTATCAGAATACTCTTATAGTAAATGCCGGCGGCGTCAATGTGGCAGCAGAAATTGACGATAGTTACTGGGCCGAGGTTTCGTATGAGCAGATCCTTAAATGGGATCCTGATTATATAATTCTTGCAGCGGATGCGGATTATACCGTTGATGATGTACTTAAAGATACTAATCTTGCCGACTGTATGGCAGTTAAAAACGGCAATGTATATATTCTGCCGAGTGATACGGAAGCCCTGGATTCTCCGGTTCCGGCAGGATATCTCGGAAGTTATTATATTGCATCGGTTATCCATTCAGATATTGTGAGTGAAGAAGATTTCCAGACAGAGGCAGTTAATTTTTATGAGAAATTCTATGGATTTACACCATACAAGAACTAAGATAATAATTGCATGCATATTGGTGGCAGCGCTTGCGGCGCTGTCACTTATTGTGGGTAAATATCCGCTGACGGTCAAAGGACTTATCGCAGGGGATACCATGCAGCACAGAGTATTATTTAACCTGCGTATTCCGAGAACGGTTATGGCACTTATAGGCGGAACCGGACTGGGAGTGGCAGGTTTTGTTTTTCAGACGATTTTTAAAAACCCGCTTGCGGCTCCTGATATTATAGGTGTTTCCAGCGGGGCAAGTGCAGGTGCGGCTTTCTCGATAGTGTTTATTTCATCCGGAATGATAACGGTAACGGTGAGCGCTTTTGCCGGCGGAGTGCTTGCGGTGCTGCTTTCGCTGATTCTTGCGGGATTTACCAAAGGAAGCAAAAGCATATCAATCGTTCTTGCCGGAATAGCCGTACAGGCTCTTTCACAGACTGCGCTCATGGTTTTTAAACTGGCCGCAGACCCTGAGAAACAGCTTGCGTCCATAGAATACTGGATTATGGGAAGCCTTAACGGCATAAGCATCACGAAAATTCCTTTTTCGGCGGGAGTCTGTATTGTATGTATTGCAGTAATATTTATATTCGGAAGACAGCTTCTTATGCTGTCGCTTGACGAAGGAGAGGCACGGATGCTTGGAGTGCCTGTCAGATGGATGAGATTTGCATTATTGCTTGTTGCGACATTTATGGTTGCGGCAATCATCAGCCTTACGGGACTTATAAGCTTCGTGGGACTTATTGCACCGCACAGCGCAAGACTTTTAACGGGGGATAACCGTAAATCCACGATGATATTATCGGGGCTTGCGGGAGCAATCATTCTGACCGGAGCGGACATCCTTGCCAGAAGCGTGGCAGCGGTGGAACTTCCTGTGAGCGTGTTTACATCAATACTCGGAGCACCTTTTTTGGTTATGCTTGTGATCAGGAGGTATAAGAAATATGAATGATTTCTTCACGGCCGGCAGTATAACGGCAGGATACGGCAGGCAAATAATACTGGATAAGCTGGATTTTACATTGTCAGACGGTGAGATTACAGGTATTCTCGGATCTAACGGATGCGGCAAGTCAACTCTTATGAAAGCTATCATACATGATATTCCGTATAAAGGATGCTTTACACTTGACGGAAGAATTTTGTCGGAGA
>Ga0129310_1002073_pt1 | contig 15694 bp, 11 predicted proteins | sample Go1ome_2_FD_94433 | JGI IMG/M metagenome (GOLD analysis project Ga0129310, IMG submission 94433) | Western lowland gorrila individual fecal microbial communities from Wisconsin, USA - Go1022A metagenome | ecosystem: Host-associated > Mammals > Digestive system > Large intestine > Fecal | place...
ACTTAAATGGTCACACTATCTCGGTGGGCGTCGCCTCCACACCAAAAAAGGGTGAGCAGACAGGTAATCTCTATGCAGTCTATGTAGACGATGCGGGCAAGGTGGAGTGGATCACCAGATCCAGCTACGATGCCAGCCAGAAAGCGGTGGTCTTTGAAACCGGTCATTTCAGTGTCTACGGCATCGGCTATAAGAATCCTGCCCAGGCTTTCACCGATATTACCGGCCATTGGGCTGCGGACAACATCCTCTTTGTTGCCAGCCGGGGACTGCTCTCCGGCATCAGCGACACCACCTTCAGCCCCGACACCGGCATGACCAGAGGAATGTTCGTCACCGCCCTGGGGCGGCTGGCGGGCATCGCCCCAGACAGCTACAAGACCGGGAAATTTACTGATGTGAAAGCCGACGCTTACTATGCCCCCTATGTGAACTGGGCGGCGCAGAACGGCATTGTGGAGGGCGTTAACTCCACCACCTTTGCGCCGGATACCAACATCAACCGGGAACAGATGGCAGTCATCATGGCAAATTAAGCCAAAAAGTTGGGTTATGATCTGCCCCAGACCTTAAGAACTGTGACCTTTGCGGACAACGCAAACATCAGCAGCTGGGCGAAGGATGCGGTCAAGGCCATGCAGCAGGCGGGCATTCTGGCCGGGAAGAATGGAAATAAGTTTGATCCCAAGGAAACCGCCACCCGCGCCGAGGTCGCCACTGTCCTGCGGCGGTTTGTGAAGATCGTCATTGACTCGCAGACCGCAAACGGCTGGCAGCAGAATGACAGCGGCCAGTGGAGCTATTACAGAAATGGGAAGCCAGTGAAGGGCTGGCTCTCCGACGACCAGAAGTGGTACTGGCTGGTCAAGGCTACCGGAATGATGTTTGCCGGCGGCTGGAAGCAGATTGACGGAAAGTGGTACTACTTCTACACAGACGGGACGATGGCGGTGAATACCACCATTGACGGATATACCATCGGCTCGGATGGTGCAAGAAAGTAATCTACAATAAAAAAGATTTGCCCGTATATCAGCGAAATCGCCGCCACCCGTACAACGGGTGGCGGCGATTTTAACAAAAGGATGCGTCTCCTTTACTTTCCCTGTATGATATCGTATAATAAAACAGAATGCGTAAAAAAGAGAGGGATCAGAAAATGGACGAAAATAGAAAACAGATGAGAATATCCGTCCGTAATCTGGTCGAATTTGTTCTTCGTTCGGGAGACATCGATAATCGTCACCGGGGAGCTGCCCAGAAGGATGCCATGTTAGCCGGGGGCAGAATACACAGAAAGCTCCAGAAAAAGATGGGAGCCGGGTACAAAGCCGAGGTTCCTCTCCGGTATGTGGCTTCGGATGAAGAACAGGAGATCGAGCTTCTCATCGAAGGACGTGCCGATGGGATCTTTGAGGAGAATGGGATCACCGTGATCGATGAGATCAAGGGCATGTATATGGATCCGGAACGGCTTTCGGAGCCGATACCGGTTCATCTTGCCCAGGCAAGGTGCTATGGGTATTTTTATTGCTGTGAAAAGGGTCTTACCGAGATCCGGCTCCAGCTGACATATTGCAGTCTTGAAACAGAGGAGATCCGGCGTTTCCGCTGTGATGAGACTGCCAAGGAGCTTGAAATGTGGTTTCGGAGTGTTCTCCATGAATACTTTAAATGGGCGCGCTACCAGTACCATCACGAAGTAGTACGAGACCGGTCGATCCGGGAGCTTATGTTTCCATATCCCTACAGGGAGGGGCAGCGTGACCTTGTTGTTTCCGTATACCGGACGATCCAGCGTGGAAAAAAGCTGTATATACAGGCGCCTACCGGGATCGGAAAGACCTTGTCAACAATCTATCCGGCGATCCGGGCCATCGGAGAAGGAAAAGGGGAAAAGCTGTTCTATCTGACTGCCAAAACCGTCACTCGGACTGTTGCGGAGGAATCCCTTTCCATTCTGAGAGAACGTGGTCTTATCTTTACTTCTGTAACGATCACGGCAAGAGAAAAGCTCTGTCCCTTCGAGGAGAAGATATGTGATCCCGATGTATGCCCCCGGGCAAAGGGGCACTATGACCGGGTCAACGAGGCGGTATTCGATATCCTGCATCTGGAACAGGATATCACGCAGCAAAAGATCCTTTCCTATGCGGAAAAGTATCAGGTCTGCCCCTTTGAATATGAGCTGGACATATCAAGCTGTACAGATGGTATCGTATGCGATTATAATTATGTTTTCGATCCAAATGTACGGCTGAAGCGTTATTTTGCGGAGGGAGCCACCGGCGGTTACCTTTTTTTAGTCGATGAGGCCCACAATCTTGTTTCACGGGCCAGGGAGATGTATAGCGCAGCGGTAAAAAAAGAAGATATCCTTGAAGTTAAGCGCAGGATCAAAAATATGTCACCGAAGCTGGAACGGAAGCTTGAACGCTGCAACCGGATATTGCTTTCCATGAAGCGGGAGTGCGAGGATTATCAGATCCTTCAGGATGTGACGGGACTTGCGGCAGAGATCATGTCGGCTTTTTCGGAAATGGAGGAGTTTTTAGAGGAATATCCGGAATTTGAAGGCAGAGATGAGGTGCTGGAGCTTTATTTTTGTCTGAGGGATTTCCTTTATATATACGAGGAGCTGGATGACCACTATAGGATCTACGCGGAAAATGTCGGAAACACCTCCTTTTCGGTGCGGCTCTTTTGTGTGGATCCCTCCAGACTCCTTTCCCGTTGTATGGGGCAGGGAAACAGCACGATCCTGTTCTCTGCGACGCTGCTTCCGGTAAATTATTATAAAAAGCTTCTTTCGGGGGAAACAGAGGATTATGCGGTTTATGCTGTCTCGCCGTTTCCTGAGAGCAACCGTCTGTTAATGGTGGCAACGGATGTGAGCAGCCGCTACTCCAGAAGAAATGAGGCGGAGTATCGGAAGGTGGCAGATTATATCCGCACAGTCACAGAAGCAAAGAAGGGGAATTATATGATCTTTTTTCCCTCCTATCAGTATATGGACGCTGTTGAAAAAATCTTTGAGGAGGCGCCCTTAAAGGCAGACCTGATCATACAGGGACAGGGGATGGGAGAAACGGAAAAAAAGGAATTTCTGGAGGAATTTGAACGAAAAAGAGAGCATTCCCTTGCAGCCTTCTGTGTGATGGGAGGAAGCTTTTCAGAGGGAGTCGATCTTAAGGAGGAGCGGCTTATCGGGGTTATCGTTGTAGGGACGGGACTTCCGATGGTCTGCACAGAGCAGGAGATCCTCAGAGAATATTTCGATGAGACAGAAGAAAGAGGCTTCGATTTTTCTTATCAGTATCCGGGAATGAATAAAGTCCTTCAGGCAGCAGGGCGCGTGATCCGCACACCTGCCGATAAAGGAGTCATCCTGCTTTTGGATGACCGTTTTTTGAAGCGGGATCATCTGGAATTGTTCCCGAGAGAATGGGAGCATTTCCAGATGGTGAACAGAAGCAATGTTTCTGCATGCCTCTCTGATTTCTGGAAGAAGGGTGAGGAAGAATGCTAGGGAAGAATGTCGATAAACTGACGGGCAGCCTGGGAGATCGGAAGGGCCTCATTGTAAGCCACAACGAGCTTTCTGGCAGGAAGCTTTTCTTTAAGATCCAGAACATAAAGCTCCTTTTCTCCCTTTGGGATGCAAAAATCCGGAACGAAGGCGATACCCAGACCGATCCTTGCCAGATCGATCAGAAGGTCATTACTGCTTAGCTCGATCTCCGGCACCAGATCCAGATGAGACTTCTGGAACAGGGAATGAAGAAATTCGCTGGTAGTGCTTTTCCGATCCAGCATCATGATCGGATCGTCTAAAAGCTCATCAAGGGTGATGGGATGCTCCTTTATCGGAAAATAGTTGGGATTTGCCACAAAAACATCGTGAAATTCGTGGATTGCCCGGACATTCAGCGTATTGGACAGGCCGGAATTGGGAAAATTCGTGATGATAAAATCCACCTGTCCGTTTTCAAGCAGATGGGCACAATCGATGGAAGTAGAGTTTGTCACTTTAATATGGATATTGGGATAGGCAGTATGGAATCTGCCGAGGTAGGGAACCAGAAAATAGCGGCAGATCGTATCACTGGCAGCGATACGCAGCTGACCTCCGTTCAGTGTATTGGCTTCCAAAAGCTGATTTTCTCCCCTGCGGATCAGATTCATGGCGGGTTCAATGTGTTTAAAAAGGATCTCCCCCTCCGGCGTCAGCTGCACTTTTTTTGTACTCCGCACAAACAGGGCCTGTCCCAGCTTTTTCTCAAGAACCTTGATCGACTGGCTGACAGCTGACTGGGAAATAAAGAGCTGTTTGGAGGCTTCAGAGAAGCTCAAGGTCCTTGCAACATAATAAAAAACCTTATATAATTCATAATTGATATCCATCATTAGACCTCCTTATAAATGCCAGTCTATTTTATCACAGGGACGGCATTTTGAAAAGAGAAATATTTGGAATCGGAAAGGACATGACATATATGAAAAAAAATATTGACAGAGATGATGTATGGGATGAGGAAAGCATAGAGGATCGTGTTGAAAACGATGCGGAAGCAGGCGCCGAGGAGGACGGTCTCGGAACAGATATCTATCAGTTTTATCTGGAGGAGCTTTCTGCGATAACGCCCTGTACCGAGGAAGAAAATGCAAGGCTTCTTTCTGAGATCAAGGAGGGAAAGGCTGAGGCCAGAGAACGTCTGATCGAAGGAAATCTGAAAGGAGTGCTTTTAATCATCAAGGATTATCTGAACAAAGGAGTTCCGATGGCTGATCTGATCCAGGAGGCCAGCCTTGAGCTGGTGATGTTAGCAGATGAGGGATTTGAGGGCAGCTTTGAAAAGCTTCTGGAGAGCCGGATCCGCGTCCGCATGGAGGAAGCCATCAACGAGAACAGGAAGGAACTTGAAAAAGAGGAGGAGATGCTGGCCCGCGTCAATGTGCTTCAGGAGGTTTCCAAGGTGATGGCAGAGGAGCTGGGACGGGAAGCAAACCTTAAGGAGCTGGCAGAACGCATGCAGATGACCGAGGACGAGGTCCGCGAGGTGATGCGCATGACGATGGATGCATTGAACTTAAGCGAGCTGAACCGTGAATTTCAGCAATAAGAATATATTAGTGAATATAATTAATTAGATTAAATTTATTAATTTTACTTATTTATATAAAATGTGTTAGTATGGCATAAGAGACAGAGGAATATTAATGTGAGGGAAGCCATCAGATCCCGCATTAAACATACAAGGAGGAAAAAACATGAGCGTAAAGCGCGTATTTGTTGAGAAGAAACCGGAATTTGCCGTTCAGGCCAGAGAGCTTGGCGATGAGATCAGAAGCTACCTGGGGATCCGGGGAGTAGCAGGAGTCCGTATCCTGATCCGCTATGACATCGAAAATATTTCAGAGGATGTCTATAAGGAGTCACTTTTGACGATCTTTTCCGAGCCGCCGGTGGATACTGTATTTGTGAATACCTTCCTTCACAATGAAAAGGATTTCGTTTTTTCAGTGGAATATCTTCCGGGACAGTTTGACCAGAGAGCGGATTCTGCCGTACAGTGTGTAAAGCTGTTAAATGAAAACGAGGAGCCGGTCATCAAATCCGCGACAACTTATGTTATTTCCGGAGATATTACCGAGGCCGAGGCAGAGGCAATCAAATCCTTCTGTATCAACCCGGTGGATTCCCGTGAGGCAGCAGAGGAGATCCCGGATACACTGGTAGCAGTATTTGATGTACCCGAGGATGTTGCCGTATTTGAAGGCTTTTCCGCTATGGGAGAAAAGGAGCTTAAGGAGCTTTATGCTTCCTTGAACCTTGCAATGACCTTCAAGGATTTCCAGCATATCCAGAATTATTACAAAAATGAGGAAAAACGCGATCCGTCCGTAACAGAGATCCGTGTGCTCGATACATACTGGTCTGACCATTGCCGTCACACCACCTTCTCTACAGAATTAAAGAATATTACCTTTACTGAGGGCGATTACAGAAAGCCCATCGAGGAGACCTTTAAAAAGTATCTGGCAGATCATCAGGAAATGTATAAGGGCAGGGATGACAAATTCGTCTGCCTTATGGATCTTGCCTGCCTCGGTGCAAAAAAGCTCCGCAAGGAAGGAAAGGTAGATGATCTTGAGATCTCCGATGAGATCAATGCCTGCTCCATCGTAGTGCCGGTAGAGATCGACGGAAAGACAGAGGAGTGGCTCATCAACTTTAAGAATGAAACCCATAACCATCCGACAGAGATCGAGCCCTTCGGCGGTGCTGCTACCTGCCTCGGCGGTGCGATCCGTGATCCGCTTTCCGGACGTACTTACGTTTATCAGGCTATGCGTATCACCGGCGCTGCAGATCCGACAAAGCCATTGAATGAGACCTTAAAGGGCAAGCTTCCCCAGAGAAAGATCGTAACTGAGGCAGCCCACGGCTACAGCTCCTACGGAAACCAGATCGGACTTGCCACCGGTTATGTAAAAGAATTATATCATCCGGGCTACGTTGCCAAGAGGATGGAGATTGGTGCGGTTATGGCTGCGGCTCCGAGAGCAAACGTGATCCGTGAGACCTCCGATCCGGGAGATATCATCATCCTTCTCGGAGGACGTACCGGCCGTGACGGTATCGGCGGTGCGACTGGTTCCTCTAAGGTACATACAGAGGAATCCATCGAGGTATGCGGTGCAGAGGTACAGAAGGGAAATCCGCCCACAGAGAGAAAGATCCAGAGAATGTTCCGCCGTCCGGAGGTATCCAGACTCATAAAGAAATGTAACGACTTTGGAGCAGGCGGTGTGTCTGTTGCCATCGGAGAGCTTGCAGCAGGACTTATGATCGACCTTGACAAGGTTCCGAAAAAATATGCAGGACTTGACGGAACAGAGCTTGCGATCTCCGAGTCTCAGGAGCGTATGGCTGTCGTTGTAGATCCGAAGGATGTGGACACATTCCTCGGATATGCGGCGGAGGAAAACCTTGAGGCCGTTACCGTTGCCACTGTAACAGAGAGCCCGCGCCTTGTAATGACATGGAGAGGCAAGACGATCGTTGATCTCAGCCGTGCCTTCCTTGATACAAACGGTGCTCATCAGGAGACAGACGTTACCCTTGAGGTTCCGAATCATGAGGGAACTCCATTTGCAAGAAAAGAGATCGGTGATGTGAAGGAAGCCTGGCTTAAAATGTTAAGCTCTTTAAATGTCTGCTCCCAGAAGGGTCTTGTGGAGAGATTTGACGCCTCCATCGGTGCAGGTACAGTCATGATGCCTTATGGCGGAAAATACCAGATGACAGAGATCCAGACAATGGCAGCAAAGCTTCCGGTATTAAAAGGAAAATGTGATGCCGTAACCCTGATGAGCTATGGCTTTGATCCGTACCTTTCCAGCTGGAGCCCGTATCATGGTGCAGTTTACGCAGTGCTTACCTCCATCGCAAAAATTGTGGCTGCCGGTGGAGACTATAAAAAAATCCGCTTTACATTCCAGGAATATTTCCGTAGAATGAATACAGAACCGACTCGCTGGAGTCAGCCCTTCGCTGCACTTCTCGGCGCTTACAGTGCACAGATGGGCTTCGGCCTTCCGTCTATCGGCGGTAAGGACAGTATGTCCGGAAGCTTTAAGGAAGAAGGCGGTGAAGAAGTAAATGTTCCGCCGACTCTTGTTTCCTTTGCGGTGGATGTGGCAGATCAGAAGACAGTGATCTCTCCGGAATTTAAGAAGCCGGGCAATAAGATCGTTATGTTTAAGATAAACAAAGACAGCTATGACCTTCCTGTATATGAGCAGATTATGGAGGGCTATGGAAAGCTGTTTGAGGATATTAAGGCAGGAAAGATCGTTTCCGCTTATGCGGTAGAAGGAAACGGTGTGGCAGAGGCTGTCAGCAAGATGGCCTTCGGAAACCATCTCGGTGTTATGATCGATCACAGCGTAGATAAGCGTGATTTCTTTGCTCCGGGCTGGGGTGATATCGTATGTGAGGTTCCGGCAGACAAGCTTTCTGCACTCTCTATCAGCTATACCGTTATCGGTGAGGTGACAGACCGCGCTGCCTTTGAATATGGAAATACCATCCTTTCCCTTGAGGAAGCACTTAAGGTCTGGGATGCTCCGCTGGAAGATATTTTCCCGACAACCTCCGGCGTTGCACAGACAGAAGTAAAGAACGAGCTTTATAAGGGCGGAAGGATCGCAATCTGCAGCCATAAGATCGGTACTCCGAATGTATTTATCCCGGTATTCCCGGGCACGAACTGTGAGTATGACAGTACAAAGGTATTTGAACGTGCGGGTGCGAAGGTTTCTGCAAGAGTATTCCGCAATCTGAGTGCAGAAGATATCAGAGAATCGGTCGAGGTCTACAGAAAAGAGATCGAGAAAGCTCAGATCGTTATGTTCCCGGGCGGCTTCTCCGCAGGGGATGAACCGGAGGGCTCCGCAAAATTCTTTGCTACCGCGTTCCGTAACGATGTATTAAAGGAGGAGATCATGAAGCTCCTCAACGAAAGAGACGGACTTATCTTAGGTGTCTGCAACGGCTTCCAGGCATTGATCAAGCTTGGACTTGTCCCGAACGGAGAGATCTCTGAGCAGAAGCCGGATTCTCCGACACTGACTTATAATACGATCGGACGCCATGTATCAAAGATGGTCAACCTGAAGGTGGTTTCCAATAAGTCTCCGTGGCTTGCAGAAGCAGAGCTTGGCGGAATTTATGTGAACCCGGTTTCCCACGGCGAGGGAAGATTTGTTGCCAATGACGAATGGATCGCCAAGCTGTTTGCAAATGGACAGGTTGCTACTCAGTATGTGGATGACTGCGGCAACCCGACTATGGACGAATACTGGAACCCGAATGGTTCTTATATGGCAATCGAGGGCATTACGAGCCCGGACGGACGTGTATATGGTAAGATGGCTCACTCCGAGAGACGGGGAGAGGCAGTTGCAAAGAATATTTACGGCGAACAGGATATGAAGATCTTTGAGAGCGGCGTAAAATATTTCAGATAATAAATAAGAGGCCCTGCAGGAGGAAATATACCTTTTGCAGGGTTTTCCCGAGGAAACAAGATTGCCTTTATGGGCAAAGGGATTACGAATATCCGCTTGACCGGATGGAAGGAGTTTGTAATGGCAGAGAAGGTGCTTGTTGTTGTAGACATGCAGAAGGATTTTGTCGACGGAAGCCTCGGTACAAAGGAAGCCTGTGCCATCGTCGACCGCGTTATTAGAAAGGTAAAGCAATTCGACGGAAAAGTGATCTTTACAAGAGATACCCATGAGGAGGATTATCTGGAAACGCAGGAGGGAAAATTTCTTCCGGTGAAGCATTGTATTGTCAATACAGAGGGCTGGCAGCTGATCCCTGAGCTGGAAACCCTCCGTAAAGAGCAGGGCTTTTCATGCTATGATAAACCGACCTTTGGAAGCATCGCCCTCGCAAAAGATCTGAAAAAGCAGGCGGACGCAGGGATGATCGAATCCATCGAGCTGATCGGACTCTGCACAGATATCTGTGTGGTATCTAACGCACTCATGCTCAAGGCATTTATGCCGGAGCTTTTGATAGCGGTCGATCCGGCATGCTGTGCCGGAGTGACACCAAAAAAGCATGAGGCGGCATTAGAAACAATGAGGAGCTGTCAGATCGTGGTATTATAGAAAGATGAGAAAGGAAGAATCAATATGGCTAACGAACGTCTTCAGGCTTTAAGGGCTCTGATGAAGCAGAAAAACATCGATATGTATTACATTCCGTCTACGGACTTCCATGATTCGGAAGATGTAGAGGCATATTTTAAATGCCGTGAATTTATTTCCGGGTTTTCCGGTTCTGCAGGAACCATGGTCATAACACAGGATTTCTCCGGAATGTGGACAGATGGACGGTACTTTGTTCAGGCGAAGAAGCAGCTTGCCGGTCAGGATACCGATCTTATGGAGATGGGAAATGAGGAAGTTCCCACTGTGTTGGAATATATTGAAAGAAATCTTCCGGAGGGCGGCGTTCTCGGTATGGACGGCCGTGTGGTAAATACAAAGGTCGGACAGGAGTTTGAGCGTGTCTTAGAAAAGAAACACGGCTCCTGTGTTGTAGAGAATGATCTGGTCGGAGAAGTATGGAAGTCCCGTCCGGCGCTGCAAAGCCCGGCACTTTGGGTACTTGGCGTAGAATATGCGGGAGAATCCGTTTCCGACAAGATCGTCCGCGTCAGAAAGAGAATGGAGGAGGTTCACGCTTCTTCCCACATCATCGCAAGTTTGGATGATATTGCATGGCTTTTAAACATCCGAAAGGAAGCAGAGGATGGAAATCCGCTTCCGGCTGCATTCCTCCTCCTGAAAATGGATGAGGTACAGCTGTTTATCGACAGCAGCCGTATGGATGATAAGGTAAGAGCATATCTTCAGGAAAATAATATCTCAGTTCATGCTTATGGTGATATTTATGATGCTGTCCGCGCTCTTTGCGGGGAAACGGTACTTCTGGAAGCAGAAAAGGTGAATTTTGCCCTGTTTAAGAGCATCGATTCCTCTAACCGCATCGTGGAGGAAATGAACCCGACTTCTCTGATGAAGGCAGTTAAGAATCCGATCGAGATGGAAAATCTTAGACGTGCCCACTTAAAGGATGGTGTGGCCCTCACCAAATTCCTGTACTGGCTTAAGACAGAGGGATTAAAGCAGAATCTTACCGAGACAGAGGCGGCAGAACGCGTGGAAGCATTCCGTAAAGAGCAGGAGGGCTATATCTGCCCGAGCTTTGTTACGATCTCTGCGTATGGCTCCAACGCAGCTATGTGTCATTATCATCCTACAAAAGAGGATGAAACAGTGATCGGCGACCGCGGCTTCTACCTCTTAGATTCCGGCGGACATTATTATGAAGGAACAACAGATGTGACCAGAACGGTTTGCACCGGACCGATCACAGATGAAATGCGCCTTCACTATTCATTGGTACTTATGGGAATGCTCCGTCTTGCCGGTGCCAGATTCCTCTACGGATGTCAGGGTATCAATTTAGATTATCTGGCACGGGGCCCCCTCTGGGAACGCGGACTTAACTTCAACCACGGAACAGGCCATGGTGTCGGCTTCCTTTCCAATGTTCATGAGCGTCCGAATGGGATCCGCTGGAAGCATGTGCCGGAGCGCCGTGACTGCTGCGTTATGGAAGAAGGCATGGTGACATCTGACGAGCCGGGTCTTTATATTGAAGGCGGATACGGAATCCGGGATGAAAACCTGTTACTCTGCCGTAAGGGAGAGAAGAACATGTACGGCCAGTTTATGTATTTTGAAACACTGACACTGGCTCCCTTTGATACATCGGCTCTGGATCTCTCGGTTATGGATCGTTCCGATATCCGCATGTTGAATGAATATCAGGAGATGGTATACGAAAAGCTGGCTCCGCACCTTAACGATGTGGAAAGAGAATGGCTTAGAAACGAAACAAAGCCTGTAGGAGTGGAGGAATAATGACGGGAGTAAAGAAGAATATTCTGGTTACAATTCCGGTTACGGAGGAACATAAAGAATACTTACAGGAGATGGCCTCTGAGGGAGGAGCTTTATGCAGCTTCCGATATATTCCGGGAAAACAGGTATCCGAGGAGGACGTGAGGGAGGCAAATGCGATCATCGGAAATCTTTCTCCCGAGCTGATACAGAAGGCAGAAGCTCTGGAATGGTTTCAGTTAAATTCTGCAGGAGCAGACCAGTACACGAAACCCGGTGTGCTCCCGGAAAAAACGATACTTACCAATGCCACCGGGGCTTATGGGCTTGCTGTTTCAGAGCACATGATCGCCATGACCTTTGATCTGATCCGCCGCTTTAACCAGTATCACAGAAACCAGTCGATCCATCAGTGGAAGTCGATGGGCAATATTATCTCTGTAGAGGGCTCTACGATCCTGACTCTTGGGATCGGAGACATCGGCGGTGATTTTGCGAGAAAGATGAAGGCGCTGGGGGCCTATACGATCGGAGTCCGCAGAACGGATCGGGAAAAACCGGAGTATCTTGATGAGCAGTATACAATGGATAAGCTGGATGAGCTTCTCCCGCGGGCGGATATCGTCGCTATGGTGCTTCCGGGCGGGGCGGCAACGAATCATCTGATGGATGAGAGAAGGCTGCATCTGATGAAGCCGGGTTCCTACCTTATTAATGTTGGACGTGGAAATGCCATAGATCCTAAGGCGCTTTACGACGTTCTCAAGGAAGGATATCTTAATGCGGCTGCCATCGATGTGACGGAACCGGAGCCGCTTCCGGAGGACAACCCCTTATGGGAGCTTGGAAATCTTGTGATCACACCTCATGTTGCCGGAAACTTTTTCCTGCCGGAGACCTTTGAGCGCATCATCAGGATCGCCGGAAGCAACCTGAGAGCATGGTGCAGCGGGGAGCCGCTTAAGAATGTGGTGGATTTTACCACGGGATATCGTAAATAAACAAATAAACAGATAAATAAAAACAGCTCCGAAGAAGACTTTCGGGGCTGTTTCTTTTATGGGGACTTGCTTGATTCGGTTAGATATTGAGTCCGCCGGCATAGCGTTTCTTTCCGGAGGTTTCCGGAGCGTAGGCGATCGGATAGATGACAGTTGCCATTAATAGGGATCCCATAACATCGACAACGGAATGCTGCTTTAAGAATACGGTTGCCATGCAGATCAAAATCATGAGGATTCTGGAGCCGTTCAGCAGAAGTTTGTTTTTGGAGAGGGTGCTGCTATGGCTCACTGCAATGTGGACACCAATGGAATTGTATACATGGATGCTCGGGAATACGTTGATGCACGGATCCAGCTTCCATAGTGTGTTCACGAGGAAACAGAATATATTTTTTGATGAGTCGATTACCGGACGGAAATTTGTTCCGTTGGGATACAGGGTGCAGACCAGAAGACTGATGGTCATTCCGGTGAAAAGAAATGTGCAGAGCCTGTAGTAATCCTCCTTACTGGTAAAGAAGAAATAAATAATGGTAGCTGCCACATATAAAAACCAAAGCAGGTACGGAACGATAAAATACTCACAGAAGGGGATCATATCATCCAGCGCCGCATGTATTACATGATACGGCTTTCCTACATTTTCCTGCAGCTTTGAAAACCAGGACAGGTAGATGATACCATAGGAGAGGATCCAGATATGCCCGTATTTTTTAATCAGCTGTTTCATAAAAACACTCCTTTTTCATCCTCTTTTTTAAGTGGCAGAGGCGGCCATAAATGTCATTCCTTTAACATTCGCAGATTATAGCACAGGCAACAGCCACTTTCAAGGCTGTTTAATGAAAATTAATGAAAAAGCAAGTAAACAGCAAGCAAATTAACGATTTTGCGAAGGATGTGTTTTTGACAGTGGCCTGATTTTGTGGTATTGTAAAAGAAAGAAATGAGCAGCCCTGCTGCGGAGAGGAGTATACTATGCCTTACGAAAAAGAACGCGGATTGCAGTATCATTTGAATATAAGACCGGGGGATGTGGGAGGATATGTGATCCTGCCGGGAGATCCCAAGCGGTGCAAAAAGATAGCGGAACACTTTGATCGTGCGGAATTTGTAGCAGACAACCGTGAGTTTGTAACCTATACCGGGTATCTGGACGGTGAAAAGGTCAGTGTAACCTCTACCGGCATCGGCGGCCCCTCTGCATCCATCGCAATGGAAGAACTGGTGAAATGCGGAGCCCATACCTTTGTGCGTGTGGGCACCTGCGGCGGCATGGAAATGAATGTAAAGGGAGGCGACATCGTGATCGCCACCGGCGCCATCCGTGCCGAGGGAACCAGCAGAGAATATGCACCGATCGAATTTCCGGCTGTCGCAGACCTTGAGGTGATCAATGCCCTCGTTGAAGCGTCAAAGAAGCTGGGTTATCACTGGCATGCCGGTGTGGTGCAGAGTAAAGACTCTTTTTACGGACAGCATGATCCGAGTGTGATGCCGGTGGCAAATGAGCTGATCAATAAATGGGATGCGTGGCTTCGTCTAGGCTGCAAGGCATCCGAGATGGAATCTGCTGCATTATTTATTGTAGCCAGCCATCTGAAGGTGCGCTGCGGAGCCTGCTTTTTAGCTATGGCTAATCAGGAGAGAGAAAAAGCCGGACTCGATAACCCTCTGGCCAGAGATACAGAATCTGCGATCAGGGCCGGTGTGGAGGCGCTTCGTATCCTGATCGCACAGGACAGGGAAAAAAGATAAGGTTCGGAAGATAGAAACAAAAGTAACAAAAGTAACAGGTGTAACGATATAGGAAAAGAGGTAGGTCTGAATGCAGAAATTTAAAAGAATATTCACGATCGTTGTAGATTCCCTTGGAATCGGGCCCATGGAGGATTCTGAAAAATTCGGAGACGTGGGCGTAAATACATTGGGCCACATTGCGGAACGCGTCAGTGATCTTAAGATACCGAACATGATGAAGCTGGGGATCGGAGAGCTTTGCCCAATGAAGGGGCAGGAACCGGAAAAGGATCCGAAGGGACACTACATGGTAATGCGTGAGATGAGCAACGGAAAGGATACCATGACGGGACATTGGGAGATGATGGGGATCCATACAACAACCCCCTTTAAGACCTTTACCGATCATGGCTTTCCGCCGGAGCTTATTAAAGAGCTGGAGGAAAAAACAGGCCATAAGGTGATCGGAAATAAATCTGCAAGCGGTACGGCGATCTTGGATGAGCTTGGTGAGGAGGAGATTGCGACAGGTCACATGATCGTATATACATCTGCGGATTCCGTCCTTCAGATCTGCGGAAATGAGGAGACCTTCGGCCTCGAGGAATTATACCGATGCTGTGAGATTGCACGTGAGATCACGATGAAGGAGGAATGGCGCGTAGGCCGTGTGATCGCAAGACCATATATCGGTAAAAAGCGCGGTGAGTTCGTCCGGACAAGCAACCGTCACGATTATGCCCTGAAGCCATCCGGGGTAACAGCACTTAATATCCTCAAGGATAACGGATACGATGTGATCTCCATCGGCAAGATACGCGATATTTTTGACGGAGAAGGGATCACGGAGAGCTATAAGTCGAAATCCTCTGTGCATGGCATGGAACAGACCATCGAGGTCTGCAAAAAGGATTTCCATGGACTCTGCTTTGTAAACCTTGTGGATTTTGATGCCCTCTGGGGCCATAGAAGAAATCCGGAGGGATATGCAGAAGAACTGGAGCGGTTTGACCAAAAGCTTGGAGAGCTTCTCTCGCTTCTCAGAGAGGAGGATCTTCTTATTATAACAGCAGATCATGGAAACGACCCGACCTATAAGGGTACGGATCATACCCGCGAAAAGGTTCCGTTCCTTTCCTATTCTCCGGAGTTTAAAGAGAGCAGCAGATTGCCGGAGGCAGACACCTTCGGAGATATCGGAGCCACGATCCTCAGCAATTTTGGACTTAAAAAAGCGGACAGCATGATCGGAACCTCTGTTCTTGATAAGCTTGTATAACAATAACCTATATATTTAAGAAAGAACCGGTACGGATAATGTCCTGCCGGTTCTTTTTCCTGCAAATTTGAGTATGTATGAAAAAACCCGGATATCAAAGATAACCGGGTTTTGATAGCGGAAGGGAGATTCGAACTCTCGACACTACGGGTATGAACCGTATGCTCTAGCCAACTGAGCT
>Ga0129310_1002076_pt1 | contig 15687 bp, 9 predicted proteins | sample Go1ome_2_FD_94433 | JGI IMG/M metagenome (GOLD analysis project Ga0129310, IMG submission 94433) | Western lowland gorrila individual fecal microbial communities from Wisconsin, USA - Go1022A metagenome | ecosystem: Host-associated > Mammals > Digestive system > Large intestine > Fecal | place...
GACATTTGATGAACTGACGATTGCGGATGACTTCATGTTTAGCAAGGTAATGCTGAATGAACGATTGGCAAAGCATTTTCTAGAGGTAATATTGGGGTGCCGGATTCACTCGGTTACATATCCAAAGTATGAGCATTATATTAATGTCCGCTATGACGCAAAGAGCATCCGGTTAGATGTTATACTAGAGGATGATAAACATACGGTATATAATTTGGAGATGCAGACGGCAAAGCTGACCGGGTTAGTCAAGCGTAGCCGTTATTATCAGGATCTGATCGATCTGGATCTGCTGCAAAAAGGCGCAACGTATGATGAATTGAATCATAGTATTGTAATATTTATCTGTACCTTTGATCTGTTTGGTAAGGAGCAATGGATCTATCGATTCTGCAATGTGTGTCAACAGCTTCCGGAACTTAAGTTACAGGATGGCACGGAGAAGGTGTTCGTGAACACAATGGGAGAACTTGGGGATGTAGATGAGGAATTCAAGCAGGTAATGCAGATATTTAATGGCTTGCAGGCAGAAGGAGATTTTGCAGAGGAGTTACAACAGGAAGTTGAACGGGTTAAGTTAAGCGAAGAATGGAGGCGTGAGTATATGACGTTACAGGTTTTGCTGGATGATACGAAACGGGAAGGATATAAGGAAGGAAATTTACAAAGATTAATTCATCAAATCTGTAGAAAGCTACAAAAAGGAAAGAACATTCCAGACATTGCAGATGAATTAGAAGAGACCGAGGATGTAATTGCAGATATTGTAGCTGTCATAGAACAGTGCGGAACAGATTGTGATGAAGAGCTGATCTGTAAGAAAGTATTAGAGACACAACAGGAAAAGTAAGAGGGAACAGTGATAACAGCAGGTAATCCATTGTGGATAACTTGCTGTTATTTTTATGTCTTGGTAGATTATGACATTTCAAAGGTAGTATATGCCGGAACACCCAAATAAAAAAAGGATTATGCTAAAATCCAATCAACATATTTACATATGAAATGCAAGGAGAAAAGGGAGAAGAAGATGAAGGTATGTACGAATTGCAAGAAAGAATTGCCGGATGACGCAGTGTTCTGTGATAATTGTGGAACCAGAGTGGAGGAGGTAAACGAGATTGTTGCGAAGAAAGAGAAAAGCAACCATGGTTTATTCAGAAAAGGGATTCTGATTCTTGGAGTGATAGTGGTTGTGGCAGGCGTAGTGTTAGGAGTGGTTCATTTTGCGGGCAGGAATACGGATGTAAAAGGAAATGCAATCTGCTTTGTGAGTGATAATGAATTAATGCTTCTGGATCAGCGGATGAAAGAAACGATTACACTTAGTAAGAATTATATTCAGTCTCTATATGCAAATAATGAGGATGATGAAGATGAGAATAATGAGGACGATACCGATGCTGTAGGCGTTTATGAAGATGAGAATAATGAGAACGAGGCATATAAGCGGAACAAAATAATTAAAGAGTCTATCAATAGTATTACGACATACAGGGATGAGAAGCGTGTGGTTTATCCGGATAAGCTGATTTGTGTTCCGCAAAATACAAATGTAGAGAGTTACTCATTATATTATCGTATGTTAAAAGGGGATAATACCGATCCGGTTAAGATCGATTCGGAAGTTACGGGTGAATATCAGGTGGTAGATAACGGTAATAAGATCGTTTATCAGGCAGGTACGGATCTGTATATGTATGATTTCAAAGAAAAGAAAAAACTTGCAAAAGATGTTATGGAAGAGAGTATGTGGCAGGCTGCAGAGGATGGAAGTAATATCAATTATATATCATCGGATGGAAAATTATATCAGGTAGATGCAGATGGAACGGAAAAGAAGATTGCGTCCGGCTTGACAAGGGATGATGGATTGGGTAAAGCGGAGAGTCTGTATAAGGCCGATCCGGATCAATTATATTATACGACTACTGTGGAAGAAGAGATAAATATTGCAGATTATATAGAAGATGATCTGGAACCGCTTGCAGAAGTGACAGAGCCGGAGTGCCCGGATGAGCCGGAAGAGGTTTATTGGGATGACTATGAAGATGATGCAGATTACGAGAAAGCATATAAGAAGTGGGAAAAGGAATATAAGAAATGGGAAGAGGAGAAGGAAGCATATGATGAGGCTTATGTGACCTACGAAGTAGCAGAGGAAAAACAGGAGAAACGACAGACTTTCTGGGATACCGTCAAAGAAATGAAAGCAACGGTGGATATAGTGACATTGTACTACTATGACGGAGAACAGGTGCAGGAGCTGGGATCGTATGCGACTGAGGGGGAACAACCGGATATGCTGGGAGATGCTGCGTTTTTTAGTGCAGTATTGGATCAAAGCAGGATCGATAAGTTAAAAGCATCGGATTATTTTGGAGATGATGTGGATGTGGATGAAGAGGATGATGATGTGTATACCACATTGGAATCAGATGTAGTGGAGTTGTTTGAACGTGGAGAAGTTGAGAAGGCTTGTTGGATTGTTGACGGGAAGTGCTATGATCTGGGTCTGTATATGAATGAAGTGTCGGCATTCTATGCAACAGTGAAAATGAATGGTGTTATCTATCTGCAGGATGAGGAATTGAAACAGATTGAGCTGGCAGAAGGTAAATTACAGGAACCGGTTGTTTATGATACAGGGGTTACCGGGATCGCTTATGTTACAGAAGTGGACTCTGATGAGACAAAGAATCTGTGTTATTGGAAGGAAGATGCTTTGTATATTAACAAGAAGAAGGTGGAAGGAATAACGGATGCAGAAGATATAGAGCTAGAATGGATTGATGATGGAGTGCTATATTACTATCAGGATATAGATAAGAATAACGAAGACAATGAGACAGGAACCTTGTGTGTCTATAAAGATGGAAAGACGAAACAGATTGCATCCGATGTAAAATTGTATTCTCTGCAAAAAGAGGCAGATGGTCGTTTCTATTACATGAAAGATTATGATAGTGATGGGCAGGAAGGTGTTTTGTGTTATTTAGAGGATAATGAACCTGTCGTGGCAGTAGAAGATGTACATGAGTATTGTGTTACGGAGAATGGCAGTATTTATTATCTGAAGAATTATGATGAGGTGAATTACACCGCGGATCTTTATCTGCATGAGAAAAAAGAAGAAAAGCTGATCCAGTCGGATGTGCAGGGCGCAGCACTTCCGCAGTGGAAGTAAGATGGTTCATCAGGTAATACACATATTATGAGAATGAAGCAAAGCGGAATATAGAATAGCGTGTAAAGCACGAAGCATTTGTGCGTTTTAAAGGAAGAACGAGGAGGAACAAAACATATGAGAAAATCAAAACTAATAGGAACAATACTTGTTGCCTGTGGCATGTTGCTTGCAGGAACGATGGGAAAGCCGGTGGTAAGCTGTGCGGCGGGAACAGAATTGGTGAAGGTAGGGGACAGTGATAGTAAATCACTTATTTATACAATATCCAATCTAACTGAATTTAAGAATTTTGTAACATTAGTAAATAATGGTCAGAAATTTAAAGGTGTTACAGTTAAGTTAATATCGGATATTGCATATGATGGAACGGCTAATAATTACACATCTATAAATGATTTTCAGGGTGTGTTTGATGGATGCGGACATAGCATTTCCGGAATAAACCAACAGATATCAGGAGAAGAAGAAGCGGGTGTGTTTGGGAAGGCAGCAACGGTAAAGAATCTGATAGTAAAGGATAGTACATTTCAATTAACCAATATTAGACAGTTTGGAGCGGTTGTGGGATATTGTACGGGAGAAATTGTCAATTGTCATGTGAAAAATGTATCGCTTGCTATGAAAAATGGAAGTGGGGGTGGACGAGGTTACGGATGTGCTGGCGGAGTCGCAGGATATGCAATCGCAGTACGTAATTGTTCTGTACAGAATACAAAACTCATAACAGATGGCGTTGAACATATCGGAGGTGTTGTGGGAGAAGCGGATGACATATACAATTCGTGCTATATTACTCCGGGCAATGCTGGTGATCCGTCTATTGTAGGAACAATAACGAATGCGATGTATAATAGATCCATACATCGTATAACCGTAGGGGGCGTGGCAGGAGCCATAAGTAATATGCAGAATTGTTATAGTGTTGCCTATATCCAAAATCCTGCTGACGCATATATAGGAGGAATTGCGGGTTATGCTGATAAAATAGTGTCATCCAATTACTGTGTTGCAAATGCTAGTGTTGCAGGTGCAAGTTTAGGGTATTGTGAAATTCCTAATTCATCAAATGCCATAAAAACATTATCAGATATGCAGTCAGCAGCATTTGTTAATCAGTTAAATGCTAATATAGGAGATCGTAAGGAATGGATCCGATGGGAAAACCGATCAGAATCTGTATATCCTTTAATGGTTAGTGGAATTAATTTGGATAATTGTACAATTGCATTTGCTAACACGCAAGTAGAATATACTGGACAGGAAGTAAAGCCGGGGGTGTCTATATCTTATAATGGAAATGTTTTAGTGGAAGGCTCTGACTATGATGTGCAATATGTTGATAATAAAGATATTGGTACTGCAACAATATTTGTTACGGGACGGAATTGGTATATGGGCGCGGTTAGTTTGAATTTTCAGATTGTTAAAAAAGCTCCTGAAGTGACCTACACCAAGGAATATAGTAGAACATATGGCAGTTCCGGATTCTATTTGACATTTAAGGTGAAGGAAGGTGGAAAATTGTCATACAAAAGTTCAAATTCAAAGGTGGCAGCGGTTAATAATAATGGATATATAACAGTAGGACAACCAGGTATTGCAACAATTGTAGTTACTCAGGATGAAACAGATTGCTGTAAGGGAGAAACTTATGAGGTGACAGTTATTGTCTATCCTTCCGCACCGGTGTTGCGTTCGTTGAGTACAAATAAAAGAAAATTGAATGCTAAATGGAGTAAATGTACAGGGGTAACAGGATATGAGTTGCAATATTCTGCTAATAAGAAATTCAAGAAAACAAGTAAAATAATAACAATCAATAAAAATAAACCAACGAAGAAAATTAAAAAACTTAAACATGGTAAAAAGTATTATGTAAGAGTACGTGCTTATAAAAAGGTGGGAAATGCTCGATTGTATTCTGTATGGTCAAATAAAAAATGTAAGCGAGTTCGTTAGAAGTTTTCGAAGGCAGAGTAATTGTGAAATACGCATGGAGGAAACAGTATGTATTGTCGAAAATGTGGATATAAGAATGAGGATGACGCAAGATATTGCCGAAAATGTGGAACCTATATCTGGGTAGAAGAACCGGTGAAAGAGCCAGTTAAAGAAGAAATATCGGAAGAACCGGTGGAAAAAAAGACGATGTTACCGGAAGAACCAATACAGCAGGAACAACGGACAAACGCTTCGGAAGATAAGCAGGAGAAACCGGCAGAAGAAATGCAGACTCCGGGAACAAAGGAGAGGGAAGAATCACGGGATAAGAAGGAACAGGAAGCAGAAGATAAGACGGAAAAGGGTAAGGTGCCACAGAATATGTGGCAGCCGGATGAGCATTTAGAACCAATTGAAACAAAGATAGATGGAACAAAAGAAAAATCCCGTGTGCCGGCAATTGTGATCTGTGTCATTGGCATTATTGTTGTGATTGGTCTGATCATAGCTTGTGTGTGGAAGCAGCAACATCATCAGCAGGATATAAATGAGGCAGATAAAAGTTCGGAGGTATCAACAGAGATTGTGGAGACAACTGCGGCAACAACAGAGCAGACGATAGATATGTCTTCCTATCAGGCACAGTTAGATCAATGGAAAGCACAGTTTGCGGCTTATACGATGACAGCGGCTACGCAGCCAACATATGATGCAACAGTGGCACAATATGAAGCTGCCATTGCCGGACAGAATGTAGATGGCTGTAACCAGTGTGAGACTGCTTTTGCGGCATTGTTAGAGCAGGTAAAACAGGAAAGTTATGTAATAACGGTACGCAGAAATTATTATGCGGGTATCTTGGAGAGAATATATTATTTAGATACATTGCCAGACGATGGGGATGATATACAGCAGAAAATGGCAGATGATTATGAAAGATATGCAGTGTATGATATTGACAGTGATGGAATTGAGGAATTAATGGTGGTTATTAACCGGCCTGAGACGGGTGCAGTTAGGGAAATCATATATGAATATAATGTAGACAATGATTCGTTGAATAGGGAATTGTATACATGTGATGGCAATAAGCACTATAATAATGGCAAAATAATAGGTTGGGATCTTGATGCTAATGGTGATGTAGTGAACATATATAATCCTGAAGATGGAACATATTCAAACGGATATGTAATTGCATATCGTGATTCAATGAATTGGATCAATGAGGATGTGATACCTCCGACAGATTGTGACTATCGTGTGTTCTCATTTGATCGTAAGGAAGATACTTATATGACGGAGGAAGAATACAATCAGTGGTTGGCAGATCAAACCGCCGGTGCAACCGAGCTTGAGATTCCATGGAAGAAGATTGTCGATGAGGAATACCGGGAATATGCGAAAGCATACAGCGCGATGATGTTGGAGAATGTGAAAGCACATTTGCAGGAAGGTCAAAATGATATCGGCGTTTCCTACATAGAAGGAGGCGACAGCTGTGAGGCGGCAGAGACCATGTTGTCTTCGGTTATGGAGGTTTCCTATGATGACGAGTCGGGAGATATGGTGATCGGTTCTTTGGATGGAAAGGAATTCTATATTGGAAGCAGGGAAGATGCTACCGGAGTGATATATCAGAAAAAGGCAATCGACAACTTGACTTTATTAGGGCTATATCCGGGAATGAAGAAAGAAGATGCGGTTGCACTGATTAAAGAATATGGATTCCACAAATTTTCAGATCATGCATATTGTACCGGAGACGCATTTGGAAGTTATGTCATTTATCTGGATTGTAAGAAGGGAAAAGTGAAGAGTATTCAGTTGAATCCGTTCTGCGGTTTTGCGGGATAAGAGTAATTGCCGGAAAAAGTATCGTGTTCGTACAAAAACAGACAAAATATTCAAAAAAAATTAGGAATACTGTCTATATATTTATTTACGGCTTGGTGTTATGATAGGTAACGGAAAAATGCCGTTTAAGACAATGCATAATAAATAAGAAAGAACATTGTGAGGGTGAGCGGCAAAGAATAAGGAGGATTTAGTGAAATGACGTTGGCACAGATTTTAGCAGTGCTTATCTTTGTTGCAATGTTCGTACTGATCGTCATGGACAAGATTGAGCGTCAGATCGTTACTTTGGCATGTGGTGCATTAACACTGATCTTAGTGTTTGGTGTTGGCATGCATAGTATGGATGCGATTCTTGAGACATTGAATGTACGTAGCATTTTCACACCGGGCTTCTGGTATGCAGTTGGTGCAGAGGAATCATCTTCCGGTATTAACTGGGCAACAATTATATTCATTGCGGGTATGATGGTTATGGTAGAGGGCATGGCAAAGGCAGGATTTTTCCAGTGGTTATGTATGCGGCTGGCAAAGCTTGTTGATTATAAGCCAATCCCATTGTTTGTAGTGTTTATGGTGATGGCGGCGGTGCTTTCTATGTTTATAGATAGTATTACGGTTATCCTGTTCTTAGCAGCAGTTACCGTGGAGCTTGCAAAGTTGTTACATATTGATCCGATCCCGATGATCTTGTCAGAGATCTTTTGTGCGAATTTAGGCGGTTCTGCAACCATGTGTGGTGATCCACCTAACATTATTATCGGTACATCATTGGGATACACTTTTGGAGATTTCTTAACGAATACCGGTCTGCTGGCAGGCATTGCTTTGATCGTAGTTATCATTTATTTCTTCCTTGTATATCGGAAAGAATTGATTCAGGAGGAAGGTCAGGGTGTGGATCCATCTTCTATTCCGGATCCGAAGGAAGCAATTACGAATAAGAAAGATTTTATCGTAAGCTGTGTGATCTTTGGTTGTGCGGTTGTATTGTTAGTATCTCATGCACAGACACATCTGACTGTTGCTTTCATTGGCGCAGTGATTGCACTTGTAACTTTGATCGCAGCAGGCAAGGATGCGGTTGTACTATTGAAGAAGGTTGATTACAAGACATTATTGTTCTTCGTCGGTTTGTTTATGGTCGTTGGCGGTCTGGAGCAGACAGGAATTCTGGAGTTGATTGCAGGATTTATCGGTGATGTCAGTGGTGGTAATATCTATGTTATGATTGCAATTATCATCTGGATATCTGCAGTCGCAAGTGCGTTTGTTGATAATATTCCGTTTGCAGCAACCATGATTCCGGTTGTTAAGAGCTTGGCAGCTACAACAGGTGCAGATCTTTCTGTTCTTGCATGGGCGCTTTCTATGGGAACCGATATCGGTGGTAGTGCAACTCCGATTGGAGCATCTGCTAATGTAGTAGGAACTTCCGTAGCAGCGAAGAATGGTTATCCGATCGGATGGGGCAAGTATTGTAAGACGGCAGCTCCTGCAACCATTATCGTGGTAGCAATCTCTATGTTGATCATTTTCGTGCGTTACTGCTAGGCGTGTAATATGTAGAATTATAGACGTGATCTAAGATATTGAGGATATAAGAATAAGAGGACAGAAGTGAGATATATTATATTCATTTCTGCCCTCTTTTTTGCAAGAAGATAAGATAAAAAGTCCTTTTTGAATACCTGAAAATATGCTATAATATTTGATACAGATCAAGTGATTGAAAGGAGGACTTTATAATGGCAGAGCAAATGATTATTTCAATCAGTCGTGAGTATGGTAGTTGTGGACATGAGGTGGCAGAGCTGGTGGCGAAGGAGTTAGGAATTGCATTGTATGACCGGAATTTATTAGATGCAGTTGCGGAAGAGAAGGATATGTCCGCAGACAAGCTTCGCAAGTTTGATGAGAAGCCACGGAATCTTTTTATGACAAGAAGTGTGAATGGACATTCCAATGCAATGGAAGATGTGGTTGCCGAGATGCAGTTTGAGTATCTGCAGAAGAAGGCCGCAGAAGGAGAGTCTTTTGTTGCTGTTGGAAGATGTGCGGAGACTGCTTTGAAGGAGTATGAGAATCTGGTGAAGGTATTCGTTATGGGAGACAGGAAGACCAAGATTGATCATATCATGAAGAAGTTTAATTTGTCTGAGGCAGAAGCGGAGACGAAGATGAACCGACATGATATGAAGAGAAAGGCATATCATAATCGCTATTCGGAGAGCAAATGGGGTGATTCAAGAGGATATGATCTTTGTGTCAGCACCAGCAAGTTGGGTGTATGCAATACAGCAAAGGTAATCATAGATTATGTCAAGGGATGTCAGGCGTAATCAATATGAAATCTGTTCATGCACATTACAGATACATGAAATATGTATTTGAACAATATGACTAAAAAGTTTGTGCAGTCTGTATAGACGTATGGTGAATGCGTTGTTTTTGAGAAATGGAGAGAGAAATCGGCTCTTGCATTTTCCTGCAAAGTGATTTACAATAACACAAGATGTTGTGCCAGTCGCAAACGACTGGCACATTATCTTTGAAGGAAGATACAAAAGAGAGAAATTTTATGACATTATTTTAACAGGAATTTGGAGGACAGAAGATTGCCGATGGCAGTCTTTTCGTATGTTGAACAGATGTAGGGACGGGATTGTGAATAAGATTTCTCAGATGGAAGGGAAGGAACGGATAGCATGAGGATCATTAAGAGGAGTGGGACTGAGACCGCATTTGATATCACCAAGATTGTCGCAGCGGTAGAGAAAGCGAACAAGGAAGTTGTGGAGAAGAATCGGCTGACACAGGAGCAGATCAAGGAGATTGCGAAGAAGGTAACACTTACCTGTAGTAGTATGAACCGGACGTTTAGCGTGGAAGAGATTCAGGATCTTGTTGAGAATGAGATTATGGAGACACAGGCCTTTGAGGTGGCAAGAAAGTATATCACATATCGTTATAAGCGGGCACTGGTTCGAAAAGCAAACTCTACCGATCAACAGATCCTCAGTTTGATTGAGTGTAATAACGAGGAAGTAAAACAGGAGAACTCGAATAAGAATCCGGTTGTGAACAGCGTGCAGAGAGATTATATGGCGGGCGAAGTCAGCAAGGACATTACCAAACGTTTTCTATTGCCGCCAGAGATTGTGAAAGCACACGAAGAGGGAATTATCCATTTTCATGATTCTGACTATTTTGCGCAGCACATGCATAACTGCTGTCTGGTCAATTTAGAGGATATGTTACAGAATGGTACTGTAATTAGTGAGACAATGATCGATCGCCCGAAGAGCTTTTCTACTGCCTGCAATATTGCAACACAGAGCATAGCACAGATTGCAAGTTCCCAGTATGGTGGACAGAGTATTACGCTGTCACATTTGGCACCATTTGTAGATGTGAGCCGTAAGAAATATTTGAAGATTGTGCGGGAGGAATATGAAGAGGCCGGCGTTACAGTTGATGAAGAACAGATTGCTAAGATTGCAGAGTTACGTGTCCGGGAGGAGATTAAGCGTGGTGTACAGATGATTCAGTATCAGGTTATCACACTTATGACAACGAATGGTCAGGCACCATTTGTAACCGTATTTATGTATTTGGATGAGGTGCCGGAAGGCAGAACAAGAGATGATCTTGCACTTGTCATCGAAGAGATGTTAAAGCAGAGAATCCTTGGTGTGAAGAATGAGAAAGGTGTATATATCACTCCGGCATTTCCGAAGCTCATTTACGTGTTAGAGGAAGATAATGTGCGAGAAGGCAGTAAGTATTGGGAGCTGACCAAGTTAGCAGCGACATGTACGGCAAAGAGAATGGTTCCGGATTATATTTCTGAGAAGGTAATGAAGCGGCTGAAACAGGGGTATTGTTATCCGTGTATGGGTTGCCGTTCCTTCCTTACGGTATACAAGGATGAGAATGATAAGCCGAAGTTCTACGGCAGATTTAATCAGGGAGTTGTTACTCTGAATCTTGTGGATGTTGCATGTTCTTCACAGGGTGATATAGAGAGTTTCTGGAAGATATTAGATGAGAGACTTGACTTATGCTATGAGGCACTTATGTGTCGTCACAACCGCTTGAAAGGAACACCGTCTGACGTGGCTCCGATCCTTTGGCAGTATGGAGCGTTAGCTCGTCTGAAGAAGGGAGAGACGATTGACAAGTTATTATATAATGGATACTCTACCATCTCGCTTGGCTATGCAGGTCTTTGCGAATGCACTAGATATATGACAGGATTATCTCATACGAATCCGGAGGCAACACCATTTGCTATTGAGGTAATGCAGCGCTTGAATGCAGCCTGTGCAAAGTGGAAAGAAGAGACCAATATAGATTTCAGTATTTACGGAACTCCATTAGAGTCTACTACGTATAAGTTTGCCAAATGCTTACAAAAGCGGTTTGGTAAGATCGAAGGAGTAACGGATAAGAATTATATTACGAACAGCTATCATGTGCATGTAACTGAGCCGATTGATGCTTTTCATAAGTTAAGCTTTGAAGCGAAATTCCAGGAGCTGTCGCCGGGCGGTGCGGTCAGTTATGTGGAGGTGCCGAATATGCAGAATAATATTGATGCGGTACTCTCGGTTATGCAGCACATTTATGATAATATCATGTATGCAGAGCTGAATACTAAAAGCGATTACTGCCAGAAATGCGGATTTGACGGAGAGATACAGATTGCCTCAGATAAGGAGGGTAAATTGATCTGGAAGTGTCCGAATTGTGGTAATACGGATGAAGATACCATGAATGTGGCACGCCGGACTTGTGGTTATATCGGAACGCAGTTTTGGAATCAGGGAAGAACACAGGAGATTAAGGAAAGAGTGTTACATCTGTAGGGAAAGTTGGATGACGGTGGAGTGGGATGAGATGCTCTGCCGGATAATTTCTGCGGAGGCAGGAAGCGTAATATGTATAGATTGTATTAGAAACATAAAGCCAAGAAAAAGGAGTTGTCATGAATATGACAACTCCTTTGTAAGTTCTTCTTAATAATGGATTATGCTACAACAGTAACGTTAACTGCCTGAGCACCCTTAGCACCCTGCTCGATATCGAATGTAACAGACTGACCTTCTTCTAATGTCTTGAATCCGTCTGCAACAATACCAGAAAAATGTACGAATACATCCTCGCCAGTTTCGCTGTTGGTGATGAAACCAAATCCTTTCGTTGAGTTGAACCACTTTACTGTACCTTTGTTCATGAAAAAGTACCTCCTTAAAATATATAGTGTATCAATAGAGGTAATGTGAATACCAAAACATAGCGAGAGTGTTGGTATCGAATAACACTTTATAAATACATGGTAAGTGTATCATTATTAAAAATGGAAGTCAATAACAGTAAAGTAAAATATTATAAAAATTTTCTTAATAATTTTACATTCTGCACAAAACAAAAAAGAAACAGGTAAAATTGATTGAGGTATTTAATAAATTAAGGTATAATAAAGGAAATATGTGATTTTTGATATGTACGGGGAATGAGAAGCAAGTTTTTGCAATTACGGATAAAAGATGACAGAAAAAGTCGTAAGTGTATCAGATTGGATTGGAGAAACAGATGAAGAAGCATATTATTTTGGCAGGGGTTTTGATATTCGCTGCATTGACGCTATGTGGATGCCAGAAGAAGTATTATGGTAAAGGACAGAAATTTACTCTGAAGATGGCGGAAGCTGCCACAGGATATAGTAATGCAGATATATCAGCGTTAAGTGCAGATAATTATGAGAGATTTTTACATGCAAGTTACATTATAGCAACTGACAAATATGGTGAGGTTCATAAGATTAAGATTAGTGCAGATATCAAGCGGCATGAATGGGATTTTTCCAATCTGCAGACAGATGGTAATTTTAAAAATTACGTGGATACAGATGGAACGACTAAGAAGGTTGGAATTGATGTGTCAGAACATCAGGGTGTGATTGACTGGGCCGCAGTTGCACCTCAGATTGATTTTGCATTTATCCGGTTAGGGTATCGCGGTTATACAACAGGCGGCATGGCACTAGATGCATATTATACTGCGAATATGACGGGAGCAGCAGAACAGGGGATTCCGGTCGGAGTTTATTTCTTTTCACAGGCTACAACTTATGAAGAGGGTGTAGAGGAAGCAAACTTCGTATTGAGGAATCTCGGCGAGTATGCCTTGTCTTATCCGATTGTGTTAGACCGGGAAGATCCGATGTCGGATGATGCGAGAACGAATGATCTGAGTGCAGAACAGCATACACAGGCAGCACTTGGATTCCTACAGACAATTCAGGCGGCTGGATATGCTACCATGATGTATACGAATCGGATGTATTATGCATTATATCTGGATCTGGAGCAGATCTATCAGTATCCGATCTGGTTTGCACAATATGCAGACGAGCCGGATTGGCCATATGAATTTGCTATTTGGCAGTATACAGAGAGTGGAACTGTTGCGGGAATCAATGGTTCGGTGGATCTGAATCTGCAGATGATGCCATTACAGTAGATGGATTAGTATAGAATATAGGGGGATGATTTTGTTGTGTTGGAATATTGATTTTGAAATATGTGCGTTGATCATACTTGGTGTGGTGGTTGCATTGCACATATCGAAACAATATGTGTCGATAAGAAGAAGTCATTTATTCCTGGCAATGGTTGCTGTGGAATGTGTGGCGATATTATGTAATATCGGGTTGCGGCAGATGCTTATTTATCATGGAATATCGATTGGTACGGCAGGCATTGCTTTGGTTGATTTTTATATTGCCGTGCAGTATGCATTACCGCTTTTGTTTATGTATTATATGGTTGTGTGGTCAGGCAAGAGCATGATCTATGGTCACAATCAATGGGCGTTTATATTGTTTTGGCTGCCGATCGTGGGTTATGCATTTGTAATTGGAAACAATATTGCAAAGCAGAATTTGTATCGGTTGGATGCACGGCTTGGGTATGCAGAGACATCAGCTATGATGGCACTTAACTGGATTGCAATTTATGCAGTGATGTATGGATTGGTCTATGCGGTTGTGTATATCCGGATCCTGTCGTTTGAACGGCTTTCTATGATTGGATTATCAGGTGTACTTGTTGTATTTGGTGCAGTGACGCAATATTATATGCAGAATGCAAGGTATATTGATTTTCTGATTGCAGTTGCATTGTTGATATTGTATCTTGTTGCACAGAATCCGGCAGATATGTTAGATGGTAATACAAAGGTTATGAGCCGGAGCATGATGGATGAGATTCTGCGCCGGGACATTGAAGCACAGAAATCATTTGATCTGATCATATTGGCATTGGATGACTTTAAGTTTGTGAATAAGACATTTGGGGTAACAACCGGAGATATCATGCTGATGCAGGTGGCATACTATCTGATGACACTTACAAAGCGGGGAAAGGTATATCGGTATGGTGCTGATCAGTTTGTGTTGCAAGTCAGACATAATGAAGAGGATATGTATGCAATTCTCGATCATATTCAGGAGAGATTTCGGCATCCTTGGATTACAGAAGAGGTGTCTGTAATGCTTTCTACAACGATCAGTTGTATTGCTTATCCGGAAGATGGTAGTACAATGGAGACACTGGTGGATGTTATTGACTATTCGGTATTATCTGCAAAAACACAGGGCAAGGGTTCGGTTGTGTTTGCGAAAGATATGGATCTGCATGCATTACGGAAAGAGAAAGCAATCGAGAAAGCAATTGAATTGGCAATGGACCGGGATACAATAGAAGTGTATTATCAGCCAATCTATAATACGGAGAAACAATGTTATACTTCGGCAGAAGCTCTTGTCAGACTCAATGATGAGGTGCTTGGTAATATTTCTCCGGAGATATTTATTCCGATCGCTGAGAAGAATGGAATGATTCTGAAGTTAGGAACGATGATATTTGAAAAAGTGTGTCGGTTTATTGCGGAACAGAATCTGAGAGATACGACGATAGAGTATATTGAAGTGAATGTATCGGTTGTGCAGTGTATGCAGCAGAATTTTGTAGAAGAACTGATCGAGATTATGGAAGAATATGAGATTGAACCGAACCAGATCAATCTCGAAGTGACAGAGACAGCAGCAGTGAATTCACTTTCTGTTCTTCAGGAAAATATTGAAAAGTTACATTCGAAGGGAATATCATTCTCTTTAGATGATTATGGTTCCGGGTATTCTACGCTTGGATATCTGCATCAGTTACCGTTCCAGATTATCAAGTTAGACAAGCTTATGGTTTGGGATGCCTTTGAAAATGAACGTGCAGGTATTACTTTGAAGTTTACGGTTGGTATGCTTAAAGAATTAAAAGTTCGTATTGTTGCAGAGGGTGTAGAGACGCAGGAACAGCAAAAGCACTTAACAGGAATCGGATGCGATTATCTGCAGGGATGGTATTATTCGAAGGCAATTCCGAGCGAAGAGTTTGCACAGCTTATTCAAGCCGCAGGGTAATACACTACATTCCCCCTTGCACAGCGTAAGTGAAACGGACGCACGAAACATTCAGGTTACAAATCGGTTGTTTGGGATATAACATATCAATGCAGGCACGCTCTCGCTACTCATCACTCGCAGCGGTACTAGGCTCGAAAACACCTCGCCAAGTACCGGCGGTTCTGAAGTACCTGCTTATGATAAGTGTTATATCCTTGCAACCGATATTTAC
>Ga0129310_1002077_pt1 | contig 15683 bp, 18 predicted proteins | sample Go1ome_2_FD_94433 | JGI IMG/M metagenome (GOLD analysis project Ga0129310, IMG submission 94433) | Western lowland gorrila individual fecal microbial communities from Wisconsin, USA - Go1022A metagenome | ecosystem: Host-associated > Mammals > Digestive system > Large intestine > Fecal | place...
ACATTTTGTCCCCCGGCGCGTATACTGTGGGCGGACATAAAAACAGGGGCGCCGTAAGGCTGAGATCCGCATAGCGCGGAGTACCCTTTACCTGATCCGGGCAATGCCGGCGTAGGGAGTTTGTGGAACTGTCCGGTACGTTCAACAAACCTCCATGCGTCTGCTGCCGGCAGGCGCATTTTGTTTTTGTGTACTACTATGAGAGAGGAATCTTTTCATCATGTCCAAAACCTATTCCAAGACCCGTATTCTGGTGGAATGCGCTCTGATGATCGCCATTGGCACGGTGCTTTCCAACATCAAGTTCTTCACTATGCCCAACGGCGGCAGCATCACCCTGCTGAGCATGCTGCCCTTTGTGCTGGTGTCCTTCCGCCACGGCGCAAAGTGGGGCCTGTTCACCGGCTTTGTAAACGCCTGCCTGCAGATGATGCTGGGCTTCTGGGCTCCCCCCACGCCCACCTTTATCTACTTCCTCGGCGAGGTGCTGCTGGACTATGTGCTGGCCTTTATGGCACTGGGTCTGGCCGAGCTGTTCGCCCGCCCCTTCAAGAACCGCACCGTTGGCGTGGCCGTGGGCACCTTTGCTGCCGGCTTCCTGCGCTTTATGTGCAGCTTTTTGTCCGGCGTGCTGGTGTGGGGCAACCTGAATGATGGTCTGGCCGCATGGACTTACAGCCTGACCTACAACGGCAGCTATATGCTGCCCGAGACCCTGCTCACCATGGTGGCCGCTGTGCTGCTGTGCCGCGTGGCCCCGCAGATCTTCGACCGTCAGGCACGCTAAGGCGTAGTCTTTTCAAAAAGAGCACTCCCCCGCTTTCCGATCCCCGCCGGGCACCCGCCCTGCTGGGATCTTTTGCTGCAAAAAATTTTGCAAAAAACTGTTGACAAGCGCCCCCGTGGCTGGTATAATTACACACGTCGTCAGGCACAAAACAAGACATCTGGGGGTTTAGCTCAGCTGGGAGAGCGCTTGCATGGCATGCAAGAGGTCACCGGTTCGATCCCGGTAATCTCCACCAGAAAGAAAAGCATCGCACAGAAATGTGCGGTGCTTTTTTCGTTAAGGCCAAACGAGTGAGGGCTTAGCTCACCCGGGAAAGCGCCGTGCATGGACTGCAAGAGGGTCACCGTGATCAGAATCGGCCCGGTAATCTCCACCAGAAAGAAAAAGCACTGCACAGAAGGCTTAATAGTGACAAGTAACTATTTGTCTTGAGATGGAGCAGAGAACGGTGTGACCCGAAGGTCACGCCGTTTTTCTGCGTTCATAGGTTGTTTCTGTAATGATAGGCTCGGAAATCACGGGAATGTCAGCCTCATCCACGAAGTTGAAGTAGATTTTGACTTTCTGCTTCCGCTTGCCGCTGGACTTATCCGGTGCGAACACAACGATCTTCTTAATATACTCGTTTACAATCGTCTGCGTCAACTCCTGCACATCCACATATTTCTGTGTCAGTGCGATAAAGGCGTCCAGACCGTCATTCATTTCTTCCCGCTGTTCCACCCATTCCTCGATAACTTCAATTTCGAGCTTCAAGCGTTCCTGTTCTTCCTCATAGCCTGCGGACATCTTCTGGTATCTGTCCTTGCTCAGTCCACCAAGAACGTAATCCTCGTAAAGCCGGGAGATGATGACATCCAGATCGGCAAGGCGTTTCTTTGCCTGTTCCACTTTCTTTCTGTCATCCCGGATACTGCGCTCCTGGTCTGTCCTGCGGCATTGCAGCCATTCCTCTTGAAATCCGTCCACATCGTTTCGGATATACTCATTGACTGCCCGGATGCGTTCCAGAACAATCTCACGAAGCGTATCTTCACGGATATAGTGGGCGGTGCAAGTACCACGGTTGCTTTTGTAATGGTTGCAGACATAGTGGTCTTGCTTGCCATCGAAGCTCTTGCTGGTGGCAAAATGGAGTTTGCCGCCGCAATCAGCACAGAACAGAAGCCCGGAGAAGAACCCCTGCCGTTCCGCTTTAGCGGGGCGGCGTTTGTTTTTTCTGAGTTCCTGCACTCTGTCCCATTGCGCCTGCGATACGATAGCCTCCTGTGTATCGGGGATGATATACATATCCTCCGGGGCATTGGGAATCCGCTTTTTCAGCTTGTAGGACTTAGAATAGGTCTTGAAGTTGCAAGTGCATCCGGTGTACTCCATCCGTTCCAGAATCCCCACAACGGACTGTCCAATCCAATGGTAAGGTCTTTCCGGGAGGGGCTTTCCTTTCTGCTTGGCATACAGGGATTTGGTGGTCAATACCTGTTCCTGCTCCAAAATCCGGGCAATTTGTTCCGGGCCTTTTCCATCAATACTGAGGTCGAAGATATACTTGACCACCGGTGCGGCTTCTTCATCCAGAATCCAATGCTCCTTGTCATCAGGGTCACAGCGGTACCCATAGGGCGGCTTGCCCATGTGTTTGCCGCTTGTACCACGCTGTCGAAGGCTGACACGGACTTTCTTAGAGGTGTCCCGTGGATACCATTCATTAAATAGATTGCGAATAGCAGCCATGCCCTCGCTGTCACCCCGTTCGCTGTCAACGCCGTCATTAACAGCAATGAAGCGCACATCGTAGCTCGGAAAGATGATGTCTGTGTACTGCCCAACAGTCAGATAGTCACGACCGAAGCGACTGAGATCTTTTACCAGCCAGCAGCCCACAAGCCCCTGCTTTACCAGTTCAAAGCCTTCCTGTACGCCGGGACGATTGAAATTCGTCCCGGTATAGCCGTCGTCCACCAGCACTTTCAGATTGGTGTACCCATGCTCTTTTGCGTATCGAGTTAAATATTCTCTCTGATTCTGTATCGAATTTGATTCATCAGCCTTGCCGCCCTTAGCATCTTCCTTAATGTCCTCAACGGACAGGCGGCAGTAGATGATGGTAATTTTCTGCTGATCCAACATAGCGTCCTCCTTTACGGTTGGGTCAGCTGACAGAATCGGTGTGCATGATGGTATTATATCATGGAAATGAGTCATAGTCATGAACAAATCGCTCCTTTCTCAGAAAAAATGAGCCGTTTTACCTTATCGGTAAGCGGCTCGGTTCCGGCACATTCAGTTTCAATCACATACCATGTGTTCCCGATTTTACGCTCAATGGTGGTACGGAAGGGAGAAGACAGAGCTTCCCAACGCTTGCGGCATTCTTCCAGAAAGTCAATGGGCGGCTCAAACACCATGTCAAAGCAGGAACTGATGTCAATATATCCGATGGCATCCTCGATTTCCTCCATCGGGGCATCGTCCATAATCATCTTGTTAATTTCATCCATAGTTTTCTTCATAGGCAAAAATCCTTTTTTTATCGGTTAATATCGTGTTTTTGTGTGCTGCGGTTGGTGTAGGCACGAATGACCTCCGGCGGGATGCGGTCAAGAATGCCCTTGACACGCTCATAATCGCTTTGCAGCTTGGCGTCCTGTATCTTTTTGAGGGTGCTTTCCTGCTGACTTTCTTCCAGAGCTTCGGCAAGGTCGGCGTTTTTCTTCTCCAACGCTTTTTGTTTGCCACTTGCAGTCTTGAAGAACTTTTCGTATTTCTTCATCTGCGTTTCCATAGCGGCAACGTCGGGAATATACTTGTCAAGAAATTCTGCAATCTGTGCTGACCTTTCCTTGTAGTTGGTAAACTTCATATCGGAGAGCATAGCATCCAGCTTGTCATGCTGCTTGGTAAGCCTTGCCATCTGCTTGAATACCCTTGTGGGGATATGGTCACGCCCTGTCTCGCTGGCACTCTCGCCACGATCCAGATCGGGATATTTCTTGACCATGTGTTCCCAATACTTGTCCTGCCATTGGGTCAGCTTTTTCTTGTTGCCCAAAATCTCCTTGGCGCACAGGCGCTTGTCCTCAGTCAGAGGGACAAAGCAAAGGTGCATATGGGGCGTTTTCTCGTCCAGATGCACCACAGCAGATATAATTGTTTCGGGAGCTTGATTTTGGTTCATAAACTCCAATGCTTCATTGAAGAACTCTTTGATCTCTGCCCGCTTCTTTCCCTTGAAGAACTCCGGCGTAGCAGTAATCAGAGCTTCCACCACACGAACGCTGTCAGAACGTGTACGGCATCCGGCTTCGGCAATCTGCTTTTCGCTTTCGGCTCGGTATCTGCGTTCCGGCTTGATAAGGTGGAAATTGAGGTGTGTACGAGTAGGGTCAATGTCGGGATTGCTGGCGTATTTCTCTTTGGTACGCTCGTTGTGCGCTTCGATGCCGCTGATCTCCGGCCCCTTGTACTTGGCAAATCGCAAAATAGCGTACTGCGGTGCTGCCATCAGCGATCACCCCGCTTTCTCCATACGATTTCAAAACCCAGCACATTGGCAAGCTGTACCGCTTCGGTATAGCGCAGCGATTCACGCTGGAGCTTGTTGGAAAGGTTGGAAACGCTGTCGCTCCAACCGTACTCGTCAGAGAGAAGGTCAACGACCTCCTGCATGGTCATGCCTTGCCGTACAATGTACGACTTGATTTCATTTCTCAAATTGGATTTCATATTGTTTTTTACCTCCATAAAATAGTGATACTGGTTTTCTGTGCGGTGAACTACTGTCACCGACAGGTGATGTTTGTGATATTGCTGTTTTGCGTTTTCTTTTCGCCTTGCGTAGTCCTATCCATATCCTCACTCTATCGACTTTACGAAAGAGTGGGCATACTGTCGAAACAGTAAGAAATACCACATTTCCGTATAAATGCTTCACTATTCTGTAAATCACCGAATGATGAAACTGATACGATATGCGGTGTAAAACTTTACTGTTTTTACAAGGCTTGATTTTTGCGCTTGTAAATTGCCCTCGTTTCCGATGTTTCTATTAGCGGTGGAGTTGAAAATTGCCGTACGTACTGTACGTGTACGTTGTACGTTCTGTACGGAACGTACGGCAATTTCTCACTTCGCTCACCATTTCAGAAAAGAGGACTTCGCCAAGACCTCAATGCCAACAAATCCACGGACACGCTTGCCGCCGGAATAGATGTTATTGGTGGCTTCTACGTTGTAAACACGCTCATTTTGAGCAAGCTCGGAACTGAGCCTGTTTGCCGACATGGGCTTGCGTACATTGTCCTCGCACCACAGCTTGTAGGCTTCGTACAGAGCCTTGGAACTGGCCTCTGCATCTGCCTTGAAGCGGATATATCCCTCCGATTGCAAAAACTCGATGACATTGTTGCTGCTGCGCTTGACTGTTTCCACGTTCTGGGTGGCTTGTCCGCTGATGGTGAACTGATAGTTGTTGGCAAGGAGCCTGTGCAGTCCCTCCAAGCACCATAGGAAGATACCCTCCATCTCGGACATGAGTTTTTCCACGAGGAAAGGATCATCTTTGCGGTCAATAGGTCTGTCCTTGGTGGTCAGCACGATCTGTCTGCGGAAGAAACCGTCCGACTGGTCATGGAGTGCTGTCAGCGCACCATTGCCGAAGCATAAAAAACGAGCGTACAGTTGGCTCTGATAGCTCTGTACACCCTTGCGCTCCAAGTCCATCTTGCACTCCGCTGTAACAATGGACTTGATATAATTGGTTTTGGGAAGTGCGCTCATATCCATATCATCGTCCACCATCAGCAGCTTGCTTTCAAGGTCAGCCCGGCTGAAACGGTTGTTTTCGATTTTCTGGATGCTGGTGGTGTTCATGCTGTCACCGAGAATGGAGCGCATAACCAAACCGATGCGGCTTTTGCCCTCGCCGCCCTTGCCGATGAGCATAAGCATCTTCTGCCCTTTGGTAGAGGGGATAAGGCAGTACCCCAAATACTCCTGCAAGGTGGGGATGTCCTCCGGCACAAGCAGATCAGACAAAAAATGCAGCCATCGTTCCGGCTGCGGCGCGTTTGGATGATAAGCGACCTCCATGCGATTGTTGCAGTAGGTCTTGTCCTCGGTGAACGTGCCATTTAGAAAGTAAGTGCCGTTTGCCACATGGATGCGGTCTGTCTCAATGGGCAATGGGTCTGAATACGCCATGAGCTTGACCGTTTCAAAGAGGTTTTTTACTTTCTTTGCAATACCAACACTCTGACAGGTCATGACCTCATCCAAGATCATCTGCTGGATTTTGACCTCGTCCTCAATCATCCCGTCCACAGTGAACAGTCGTCCCCGGACACATTTCATCGGGTGCTGATGCAGAAATGAGCCGCAGAAAGCGACTTCATCAATCATTTTCCCGTCATACCAGGATGGCTGTTCGATACCGTCAAATTGTTTGTTCGCCAATATCTTTTTCCTCCTTCCGTACTTTTTTAAGATACCTTTGCAGCTTTGCCAGCTTGCCGTCGGTCAGCATCATGTCGATAACCTCGGTGCGTTCATAGGAATTTCCGATAATCAGCAAATCCACCAGATACTCCATATAATCAAGACCGTGACAGGCTTGCACAAAGCGGTCATGATGCTCGTCCTCCGGCGATCTCGGCGCATACAGCACTTTCCACTCCTGCAAGAGCTTCATATACGCCATGAGCGCAGAAAAGCACAGCTTCTCATTTCCTTTGAGTTGCTGTGCTTCGCTTTTCTTATTCAGTTTTTCCTGCATTGTCTTGGTGGGCGGCTTGTCCGGTGAGATACCGAAGTCATACGCCAGCTTGTTTGCCGCATCCAACACAGGCAGACCGTAAAGGTTGGCAACGAGATCAATCACGTCCCCATGCTCCCCGCAAGCGAAACAATGATAGTGATCATCGTACACGATCATGCTCGGATGCCTGTCATTGTGGAATGGACAGAGCGCTTTCCCATAGCGGTTGACCTCAATGCCGTAATGCTCGGCGGCTTCTCTTGTGTTGATACTTGTTTTTACGTTTTCAAATACATTCATTCAATTCCTCCATAATTCTTGTTGATAGGGACGATTTTTCATCCCCTCGTGTATATTATGAGAAAAATTGAAAAAAGGGGTACGATGGCGTGACAAACCCGTTTCAAAAAACATGACAGCAGATTTTGTATTAAAATCAAAGTGTCAGAATGGCACTTTGATAATATCGGTAGCGGCTACCAATAATAGATCACAGATAAAATCGAAGCATCATTTTGAGATTTTAAAATATTTTTAGTAGCCGCTACCAAAAAGTTTTCCGAAGTTCTTTATTTGGTCACATTTGTATGGTATAATTAGAAAAAGCAAAAAACATGACAAGGAGGGTGCAGGATGGAACAAGAGAAAAGAGGTCGTGGCAGACCGAAGATTGATGCCCATTTAACCGAAGTCGGCGCACCCAGCAGACGGCAGGCGATCAATGCCATGTATATGTTTGAGGGAGTACATCTTTTATCGGTAGCCGCTACCGATATTCCCGACAGCCATATTCTCTATCAATCGGATGATGCAACGATGACCGTTAAGAGCAAGAATGGCATCTTGGAACAGCTTGGACGCATGGTAGCGCAAGACCATTTTTCAGAGAATGATTGTATTCATATTGCCAACCTTGCTATTGCGGCATTGAAGAACGGCAGCACTTCCAGAGATGTCGAAAAAGCCATTCGTGCTATCCGTCTGCCGATGAAGGAGTATTACAAAGACACCGAAGATGTTTCGCTGAAATATCGTGTAGGCAGTGCCATCGTGGAATTGCAGAAGTTGGGAGGTGCTGACGAATGAGCATCCTTAACCAAAATCTGCTGACACTTGATTTCTGGCAGGATAAAGTGACTTATGCAGGACACACCTTGCCATCGGGGAGCATCGGCTGCGCTGCTTTGAATATATCTGACAAACAGATAGAACAGCTCGTTATGCTTGCTATTCCCTTGAACGGCATTATTACGCTGATTAAGGAGGGTACGCCCACTTCCGAAGCCATTTCAGCGGTAAAGAAAAATGTACTGTCGATCACGCAGATACTCCGCACCATAGAGCCTTTCGCTCTGTTCGATTACCCTGCGGACGGACACGACATACAGAAGATATTCACAAAGGAATACACAGACAATGCAGTTTCCTACATAAAAGCGGCACAGGAAATTGGAGCCGCTGCTGCATTGGATGCACAGTATAGCCGTGGGGTCGGACTTATAAAGTTGGTTTCCGAATTTGCACAGCTTGGCGGAACACTGCTGATCTACAAGCAAGCTATGACTGCATTCGCCCATGCACTCCACGACAGCAAGCGCACCCCGGACGGATATGCCGCTGCTTTTGCAGAGCATTTTATAAATACAGACAAACTTTCATTAAATGACCCGTCATGGATGGCGTTGTCCAATACCACGATGCAGTATGTATCTGCTGTCATGCCGGAGAAAGAGATCCCGCAGCTTGTGATGCGTATGCACTACGTTTCTTTCGTAGGAATGTTCCGTTCCGATCTCTTTGAAGGTCTGTGTGTCGGTCATGCACCGAGGAAATGCCCCATCTGCGGAAAATGGTTTCTGACCACCGATGCAAGGCTGACCAAATACTGCGGAGGACTTGCGCCGGGGGACAAGCTCGGACGCACCTGCCGTCAGATCGGCAATCTGAAAGGCAGAGAGCAGAGAGAACTTGCAAGCGATCATCCTATCAAAGCAATCTACAGCCGCCGTATGAACACGATCACGCAGTATCTCCATCGTGGAACGCTGGACGAGCAAACTGCCAAGGAAATGAAGCGTCTGGCGAAAAGCAAGATGAAACGTGCAATCAAAGATGTTGCGTATGCCAATGGCGATTACGCCAAGGAAATGGAACAAGATGCCTTGCTGAAAGAAGCAAAGGCGTAAATATAAATTTTTCGATATGTAAAGTCATGTTGCGTGATTGTAAAGTTGGTGTGGTGGTGGATATAGATACTGTTTGCTATAATTAAATCACCACAATCAAGGAGGTTGTATTATATGATATTATCAGAGAAAATAGTTAGCCTTAGAAAGGCGCATGGTTGGTCGCAGGAAGATTTTGCGGAAAAGCTGAATGTTTCACGACAGGCAATCAGCCGTTGGGAAAATGGAACGGCGCTACCTGATGCACAGAACGTATTGCAGATTAGCAAACTATTCGGAGTTACAACAGATTATCTGCTCAATGATGATTATTCAAGTGACGAGGATATTCCCGTTGTCCAAAATGCGACACAAGAAACCAAATCCATAATTTCCAAAAAGAAGCAACAACATTTGATAGCTGCAATATGTTTTGCAGTAGCTGCATTATGCTGGCTTGTTAGTATTGGTAATTACTCAAGCAATATGCAATTAGGGCTTTCGTGTTGTGCCTTGGCTCTTTGTGCAAGTAATGCGGTTGCACAGTTAGTTTTATATTTCAAGAAATAATAAGTCAATCGAAGTAAACAGCTTCTCGCAGAACATAATCAGCAGAATCAACTGAAAGGAGGTGCGCCGCTAGTGTTAGAAGAACGATTCTGGAATACCGATGAATATGCCAGCACAGCAAAATTCACTGTGCATGACGGAGCTATGACCATGCGACAGGCAGGGCGCATCTTCCATCTTGACCCTGCGCCGCCTACGGTGGAGAACATCAACGAATACATTGTTTCCGCTGTCCGTGAAAATGATCTGACTTATTTTACATACTTCCTGCATCACTATGAACCAAGGCTGAACAAGCGTGTTTACCGTTTTCTGCTGAACGAGTGCATTGACCGATACGACCCGCTGTGCTTTCTGGATTACAAACTCAGCGTCGTTCTTGCCCTGTTGGAGTGTTTGCAGAATTACGCTCCAGACAAAGGTGCGGATTTTCTGACCTATGCCCACCACTTCATTGGCAACGCACTTCTGGATTGCCGCCGACAGGAAGAAGCAGGCTCCTTCAAGTCTCTGGACGAATACAAAGCCGCACGTGGCATTGTCTGGCTCTACAACAACTCCGGCAAGACTACGAAGGAAGTCATTGCCCAATATGCCGTCGAGCAGAACTGCACCGAAGAAACGGCAGCCGAATATCTGACATTGGCAAGACAAAACCGCAGTCGTGTCCCGTTCTACTGTACCATGCAGGACGAGGACGGAGAGGAAACGGGCGAGGATGTTACCCGTGACGATAATTGGAACTATGCGGATATCCTCTGGAACGGCATCCGTGCCGATGCGGTGCAAGCCGCCTTTGACAAGCTCGATTATATGGAGAAGGATTTCCTTGAAATGCGAAATGCCATCTGTATGACCTGTGGGCGTGTCGGCTCAAGGAACGAACGTGCTTCTTTTGAAAAAATCGCAACCGACTATGAGTACACAACCACCGGCGGCGCAGAGAAAGCATACAAGAAAATCGTGGACAAGCTGACGGCGCATTTAGTGGATGCCGGTGTTCTCAGTGTTGTGGAATTGAAGCAGACCGAGAAAAATAAAAAAATCGCCGCCGCTGCATACCAGTACAAAGCTGTACATCGGTATAGCAACGACGACGATGAATGGGGAGAAATCCGTTTTGATTTTTATGCCGGAACTGCGGAGACCATAAAACTTGCTGATGGTGATTTTTGTAAATCAAAAGTTTTTGCCGAAGTTGCCATCCGTCATATTTTGAAAATCCCGTTTGGTGAGCTGCCGAAGAAATTGACGATTCCCTTTGAGTTGGAAATGGAGCGAATACGATACGGTAGCTGATCGCTGCGGCGGGTTTTTATATACCATTGGCTCCCCCGTTGACATAGGAAATCTTTCTGCTTCGCCGCAAGATTTCCTATGCCAACTACACCCGAACAGTCGGATTTTGCTCATGCTAAATCCTTGCTTTTGTGTTCCTTTCAGACCACAAAATCCGCCTGTTCTGCTGCCTCTGGAAACTGTCTGTCCGGTAGGGTGACAGCCCCTTTCCAGCGTCAGCGGTCGCCAAAGGTATAACACACTAGACTTTGCAAGCAAAATCGTGTGCCAACAGGGATGCTACTCGCCCCTATTGGAAACCCAGAGCCAAAGGGATTGCATCCCTCTGGACACTTGCCATTTTCTGTGCATGGCGGTACCCAAACTGCAAAAATGCAGTTTGACACCATTGCTCAGAAAATACAAAACCGCTGCAACTTCCAGCTTGCATGGAGAGGAAAGTTACAGCGGTTTCTTTATCTGTGTCATATTTCTTGACACAGATGTTTCCGGCCTTCTTATTTCATAAGTTCATCGGAAAGCCGGAGAATTTCAGGGGCGATTTTTTCACGTTCTTTCTTTATGGTGCGATTATACAGAGGATAGGCAAGGCTAATCGGGATGATACCAATAACCCCGATAATGATACCCAAGATCATCCCAACATCACGATGGATGCCGAGTAATTCACTCAAATCAGACATTGCAAGGCTCATGCCAAGCCCCATAATCAATGCACCAATAATGCCTATGACCAGTGCAACAGTTGTTGCTTTAGCATTGACACTTGCATCCAAACGCCGAAGCTGCGTCAGTTTATCTTCCTGCTCAGTATTGGATTCGTATTTTTTCCGAATGTTTTGTATTTCCGTCTGCTCTTTGGCAGAGTAGGTGTAATGAAAGGTTTGTTTTTCTTCATTCTCCATTTTAGTTCTCCTCTTGATTCTTTATTTTGTTGATTTTCTTTTTGCCATACACAATCATAAATACCGCCATAGTGATTACAAACAAAGAAACCGCCGCCCCGGTAGAGCCAATCATAAATCTGCGAAAGGTACGGGACATAGATCCATCATTGAATGTAGTAAGCATTGTGGATTCCAGGGTTAGCATGGATACGCAAGCGGCAGCCATACTGATATTTTTGCTTGCAGATAATATGGGGCTGTTGTATTTACGGTACTTTATAAGATTGATGATTGCCAGAGTAAAAGCTGTAAACGTGTATGCGGCCATAGCAATCGCTGTAATCATGTTATGCTCGAATGTTCGATTCCAATAAACCATAAAGAAAACGATGAAAGACAGCGCCGTGTTCATAGCAAGGAGTATCCATCCGCAAAAACAGCATCGTTTTAATTCTTCATCTATTTTCTCGCCGGGTTTGTTCCTTCGCAAGTGACTTACGAGGTAAAAACGCATCACAGCAAGACAGATGTAATATCCGCCAAGAGAATAATACCAAAATGTGTGATGATAGAAACCAAGACACAGTTGAAAAACAGCATAACCGACGTTCCATAATGACGAACCACAAAGCATGATATTGGAGCGTAGCCGCAGATCTCCAAGCCACATTCTTACATACTTGTTCTCATTTTTTATCGTTTTCAGAAAACGGATTGCATGTGGTATCCTTAAACACCAAATCGTAAGCGTATAGGCAGCAAGCACATAGGAAATATACGCAGGAATAGATTCAGTTCCAATGTAAACCATCGAAAGCACAAGGCATATCGTAGCGACCGGAAGTAAAAAAAACATAACTGCATTATGGGGGAATAGGATTGATTTCATAAAGTTTCGCCAATTCATATTATGCCTTTTCAATTTTTACCGTAAAGGTTGTTCCTTTCCCGACGGTGCTTTCTACATTGATTTCTCCCTGCATGATATCTACCACACGCTTGACAAGCGCAAGTCCAAGACCATTTCCCTGAGTGGCCCGTGATGTATCCCCCTGATAGAACTTTTCAAAAATGTGTGCGCCGATTTCCGGCGTCATGCCGCAGCCGGTGTCACTTACCGCAACAACTGCGTAACGCCCGTCTGCTGTAAGCGATACATTGACTGTTCCTCCTGCATCGGTGAACTTAAAAGCATTAGAGAATAGATTGTTCCACACAAGAGATAACAGCTCTGCATCTGCTTTCACTCTGATTTCTTCGGCGATATCCGTTTCAATCTGAATATCAGCTTTCTCCCAGATGCTCTCGTACTGTAACAGGCACTCGCAAAGCTGTTCTCCCAAATCAAATTCTGTCGTCTGTGGAAATATCTGCTGATTTTCAAGCCGATTCAGTTTCAGAATATTCGTCATCATGTCTGCCATGCGGCGTGATGCCTCGGTAATGCCTTTGGCATACTCAATGCGTGCTTCATCGGAAATCTCCGGTGCCTGCAAAAGCGTTCCGTAATTCTGCATGACTGAAAGCGGTGTTTTCATTTCATGGGATACGTTTGAGATAAAATCCGTCCGCAGAGTTTCAATCCCGTCCAGTTCCTGAGCCATTGAATTAACCGCAGCAATAATTCTATTGAAGCCCTCTGCATCAGCGTTCTGCAAGGGGGTTATGCGAACAGAAAAATTTCCTTTCATAATTTTTTCTGCGGCATCGGTAATAATTCTGACAGGGCGTTCAACGGTTATTCTTCGTCGAACATAATCTATCAATGTAAAAAGGATAGTAATAAGTAATACGTTGACCAACGTAATTTTAGCGGCAGATGCAATATTGGTCGGAGTAAAAACCCATCCCGTTGTATCTGCCAACACATTCAAAAACAGCATCATACAGCAGGAAACCGCAAAGCCTATTGTCAAAAAAAACGCAAGGAAACCGCTGACGAGCCTCAATACCGTTTGTAAAGTCAGCTTTTTCACTTAATCACCGCCTTATATCCTAACCCGTGGACGGTCTTGATCTCAAAGTCCTCACATTCAGACAGCTTTTGACGGAGCTTTGTCATATACACATCAACTGCTCTTGGCGCTGTTCCGGTATCTACATCCCAAAATTCATCCATAAGCTGTGTTCGTGTGAAAGTCTTTTTAGGGTAGGACAGAAGCTTATACAAGATATTAAACTCACGGCTTGTCAATGAAATTTCAGTGTCATGCAGGTAGGCAGTATGCTCATCTGCATCCATGATAAAACTGCCGACTTCAAGTTTTCTGCTGGACGCTATTTTAGCACGACGCAAAAGCGCACCGATACGCAGAAATAATTCGTCCAGATCAATCGGCTTAACCATATAGTCGTCCACACCGATACGGAACCCTCGCTGCTTAGATGCAATATCATCACGGGCAGTCATAAACAGAATAGGAATTTCATTGTTCACGTCACGAACATTCCTTGCAAACTCAAAGCCGTCCACTCCCGGCATCATAATGTCCGAAACAATAAGATCAATCTTGTTTTCATATAATGCGTCATAAGCTTCATTCGCATTTAAGCAACCCATAGCGTCGTATCCACTGTTATTCAAATAAGTACAAACTGTCCTGTTCAGTTCCTTATCATCTTCTAAAACTAATATCTTAAACATCCTGTTACCTCCGCAAAATCCGTTAATAATGATATTATACCACGCAAATGTTAAAGTTTTATTTGCGTTTGGCAACTTCAGATGCCTTTTTTGAAAAAATGTAAAAACGGAGCCATATCGTCAAATGACACAGCTCCATCCTTACTATGCAGATTATTTGCTCATGATCTTGTCGCTGAGTGTAATGATTTCGTCAGCATACTTCTTGCGACGTGATCCCAAGATTTTTTTGTGAACAGGGTAGTTCGCAATTGCAAGAATCATGCCGATAACTCCGATGACAATACCGGGCACCATTGCATTTTCAATTCCAACGGCTGCACCAACATCGGTCATCACCAGGCTCATGCCTGTTCCCATAATGATTGCGCCGATACTCCCGAAAACATAGGAAAAAACATTTGCCGGACGCTTAACCTTGCAATCAAGCTTTCTCAGAACGTCCAGTTCGGTGTTCTCTTTTTCGGTGTACTGCGTTCTGATTTTCTGCACGAGAAATTCCTTGTCATTCTTATTCATGATGATTACCTCTTTCATAATTATTTACAGGCGCATGATACTGCACCATTGTTTTTTTAATTTTTGAGAAATGTTTGTGTTTTGTTAATGTACTCATTTTTTGTATCCGGAAAGCCGTTTCTTGGCATCCTCAACACTCTCACCCTCCTTGGCGAACAGCACCTCAACACATTTATCCGTTACTTTGCCGAACCCTTCAACCACGCCTGTTTCGATTTTCTTGTAGCCACCTACTACACCATCTTCGATTTTCTTGTAGCCACCTACTACACCATCTTCGATTTTCTTGTAACCTTTGACTACACCCTCTGCAATCTTTTCATTTGCTTCAACGAGTTTAGACATATCTATAATCTCCTTTTCTTGATTTTGTGACTTTATTATAACGACCGGTTGTTTGCGAGATTTTTGAGAAATGTTTGTGTTTTGTTAAAAGCGAAAATCGCCCGCAGGATTTCTCCTACGGGCGACATTACGATTAACAATCCAAAGTTCTATGTTCTGTGACTGTTTTCAAATAAGTTTCGGGATCGCCGTTCAACACAAGGTTTGCATACCCTATCGGGTCGTTGTAAATCAGATAGTCAAGCTCCGATCTCTGATACATATTGTCGGCAACTTCGTTCTCCACGGCGATGGTGTCAATGGCAATTATGCTACCATCACTGAACTTCAATTCCACACAAGCGGTATCCATGTTAAATGCACAAGATAATAATTTGTTCATAGCGAAACCTCCCAATTTTGAAATAAGTAATAAAAGTCCGTCTAAACCTCCTGTTAGGAAGTCAGACGGACTTTTCGTATGCACCCGAAACCGTCAGCTAACAGTTGATAAGTAAATGTTCCTTATCACTATTAAGCCAAATGTGTGGTGCTTTTTTGTTTTCCTATTGAAAAGTGATGCTACCTTTACACGCCGCTATTCCCGCGAGAACTGACGCTCATTGGCGGTGTTGCACTATAAAAAGCTTTGCCGTTTACGGTGCCCTGCGTCATGCCAATCAAATCGATCAACTGATCCTCAGAATATGGAATCTGACAGTTTTTCAAC
>Ga0129310_1002079_pt1 | contig 15658 bp, 10 predicted proteins | sample Go1ome_2_FD_94433 | JGI IMG/M metagenome (GOLD analysis project Ga0129310, IMG submission 94433) | Western lowland gorrila individual fecal microbial communities from Wisconsin, USA - Go1022A metagenome | ecosystem: Host-associated > Mammals > Digestive system > Large intestine > Fecal | place...
CAAGGTCGGCAAGTTGGAGAACGGTCTGACCTATTACATCAGACACAATGACAAGCCGGCGGGCAGGGCGGAATTCTACCTTGCGACCAACGTCGGAGCGATTCAGGAGACTCCCGACCAGGATGGTCTCGCGCACTTCCTTGAGCACATGTGCTTCAACGGCACGAAGAATTTCCCTGACAAGGGCATTCTGAACTGGCTTCAGAGCATCGGGGCTTCGTTCGGAGGCAACGTGAACGCTGCCACAGGTATCGATCAGACCACCTATATGCTCAATAATATTCCTTTGGTAAGGGAATCGGTGGTGGACACCTGCCTTTTGATCCTGCACGACTATTCGCATTTCGTGACGAATGATCCTGCCGAGATCGACAAGGAGCGTCCGGTGATCATCGAGGAGAGACGTTCCCGCAGGAACGCAGGCTGGAGGACTTTCGAGAAGTCTCTTCCTTACCTCTATGGCGACACAAAGTACGCCACCTGTACCCTGATCGGAAGCAAGGAGAACCTTGAGACATTCAAGCCGGAGAGCCTTGTGAATTTCTATCAGACGTGGTACCGTCCTGATCTTCAGGCGGTCATCGTCGTGGGTGACATTGACGTGGATGCCGTCGAGGGAAAGATAAAGTCGATCTTCGCCGACATTCCGGCCGCCGTCAACCCTAAGGCTAAGGAGAAGATTCAGTTCAAGGAATTCACCGAGCCGCGTGTCGCCGTCATCACCGATCCGGAGACGACCTCCGCGTCGGTAGAGATGGTCTGGGAGAGCGCCGCGCGTGACGAGGCGCTGAACTCGACACCGGTCGGCCTTATGACTGACCTGATCGAGAGCGTCGTGCAGACCGTGATGAGCGAGCGTTTCAATGACATCACCTCCAGCGCTGACGCACCTTACCTCTATGGTAGCTTCGGATTCGGAAAGCTCTGTGAGGCCATTGAGGGCACCGATGCCAATGTCGCCCTGAAAGAGGACAACATTCTTGGCGGATTCAAGGCTTTTGTCACTGAAGTGGAAAGACTTAAGAGATATGGTCTGACCGAGGGCGAGGTCACCAGAGCCAAGGACAACATTCTCGCCGCCTATGAGAAGGCCGCCAACGGCGCCGACACCAGGAAGAACGGTGAGTTCGTCAATCCGCTGATCAACCACTTCTTCAGCAACTACTCATTCATGGAGCCGGCCACCAGGCTTGAGCTGGTGAAGACAATCTTCTCACAGATCAACGCCACGGTGATGAACCAGATTCTGGCCCAGGGCTTTGCTGACGAGAACAGCCTTGTCGTGGTCTACAGCGGACCGGAGAAGGAAGGCATCGCCACCCCGACCGCCGGGCAGCTGCTTCAGGTCATCGATGAGGTGAAGAAGGCCGAGATCGAGGCTCCTGCCGCGGATGCTGTCACCGAGCCTTTGATGGATCCTTCGACCTTGAAGGGGGGCAATGTGAAGAAGACTTCAAAGACCGTCTATGGGGCGACGGAATGGATCCTTTCCAATGGAGCCAAGGTTGTCGTCCTTCCTACCGACCACAAGAAGGATCAGATTCTCTTCTCCTTCTACAAGGCTGGTGGACAGAGCCTTATCCCTACAGAGGATCTGGCGTCGTTTGACGCCAGCATCTTCGGCGCCTTCCAGAGCGTCCAGGGACTTTCCAAGTTCAAGGGGACAGATCTGACCAAGGTGCTTTCCGGCAAGATGGTGAGCGTCAGTCCGTTCATAGACAATCTCTACAACGGCGTCTCCGGCAACTCTTCCGTGAAGGATCTTGAGACCGCGTTCCAGCTTCTCTACCTTAACTATGTTGATCCGCGCTTCGACCAGAAGGAGTTCGACAACGCGACTTCCCAGATCAAGGCCGTGCTTCCTAACCTTCTCAACACCCCTAACTTCGCTTTCCAGAAAGAGTTGAACAAGGTACTCTACAACGATGATCCGAGAAACGAGGTCATCTCTATGGAGAAGCTTGAGAAAGCCAGCCTTCAGGCCATCGAGAGGAACTACCGCAGGCTCTTCGCCGATGTTGCCGGTTCTGTGATGGTCATCGTCGGTGATGTTGATCTTGACACCCTGAAGCCGCTTGTCGAGAAATATGTCGGTTCTCTTCCAAAGGGAAAGAAGGCCACCAAGTGGGCGGATGTCGAGCCAAAGCTGGCGAAAGGCAAGGTAGTGGATGTCTTCGACCAGAAGATGGAGACTCCTCTCTCCACCGTGCTTCAGGTCTACAGTGACTACAGGCCGTTCTCTGTCAAGGATCAGACCCTCGCCAGCGCGGTAAGCTACATCCTCGACCAGATCTACACGGACACACTCCGCGAGGACGAAGGCGGCACCTATGGCGCGTCCTCTTCCGCGAGCGCCCGCAAGTACCCTGACGGACGCTACCTGCTTCAGGTCTATTTCAACTCCAAGCCGGCCCTTGCCGAGAAGCTCAGGACTCTGGCCCAGGACGGTTTCAGGAAACTGGCGGAAGAAGGCCCGACCGACGAGCAGTTCACCCGCACCGTGGAGAATTTCAAGAAAAATGTTCCGGAGAGCAGGATCAACAACTCCTACTGGCTGTCCAACATTCTCCGCTACTTCCGTAACGGCTACGACTACGACCAGGAGTGGGAGGCCGCCGTCAACGGCCTGACCAAGGAAGGCATCCGCGAGGCCGCCGCCAGACTCTACAACTCCGGCAACTTCATCGAGGTAGTGATGATGCCGGGCGAGACCGCCGAGGCCGAGTAGTTTTACGAATATATTCCCGGACATCCCGTCCGGATTAACGACAAAGAGGACGACTTAATCAGTCGCCCTCTTTGTCGTTAATAAAATATTCAAATCCTAATTTTACCTCAAGGCCTCAATCTGTTCAGAAGACAGCCCCGTGGCAATCTTGATCTGATCAGTGGGTAAGCCCAAAGACAACAATGACTTTGCGACCTCCGCCTTTCCCTCGGCCTTGCCTTGTTCGGAACCTTCCTTAAAGCCTTTGCGGTAACCTTGCTGCTCGGCACCCTTGATGTACGGGCGCATTTCTTTTTCTGTCATCATATCACTGAAATAGTTGTCAATCTCCTTGTCGTCAAGGCCGCTGACGCGCATCGCTCTTTCCAATTTATTGAACACGGCATCTTTTTCAGACCTCGATTTGGCAAATATAGTGAAATTTCTGAATATCCTGCACCATCCTGCGATGGGACTGTCATATTCATCATTGTATCGCATAACTCTTGGCAATTCAAGAAGAAAGAACGACATTTGGCCACCAAAAGGCTCTCCGGTTTCGATTTCCTGAGTACGATAATGATAGAGGATCTTGTCATCAGGGGAATTCGGATGCTCGTCCTCGTAATTCATAATGCAGATAACCTTGACCGGAGCCAGAACATAGTCTTCATCTCCACGTTTGATCTGCCTTGTCACAAGTCTTGATCCATAGAAGAACAGCCGGTCGCGTTGATCGAAACGAGAGGCTTTCTGCATTTCCACCAAGATGGTCCCGTCTGGAGTCTGGCAGAGGAGGTCAAAGAGTATCCTTTTATCCGATGGGGCAACCTCCGTGAGTTCTGTATTGCGGAACTCCACAGATGAGATATCCTCTTTAAGAATATCATTCAAGAGTGTGATGAGAAGGTCTGGATGATTTTGGAACAAGTACTTGAATGCCCAGTCACAGGTCAGGTCGAGATATTCAGGTGTGGCGAGACTTTGGGCGTAGGAGTCCTTTTCTTCTTCCGACATACCGTTGAACCGGCTGTCTTTTTCGATGAGCCGCCGGCAATGTTCGTACCGCTTGAGGTATAGCCTCTCCTTGGATATGGTCTCATGGTTAATGGTTGTTTGGCCGGTCGCGTCTTGGATGCCGACCTTTGTTGTCTCGGAATTCTCCATAGTTGAAGTAGTTTTTAATGATGTCAAATTGGTTCGGGATCTGTTCCCGAATCCAGCGCAATATCGGCATAGTGAACGTAAAAAACGAAAAGAAACATATACGAATCATAAGAAACGTAAATATTTTCGGTAAATACCCCCTAAAAAAACGCCCCTACGACAATTTTGCGAGCGTTTGCAAAACCGCCATAGGGGCTTGTGATAGTTTTATTATGTGTTACAACTCCTTTAGGAAGCGGGCCATGGCGCTTAGGAAGTCGCTTCTATATTCCTCGATCGGGTCGTCGCAGTACTTGGCGTTGCGGAAGCCGTAGCCGTGGCCGCCGCCAGGGAAGGCGTGCATCTCGCACGGGACACCATTCTTCACGAGGGCGTTGAAGTAGCGGACCTCGTTCTCCGGCGGGACACCGTAGTCATTGGAACTGAATATGATGAAGGTCTTCGGCGTGTCGGCGCTGACCTGCTTGTCCAATGAATATCTTTCCTTGAGAGCCTCGAATTGCCTCTTGCCCTCGTCCCAGGTCTCGAAATCCTTGCCCTTTCTGTTGTACCAGGCCTTCTCCGTACCGATCAGGTTGTTGAAACTGCCCTCGTGACCGACACCTTTCTCCGACGAGATGACCGGGTAGACAAGGATGGAGAAATCCGGCCTTGTCACGGCGTCGACGTACTGTGTGGAGGCGGTGGCCGCAAGATGACCGCCGGCGGAGAACCCCATCACGCCTATCTGCTTCACACCCCACTCCTCCGCGTGGTGGCGGCAGTAGCGGAACACGTTCTGGACATCGGTCAGAGGCACGTTCCAGTGGCCGAACGGCAGACGGTACTTAAGGACGGCGGCGCTGATGCCCTGGCTGTTGAGCCACTCGGCTGCGTACTGTCCCTCGTGTACATAGGCGGTGAACCAGTAGGCGCCGCCCGGGCAGATGATGACCATCTTGCCGTTAGGGTTCTTGGCCATATAAAGCTCGAACCTCGCGCTGTCTCCGGTGTACTTCAGATTCATGTCCTTGGTCAGTTCCTCCGGCCTTGTGCAGCCGTTGGACTCGCCGGGACCAAGGGTTATGCCCTCTATGCCCTTGTCAACGTTCTGTCCCTCAGGGTAGAGGTGGACGACCTTGTCCGGCCTGCGTGTGAACTGCTCCCGGGCGACTTTCGGTCTATCCTTCTTTCCGTCCACGCCCTCAAGCTGCTGCCCGAGCCATCTTTCCAGGGCGGCGGAGAACTCCGGCCTGCACGAACCGAGATTGTCCTTGCAGACCTTCGGATCCAGACCGATGCCCAGATCCGTGAATCCCCAGCCGTGGCGACCTTTCGGATAGGTATGGAGTTCCGCAGGAACCTTGTTCCTGACCAAGGCCTGGTAGAACTTGACCGAGCTGGTCACCGGAACCGTCTCGTCATACGTGCTTACTCCGATGAAGGTCGGGGGAGTGGTAGGGGTTACGTCGCGGTAGGTGGTGTACCTCTTCCGCAGCCCCTCATATTCATAAAGTCCGTCGTACCATTCCCCGAATGGCTTGTTCTCCCTTTCCTTCCAGAAGTCCTTGCTGCCCAGAAGGTTGTCAACCGATCCTTGGTGTGTGGCACTCTCGTCCATCAGGATGACGGGGTAGAAGAGCACGGCGAAATCGGGCCGCGTCGTCGAGTCAACGTACATGGTCTCTGCCGTGCTGGCAAGATGTCCGCCTGCGGAGAATCCCATCACGCCTATCTGCCTTACACCCCATTCGCCGGCATGGTGACGGCAGTAGCGGAAGGCGTTCTGAACATCCTGGAGCGGAATCTCCCGGTGGCCGTTTGGCAGGCGGTACTTCAGGACAGCGCAGGCTATATCCCGGTCATTCAGCCATTTGGCGGCGTAAGACCCTTCGTTCCAAGTGGATATTCCCGTGTAGCCTCCGCCGGGGCAGACGATGACCATCTGTCCGTTCGGATTCTTTGGCATGAATATGTCGATGCGCGCGCTGTCGGTGACATTGCTGATGAAGCCCCATCCGCCGGCCTCTTCCGGTCCCTCAAGCCCGTTTGCCACAAGCGGACCCTCGGTGACGGCGACTCCGTTCTCGATTATTCCCTGGGCGGAATTCTGTCCGTTGGGGTAGAGGTACACAGTCTTTGTCGGCGCGTACTCGATCCCGGGCTTTCCCTTTGTAAGCAGCTTGTCCTCCACCGGGGATGTCCTCGCCAACGGATTGACATTCACCACGGAACCATCGAGTACCAGTTGGCCTTTCCGGATCTTTCGCTGCGCCGAGGCATCTGTCCCGACGCAGACAACCGCCGCCACCATAGCGGCCACAAGAAATGTTCTTTTCATATTCTCTGTCTTTAATGTCCTATTTATGAATATATCTACAAATATAACGAAAAGGAGCGGCATTTTATGGCCGCTCCTTGAAAGATAGTTATTTGATAAGGGTGCTCACTCGTCGGTTTCTCTGAACTCAAGCAAGTCTCCTGGCTGACAGTCCAATGCCTTGCAGAGGGCGTCGAGTGTGCTGAATCGGACACCCTTGGCCTTCCCGGTCTTAAGTATCGACAGGTTCACCGCCGAAAGTCCGATCTTCTCCGCCAGCTCGGCTGAAGTCATCTTCCGCCTGGCCAGCATCACATCGACATTTACTACTATTGGCATGATGACTATTCTTCAGTTGTTTCCGCCTGAGGCTGCTCCTCCGGCTTGGACTCCTTTCCCTTAAGATATTCAGGCAGATTCATTCCCGCCATGTTGAAAAGATCCTGGAGTGGAGGAACGGAACCCATCAGGCCGGAAATGAAATTCGCGGTCGATGTCTTGCCGTTCTTGCCGTCTCCGTTACCGTCCCATACGGTCACCTTGTCGATCTTTATGCCCTTGACAGCCTCGACCTGAGTCTTGACGAGTTCAGGGAGCTTGTCCGCGATGAGCATGAGCACGGCCTTCTGAGGATCGCCGGCAGCGGCCTTGACGAGCTCGTTGAAACCGTCTGCCTGCTTTGAGAGGACCTCAAGGGTACCGCGGGCCTGAGCGTCCATCTTGGCGAAGATGGCGTCTGCCTCTCCCTTGGCCAGCCTGCGGACCTTCTCGGCCTCGGCCTCAGCCTCGATGATGAGCTTCTCCTTGTCGATCTGGGCAGGTACGACGATGTTGGCCTGCTGGGTTGCCCTTTCTCTTTCGGCACGGGCAAGCTCGGCGTCACGCTCGCTCTGGTAGGCCTCCTGAAGGGCCTTCGCGGCCTGCACCTTCTCTGCGGCCACTGCCAGGCGGGCGGCCTCCGCCTCTTTCTCGCGGCGCTGTGCGTCGGAGTTGGCGATGTCGATCTTCGAGGTGTTCTCACCCTGCACGGCAAGGGCGTTAGCCGCAGCGGTCTTGATACGGGTGTCTCTCTGAGTCTCGGCGATTCTGATGTCCTTGTCCCTGTCAGCCTCGGCCTTACCGATCTCACCATAGCGGTTCTGCTCGGCGACACTCTTCTTGGCGTCGTTGATGGCCTTGGCGGCTGCCTCCTTACCGAGAGCCTCTATGTAGCCGGACTCGTCACGGATGTCGGTCACGTTCACGTTGATGAGCTTGAGACCGATCTTGCGGAGCTCAGCCTCAACGTTCTGGCTTACAGCCACGAGGAACTTGTCACGGTCGGAGTTGATCTCCTCGATGTCCATCGTGGCGATCACCAGACGGAGCTGTCCGAAAAGGATGTCGGTGGCGATGTTCTGGATGTTGTCGATGGAGAGTCCGAGAAGCCTTTCGGCGGCGTTTGTCATGCTGTCAGGCTCCGTGGAGATTCCGACGGTGAAACGGCAAGGCACATCGACACGGATGTTCTGCTTGGAAAGAGCGTTGGTAAGGTTGCACTCGATCGAGATCGGCTTGAGGTCGAGGAACGCATAGTCCTGGAACACAGGCCAGACGAAAGCCGCGCCTCCGTGGATGCATCGTGCCGACGAGATGGATCCGCTCTTGTTTTTGCCGGTCTTACCGTAGATGACCATCACCTTGTCGGAAGGACAACGGCGGTAGCGCTTAAGAATCGCCGCGAATGTCACGAATATGACGACGACGATGATGAGGATAAGGGATAGTTCCATATTCAAAGGGTTTAAAATGTGTTAATATATTCGTAAATAATTGATTGCTCGGTTGTTGCTTTCGCGCCAGCTCTTTAGATGATGGTCGGGTTGAGTTCCTCCACCAGCATCGTGTAGTCGTTGATGACTTCCGTGACCTTTATCGCCGTTCCGGTGCGGATCGTGTCCCCGTCGGTGATGGCGTCATATTCCCTTACGGCGTTGTTGATGGAGATCTGGATCTTGCCTTCGCCCTTGCGCTTGCCGGGAATGGTGAGGTAGACCTTGCCCTCGCATCCGACAGCCGACTTGTGCACGTCGATGTTGCCTGTCTGCTGCATCCCGCTAAGCCATTTGAAGATCCACATGACGATGGCCACAAGCATGACGCCCATGACCACGGAAATGATGATCAGCAGGGCGTTGGATTCGATGCTTTCGTTCAGAAGCACCGCGGTCCATCCGAATCCGAGGCAGAAGTTGACAAGGTTGCGGAACGTCAGAAGGTTCATCGATGGATCGGCGTCGAACCCGCCGTCCGATGTGTCGAGGTCAAAGTCCCCGTCGTGTCCTCCGAGTCCCAGAAAGGTCAGAACCGTCTGAATGACGAAAATCAGCGATGCCGAGAGTGTGATGGCCCAAAGGACCTGCATTGCCGAGCTGAGTGATGTCCACCAGGTAATCATATCATTAAGTGTTTTAGTTAACCGCAGCCGGAACGCTCCCCGAACTGCTCTCTTGCAAATATATTAATTAATTTATGAAAAACAATAATATTTTCTAAAAAATCGTAAAAAATATGAATATCCCTTGCCGCTCAAGGGCTGTCACGAAGTGACTGGGTGGAGGTGGAATTACTAATATGATAAAGAGGGTGACTAAAACTTTTAGCCACCCTCCTTCTATATTACCGGAACACTACTTGCCGGCGAGGCGGGTGTAGGTGCCGTAACGTACTTTGGCGAATTCCTCGGTGAGGCTCAGGAGCTCCTGGGCTCTGTCAGGGAACAGCTTGTAAAGGGATGCGAAACGAACCTCACCCTTGAGGAAGTCCTGGAACTTGGCCCAGTCCGGTTCCTTGGAGTCGAGGGTGAACGGATTCTTGCCTTCTGACTCAAGGGCTGGGTTGTACCTGTACAGGTGCCAGTAACCGCAGTCAACGGCAAGTTTCTCCTCCTTCTGGCTCAGACCCATGCCTGCCTTCAGACCGTGGTTGATGCACGGTGCGTAGGCGATGATCAGGGACGGGCCGTCGTAGGCCTCGGCCTCCTTGATGGCGTTCAGGTACTGTGCAGGGCTTGCACCCATGGCCACCTGTGCCACGTAGACATAGCCATAGCTGATGGCCATCATGCCGAGATCCTTCTTGCGGATCTTCTTGCCGGAGGCGGCGAACTTGGCGATCGCGCCGGCAGGGGTTGATTTGGAGCTCTGTCCACCGGTGTTGGAGTAAACCTCGGTGTCGAGAACGAGCACGTTCACATTCTTGCCGGAGGCGAGGACGTGGTCGAGTCCGCCGTAGCCGATGTCGTAGGCCCAGCCGTCACCACCGAAGATCCACTGGCTGCGGGCAGGGATGAAGTGCTTGTAGTCAAGAAGTTTCTTGCAGTGAGGGCAGTCGGTCTTCTCCATGAGCGGAACAACCTTGTCGGCAATCTCGCGGGTGATCTCGCCGTTCTCCTTGTTGTCAAGCCACTGCCTGAACAGCGCCTTGATCTCGTCCGGACACTTGTCGCAGTCGAGGGCGGCTGTCATGAGGTTGGCCACCGTCTCGCGGGCGCGGTCGGAGCCGATCTTCATTCCGAGGCCGAACTCGGCGTTGTCCTCGAACAGGGAGTTCTGCCAAGCCGGGCCATGACCTTGGGCGTTGGTGCAATAAGGAGAAGCAGGGAATGACGCTCCGTAGATTGAAGAGCAACCTGTGGCGTTGGCGATCATCATCCTGTCACCGAATAGCTGTGTGATGTTCTTGATGTAAGGGGTCTCACCGCAACCGGCGCAGGCACCGCTGAACTCGAACAGAGGCTGTGCGAACTGGGAGTTCTTGACATTGGCTGCCTTGTTGACAACAGTGTCCTTGTAGCCTACCTTAGTGGCGAGCCAGTTGAAGTTGTCCTGCTCAGAGTGCTGGTCGAGGGCGGAAACCATTGTGAGGGCCTTCTCCTTCGCAGGGCAGACATCCACGCAGTTGCCGCAACCTGTACAGTCATCCACAGAGACTGAAAGGGCGAATGAATATTCCTTCAGAACAGCCTTGCCCTGTGCCTTCTTGAGTCCGGCAGGAGCCTTCTCGGCCTCTTCGGCTGTGAGCAGGAACGGACGGATGGCGGCGTGAGGGCAGACGAACGCGCAGGAGTTGCACTGGATACACTTGTCTGGATCCCAGCTTGGAACCATGACGGCGACTCCGCGCTTCTCGTAGGCTGAAGTGCCGGCCGGCATCGTGCCGTCGGCGTAAGGCAGGAACGCGCTGACAGGGAGGGAGTCTCCGTTCTGGGAGTTCACAACGTCGGCGATGTCCTTCACGAAAGCAGGAGCGAGGCGATCCTTGTTAGGGGTCTCGAACTTGGCTGAGATCTTCGCCCACTCGGCAGGGATAGCGACTTCGGTATATTCACCGCCACGGTCAACGGCGGCGAAGTTCATGTTCACCACATTCTCGCCCTTGTTGCCGTAGCTCTTCACGATCGCGTCCTTCATGTACTTGACGGCGTCCTCGTAAGGGATGATGCCGGTGATCTTGAAGAAAGCGGACTGGAGGATCGTGTTGGTCCTGTTGCCGAGTCCGATCTCAGCGGCGATCTTGGTGGCGTTGATGATGTAGAGCTTGATCTTCTTCTTGCCGATGACAGCCTTCACGTTGTCAGGGATCCTCTTGACGGTCTCTTCCTCGTCCCAGAGTGAGTTGAGGAGGAGGGTTCCTTTCTCCTTGATACCCTTGAGCACGTCATACTTGCTCAGGTAGGAAGGAACGTGGCAGGCCACGAAGTCAGGGGTGCTGACAAGATATGGAGCCTTGATCGGCTTGTCTCCGAAGCGGAGGTGAGAGCAGGTGTAGCCGCCGGACTTCTTCGAGTCATAGTCGAAGTAGGCCTGGCAATACTTCTGCGTGTGGCTTCCGATGATCTTGATGGTGTTCTTGTTGGCGCCGACGGTGCCGTCGGATCCGAGTCCGTAGAACTTGCACTCTGTGGTGCCTGGCTTCACGATGGAAACCTCGCTCTTGATCGAGAGGGACTTGAATGTCACGTCATCGACGATGCCGATGGTGAAGTCGTTCTTAGGCTCGTTGAGCTCAAGGTTGTCGTAAACGGCGACGATCTGGGCAGGAGTGGTGTCCTTTGAGGACAGTCCGTAGCGTCCGCCGATGATCAGCGGAGAGTTGCTCTGTCCCTGGAACAAAGCCTTCACGTCAAGGTAGAGAGGCTCTCCGAGAGCTCCCGGCTCCTTGGTCCTGTCGAGGACGGCGATTCTCTTCACGCTCTTAGGAAGGACTTTCAGGAAATATTTCTCAGCGAAAGGCCTGTAGAGGTGAACGGTGACAAGACCGTACTTTCTGCCCTTCTTTGCGAGGTAGTCGATTGTCTCCTTGATGGTCTCTGTCACGGATCCCATGGCGACGATGATGTTCTCGGCGTCCGCGGCTCCGTAGTAGGTGAACGGACGGTACTCGCGGCCTGTCATCTCGCTGATCTCACCCATGTAGCGGGCGACGATGTCCGGAACGGCGTTGTAGTAGTTGTTCCTTGACTCCACGGCCTGGAAGTAAACGTCTCCGTTCTGGGCGGTACCACGGGTGACAGGAGCGTCAGGGTTGAGTGCCCTGTCACGGAAAGCCTTGAGGGACTTCTTGCTGACCATATTCTTGAGCTCTTCCTCGTCGAGAGCCTCGATCTTCTGGATCTCGTGCGATGTGCGGAATCCGTCGAAGAAGTGGAGGAAAGGAATGCTGGACTTGATCGCTGAGAGGTGAGCCACGGCGGCGAGGTCCTGAGCCTCCTGAACTGAACCGGAAGCGAGGAGTGCGAAGCCTGTCTGGCGGCAGGCCATCACGTCCTGATGGTCTCCGAAGATGGAGAGGGCATGTGATGCAAGCGCGCGGGCTGAGACATGGAAGACAGCCGGAAGCATTTCTCCGGCGATCTTGTACATGTTAGGGATCATAAGGAGAAGACCCTGTGAAGCTGTGTAGGTCGTGGTGAGGACACCGGCCTGGAGGGAGCCGTGCACTGCTCCGGAGGCGCCGGCCTCACTTTCCAACTCTGTGACACTTACTGTCTCGCCCCAGAGGTTCTTTTTCCCGTGGGCAGCCCATTCGTCAATGTTCTCTGCCATCGGAGAGGATGGTGTGATAGGGTAGATGCAGGCGTTCTCGCTGAAAAGATAAGCGACGTTCGCCACGGCAGTGTTACCATCACAAGTGATGAATTTCTTTTCTTTAGCCATATCGTTAACGTTATGTTAATATATTAGATTGTAGTCAAACCTTCGATGGTGATTCCTTCGGTTCCGGCCGAAATTCTCTTCACCAAGCCTTGCAGGACAGTACCCGGGCCGATCTCCATGAAGTAGTCCGCTCCGTCCGCGAGCATATTCCTGACAGACTGGGTCCATCTCACCGGTGAGGTGAGCTGGGCGAGCAGATTCTTCTTGATGGTCTGCGGGTCTGTGACGGCCTGTGCGCTGACGTTCTGGTAGATCGGGCAGATAGGTTCCACGATCCTGGTCTCCTCGATCGCCTTTCCGAGCTCGACGCGCGCCGGCTCCATAAGAGGGGAGTGGAACGCTCCGCTGACGGCGAGAGGAAGAGCCCTCTTCGCACCTTCGGCCTTGGCTTTCTCACAGGCCTGCTCCACGGCGGTCTTCTCGCCGGAGATCACGACCTGGCCTCCGCAGTTGTAGTTGGCCGGGATCACGATGCCCTCGCATGAGGAGCAGATCTCCTCGACCTTCTCGTCCGGCAGCCCGACGATGGCGGCCATCGTCCCCGGCACCTTCTCGCAGCAGAGCTGCATCTGGGTGGCACGGATATAGACAAGACGAAGGGCATCCTCGAAACTGATGGCTTCCGCGGCGGCAAGTGCGGAAAATTCACCAAGAGAATGCCCTGCGACCATATCAGGTCTGAATCCTTCGTAGCACTTCGCCAGAACGACGGAGTGCAGGAATATTGCCGGTTGTGTGACGCGTGTTGCCTTGAGGTCATCCGGCGTGCCCTCAAACATTATGTCAGTGATTCTGAATCCAAGGATGTCATTGGCCTTCTCAAGCAATTCCTTGCCTTTGGCGTTTCCGTCGTAAAGCTCTTTCGCCATACCTGGGAACTGTGAACCCTGACCGGGAAATACGTATGCTTTCTTCATAATACACAAATATAAGATTATTTATTGGATTATCCGAATGATAGATGCTCTTTTATCTGCCATAAAACAGGAATATTTCAAACTTTGAATCTTCTTTTGCGAAAGATTCGCCAAAAATTCTTGTTTTGCCATTAATTTGTTATTTTTGTAAACTGATTGCGGCTAACCGCAAGAATGATGCCCCTGTAGTCTAATGGATAGAATTTCGGATTCCGGTTCCGACGATTTGGGTTCGATTCCCAACGGGGGTACTTACCAATCCTGAAAAGATTATGAAAAGAACTGTTATCGCTTTGGCTGCGACGCTTCTCGTCACCGCTCCTGTTGTCTTTGCCCAGAATCCGGAAAAAAGAAATGAGATCAATGTGGGCTATGGCCGGGTAACGGCTGTGGATGCGGCTCACGTCTTCGGCGGAGCGCTTGCCACGGTGTTCACCGCAGGTTACGCCCGATTTGACAACTTCAGGTCTTACGGCTCGGTCAATCTTGAGTATTACCGGGCTCTGAACAAGACGTTCTCTGTCGGGGCGGCTGTCTCCTGGTTCGGCGGGACAGCCGATGAGCTGAACAAGGACAACGTGAAGACAGGAAAGTCCAATTATAGCGGATTCGCCCTGATGCCGGCGGCGAGGATGTTCTGGTTCAGGAAGCCGCACGTTGCCATGTACTCGAAGCTTGCTGCCGGAGTCACTCTTCTGGACGATTATGACGAGGAGGCTGACTCCCGTTCATTCGACCCGTTCTTCGGGGCTCAGGTGACTCTTGCCGGAGTGCAGTTCGGAGGGGAGCGCTTCCGTGGCTTCATAGAGGCCGGCGCGGGAATGCAGGGCCTGGTACTTGCCGGAGTGAGTTTTTCGTTCTGATCCTAAAGAACATTAAGTAAGCGTTAAAAAAAACACCACCATCACCCGGATTTCAGTGATGGCGGTGTTTTTTGAATATACTGCCTTGCTCCCTACTGCTTGGTGAAGAGGGAGGCGAAACCGAACATGTCAGGGTCAAATTTCTCGTCTTTCCACCACTTAATGCCGAACGGTGGCTTGTCATAGTCACGGAACTCTACGGTCAGATCGCCGTCCACAATGGTAAAGACAACAACAGCCTCGCCTATAGCCTCATTGTCCTTGCTGAAAGCCCTGTTGGCGGCTGAGAGAAGGTAGTAGGCGTTCGTGTGGACTTCATAACCATCATACGCCATGAACATCGTGCATTCGCTGACGGCGTTTTTCCCCATCGGTTTCCCTTCCGAAGAATAGTGTATTGGCTTGGTAGGAATCATTGTGGCCTCCCTGAAGAAGCTGGCGAAGTCTCCCTTGTCATTAGGGGTCACGGTCACGACTCCTGACTCGTCCTTTGTGAAGGTGAGCGTGAATCCTTCATTGTTCAAAGGCAGCAGAGAAGGGTTGTCTTCCTCCAGCTCGAACCATCCTATAAGCTCGTCCACTGCGAACACCTTGCTGAACGACCAGGTACCGAGTATCGCTTCCGGAATGTTGGCTGAATAGAGGGTGTACTCCGCGCTCTCATTGTCACCCGGGATGAACCTGACGGCTGCGTCCATGTCCACAGTCACCCCAACCTTGTCCCCGTCCTTGAAGCCGTCCTTGAGGGAGAACTTGAACGTGGCTGCCGACTTGCCGGCCTTGAGGACGGCGTGAGGACCTGAATAGGTTTTGTCCGTGGCTCTGGTGGCCGGGTCGAAGACCACGTACGGAGCCGCCTCGCCGGTGATCTTGAGAGGAATGATCACGTCGTCGTTCAGGGAGAGCTTGTCGCCGGAGGTCACGCCGGTCACCTTGATCTTGGCGACATAGGAGCCTAGCACGTCCGCTTTGGTCAACTCGAATGAATATACAAGCGTCTCTTCCGGATCCGGAGCCACGATGGTGACGAACTTGGTTCCGAGGTCGTAGCCTGACGGACACTCGATCCCGAGGTTCAGAGGACTGGCCTGGGTCAGATTAAGATTCTTTACGCTGAATGTGCCGGAGGTCTCTCCGGCCTTGATTGTGACCGGGACGCCGGTCAGCTCGAAATCAGTCCACGCATTCGCTCCTGAGGAGTTGATCATGACACTGACATTCTCGGTGGCCGGCTCGCTGAGGATGACCTTCACATCGACGCTGCGCTTGGCATAGGCGGTGTAGAGGCTTTTCTCAAACTCGACAGTCGGCTTGTCATCCTTCTGGCATGACGAGATCGTCACCGCGGCCGCCGCGGCCGCCACAAATGTTAGAATTCTTTTAAACAATACTTCGGTAAAAATTTACCGTACTAAAAAGTTAAACAATGGAAGCCGGGTGACCGGTTCCGCTATATAAAAGTTCATTGAAATACTGTCAATAACTGTCGCTTGGCAAGCTGATGAAAG
>Ga0129310_1002082_pt1 | contig 15651 bp, 14 predicted proteins | sample Go1ome_2_FD_94433 | JGI IMG/M metagenome (GOLD analysis project Ga0129310, IMG submission 94433) | Western lowland gorrila individual fecal microbial communities from Wisconsin, USA - Go1022A metagenome | ecosystem: Host-associated > Mammals > Digestive system > Large intestine > Fecal | place...
ATCCGAAGCAGTTGATCATCTTCGAGATCTATGAGAACAATGCATATGATATTGAACAGGAATTAAAGCGGAATTATCCGGATCTGAATCTGCTTACCTTAATTGGCTCGGTGCGTGACAGTCGCCGTATCAACTGGGTGTTCGAGACATATCACCCGGAGATTGTATATCATGCGGCAGCCCATAAGCACGTGCCGTTAATGGAGACCAGTCCGAATGAGGCGATCAAGAATAATGTGATCGGAACTTACAAGACAGCATTTGCAGCACTCAAACATGGTGCGAAGAAGTTCGTTCTGATCAGTACGGATAAAGCGGTGAATCCAACGAATGTTATGGGTGCCAGCAAACGGTTATGTGAGATGGTCATCCAGAGTATGGATTATGTCAGCAAGAATAAGTTGTTCGGAATTCTGCCATATGTGCATGCACATTCCGGAGGAATTGATGAGGTGCATATGATCCATGATTCCGTGGATGAGGCAATGGAAGAGGCTGCCTGCACGATGGAGATGAAGAGTGAGAAATCGGATGGAAGCCGTACCGAATTCGTTGCAGTACGTTTCGGTAATGTATTAGGTAGCAACGGCTCAGTCATTCCGTTATTTAAGAAGCAGATTGAAGCAGGTGGGCCGGTTACGGTTACGCATCCGGATATTATCCGATACTTTATGACGATTCCGGAGGCGGTTGGTCTTGTGTTAGAGGCAAGTGTGAATGCCTGGGGTGGAGAGATCTTTGTTCTGGATATGGGAGAGCCGGTGAAGATCGATACATTAGCAAAGAATCTGATCCGTCTGTCCGGTTACAAGCCGGGAGAGGATATTAAGATTGTATATACCGGATTGCGTCCGGGAGAGAAGCTTTATGAAGAAAAGCTGATGGCAGAAGAAGGTATGAAGAAGACAGACAATGAGCTGATTCACATTGGTAAACCGATTCCTTTTGATGTCAAGGAATTCTTTGAGCAGCTAGAGCGATTCGCAGCAGCCAGTTACGAGAATGACGAGCATATTGTGGATCTGGTGAAAGAGGTTGTGACGACGTACCATAATGTAGATGTTGAGGGATAGAGGGAGAAAGAAGGATAGGATAATGGAGATCAAGAAGTACAGGATAGAGGATATTCAACCATTCGAGTCGAAAGTATGGCTTGCAAGTCCTACCATGCATGGTGAAGAACAGAAATATGTCAATCGTGCATTTGAACTGAATTGGATCACAACAGCCGGTGAGAATGTCAATGAAGTTGAAAGAATCACTGCAGAGCGGATTGGTGTGAATCATGCAGTTGCACTTTCAGCAGGAACGGCTGCATTGCATATGGCAATGAAACTTGCCGGGGAAAAATTGTATGGTAAGCCTAAGGTAGGCAACGGGACGCTCGCTGGTAAGAAAGTGTTCTGTTCGGATGTAACATTTGATGCAACGGTGAATCCGGTCGTCTATGAAGGCGGTGAGCCGGTATTCATTGATACGGAATATGATACCTGGAATATGGATCCGGAAGCACTTAAGAAAGCGTTTGAAATCTATCCGGAAGTAAAACTGGTAGTCCTTGTGAACTTGTATGGTACTCCTGCCAAGTTAGAAGAGATTAAGGCAATCTGCGATGAACATGGTGCCATTCTCATTGAAGATGCGGCAGAATCCATGGGAGCTATATATAAAGATAAACAGACCGGTACTTATGGAGAGTATGCCGTTGTCAGTTTCAATGGCAATAAGATCATTACAGGCAGTAGTGGTGGATGTCTTCTTACGAATAGTAAGAAGGCAGCAGATAAGGTGCGTAAGTGGTCAACACAGGCAAGAGAAGCAGCACCTTGGTATCAACATGAGGAACTCGGTTACAATTACCGCATGAGTAATATTATTGCTGGTATTGTCAGAGGACAATATGAACATCTAGATGAACATATTGCAAGAAAGAAAGCAATCTATGAAAGATACAAAGAAGGACTTAAAGGATTGCCGGTAAAGATGAATCCGTATGATGTATTACATAGTGAACCGAATTTCTGGCTTAGCTGCATGATCATTGATAGAGAAGCAATGTGTAAGCAGGTTCGTTCTGAGACAGAACCGATGTATATATCAGAATCGGGAAAAAGCTGTCCAACAGAGGTATTGGAAACAATGGCAAGCTATAATGCGGAAGGGCGCCCAATCTGGAAACCAATGCATATGCAGCCAATCTACCGCCTGAATCCATTCGTTACAAAAGATGGGAATGGAAGAGCAAGAACGAATGCCTATATTGAGGGTGGATGCTCAGATGTTGGAATGGATATCTTTAACAGAGGTCTGTGCCTGCCAAGTGATATTAACATGACGGAAGAACAGCAGGACATTGTGATCAGTATTATTAGAAGTTGTTTTGAGTAAGGGATAGAGTATGTATGCGAAGTATTTCAAACGGGTTATTGATCTAGTATTAAGCTTAATTGGCTTGATTGTATTATCACCAATATTCCTTATATTAATCCTGTTAGGTGCAATCTTCATGAGAGGAAATCCGTTCTTTACCCAGTTAAGACCGGGTAAGGATGAGAAGATATTCAAGCTTATTAAGTTCCGTACCATGGATAATCGGAAGGATGCAGAAGGCAATCTGTTACCGGATGAAGTAAGACTCAATAAATATGGGAAGTTTCTTAGAAGTACGAGTCTGGATGAATTGCCAGAGCTGTTGAATATCATTAAGGGTGATATGGCGATTGTAGGACCGAGACCACAATTAGTGCGTGATATGGTGTTTATGACACCTGAACAAAGAAAACGACATAGTGTTCGGCAGGGTCTTACCGGTTGGGCTCAGGTGAATGGAAGAAATGGAATTAGTTGGGAAGATAAGTTTAAGTATGATTTGGAATATATTGATGATATTTCTTTCGGGTTTGATATAAAGATTTTGCTTATGACAGTAGGTGCTGTATTTAAAAGAGAGGGGATTGCCATGGAGAATATGGAGACCGCAATGGATTATGGGGATTATTTGTTGTATAAGCATATTGTTGCTCTAGAGGAGTATGAAAGGAAACAATTAGAAGCAAAAACATTGATGATGAAAGGTTAATTATATGAATGAATTAGTTTCGGTTATTATGCCATCATATAATACAGCTCGATATATAGGGCAATCGATTCAATCAGTAATAGATCAAACGTATCAAAATTGGGAATTGATTATTGTTGATGATTGCTCAACTGATAATACGGATGATGTGGTTTCTTTGTATAATGACGATAGAATAAAGTATTTAAAGAATAAAAATAATTATGGAGCTGCTATTTCTAGAAATAAAGCATTGAGAGAAGCAAAAGGAAGATGGATTGCTTTTTTGGATTCTGATGATTTGTGGATGCCTGAAAAATTGGAAAAACAAATTAGATATATGAAAATTAATAATTATTCTTTTTCATATACTTGCTATAGTGAAATAGATGAACAAGGGCATGACTTGGGGAAAATGGTATTAGGACCAAGAGAGATTACTAGAAGAATGATGTGTGCATATTGTTGGCCGGGATGTTTGACTGTGATGTATGATTCACAAGTTATAGGACTTATTCAAATTGAAAATATAAAAAAAAATAATGATTATGCGATGTGGTTACAGATAAGTAAAATAGCTGAGTGCTATTTGCTAAAGGATGTATGTGCAAAATATAGAAAGGGACGTAGTAATAGTATTAGTAATCATAATGTGATTGCATTGATAAAGTGGCATTATAGATTATTTCGATTATCAGAAAATTATGGTCGATTTATGAGTACTATAATGACAATGATAAATATTATTTTTGGATTTATCAAAAAAATATATTTTGTCAAGGAAATAGATAAAATATAAGGAGAATCTAAGTATGAGGATTTGTTTTTTAGCACCAGCAGATAATTATCACACACAGAAATGGTGCGGATGGTTTGTTGCACAAGGACATGAGGTCTATGTTATATCTCTTATCAAGGCAGAAATTAAAGATGTAAAGGTAATTACATTTGAAACAGGTGTCAATGCGGAAAACAGTGATTTTAAAAAAATAAAGTATTTGTTTTCTACAAAAAAAATAAAAGAAGAACTTTTGAAAATTAACCCAAATGTAATAAGTGTACACTATGCTACTAGTTATGGAACTATTGCTGCCTTGGCGGGTATTAAGGATTATTTTCTTTCTGTATGGGGTGCTGATGTGTATGATTTTCCGCAAAAGAGTGTGTTACATAAAATAATGTTGAAATATAGTTTATCAAAAGCAAAATACATATTGTCGACTAGTCAAGCAATGGCAGAAGAGACGAAAAAGTATACGGATAAAGAAGTGTTTGTTACGCCTTTTGGTGTGGATATGAAATTATTTAATCCTAATAAAAGGGAAGGTGAAAAAGAATATTTTGTTGTAGGTACAATTAAGTCATTAACACCTAAATACGGCATTGATTATTTGTTGAAGGCAATTGCTATTATAAAAGAGAAACATTCGGAAATTCCAATTCAACTTAGGATAGCTGGGAAAGGTTCCCATGAAAAAGAATATAAGCAATTAGCAAAAAGTTTGGGGATTGATGATTGCGTAACATGGCTTGGCTTTATAGAACAAAGGCAAGTAGCTATTGAATGGGCCAATATGGATGTAGCAGTAATTCCTTCAACTGTGGATTCTGAATCATTTGGAGTATCTGCAGTTGAGGCTGAAGCGTGTGGGGTTCCGGTTATTATCTCGGATATTCCGGGTTTAAAGGAGGCAACATTAGCAGGGAAAAGTAGTATAGTTATTAGAAGAAAAGATGAAATTGAAATAGCAGATGCTATAGTGAGATTGTACAAAAATCCGGAAATTAGAAAAAATATGGGAATAATTGGACGGAAATATGTGCAAAATGAATTTTCGATTGAAAAGTGTTTTAATCGTATAGAAAAGATGTTTCTTGATTTTGTAAATCAAAATGGATAATTAGTAGTGAGGTATATATGTATTTATTGTTGTTTGATATTGCTAATTTAATTATGGTTTATATTGCGTATAAGTTGTATTGTAAGCAGATTACACCACTATTTGTTCTTGATTCAGTGTATGTATTATTAATTAATATAAATAATTTGTTTGTTAGCCATATATATTCTTTTAATAGGGTAGAAAATAAAACATTACTTGTACTTTTAGAGTTTAATATAGTAATATTTGCTGTTGATTGCATATTTGCAAAACTGTATCGTTCTTCACGGGTGGTATCGTTTGATTATTCTATCAAGTTTAGAAATTATAAGTTTATAAACTTGCTTTTTATAATAGGAGTGGTTGCGTATTGTATAAATTTTGGAAAAATGTATCAAGTATATGGAATGAATGCAAAAGGACAAAACAATGGTGTGTTGGGACATTTGTCTTCTTTGGCATATGTTTTGGGTCCGGTGGCTTTAGATTTAGCATTGAAATCAGCTAAAAAATTTCGTATATGTATAACAGCTGTGTTAAACTGCGTAGTGTTATTGGTTGCCATATTGTTTGGCGGAAAATATGTTGTGTTTATAAATATGATATATTTTTTGCTTTATTTTATGTTAAAGAGAGAAAGAAAAATAGAATTATTAAAGTTATTTAGACTTGGAGTTATTTTGTTGTTGGTGGCAGTCATAGTGTTTATTATATTATACTATTTTATACCCAGAATGACAGGTGAGTATAATTCGTCACTTGGTTTTGCACTTGAACATATGTTTTATTATCTATTAAGTCCAATTATTGCACAAAATTATTGTGTTGCAAATATAGGATTGGGTGATGCGAAATATCCATTTGCAGTTTTTATTAATATATTTTATGTAATAATTGGAAACAGTAACTATATTATTCCAATTAATCGTTTTATATTTCCATATGCAAGTTATGGAACCACAAATGTTGCAGGCATGATAGGTGAGTTAATTTATAATCTAGGAATTGGAAATGCTATAATTTATTTTGGCGTATTTATGTTTTTTGTAAATTTATTATATTATCAGTATAGAACTAAAAATAGATTTTATTTGTCAATGTGTTATGTGACATCGGTTCTTGCATTTTCATTTTTTAGTAATTTTATGAGTGTGTCTGGTGTTTTTTTTCCCTTATTATTTGCAATGCTAGTAGATGTTTTGTCTAATTGTAAAATTGGTAGTTTTCATATATAGGTGGTTGGAATGAAAGATTTAGCAATAATTATACTTAATTGGAATGGTAGTACAGATACTATTGAATGTATACGTTCAATTAATAAAGCAAAAATGAATATGGGTTATACGATTTTCTTATATGATAATGATTCGGACAAAGCTTCATTAGATGAACTTGAAGAATTTGTTGAGTTGCAAGATTCTATAATTGTTAACTCAAAAGAATTTGTAAATTTGGATAAAATTTATAATCAAAAGGTGGTTCTTGTTAAAGGCAATGAAAATATTGGCTTTGCATGTGCAAATAATTGCGTGATGCGAACGATAAAGAAACATTATAGATATTTTTTCTTGTTGAATAATGATACTATTGTTGAACTCAATTCGATAATAACAATGTTTGATTATCTAAATAGGAATCTTGAAGTAGATGCATTAACATGTCGAATAAATTATTACAACCCCTCTATGAAATTATGGAATGCAGGAGGAAAATTTACTTGGTATGGAGATCGAAAATATTATTTGGAGAATGAAATAAAGGGAAAAGAAGTGCTGCAGTGTGAATTTGTGACAGGCTGTGCATTGATGATTAAGAGTGATGTAATGGAACAAATTGGCTATTTTTCCGAGAAGTTTTTTTTTGGAGAAGAAGATTTTAATTTGTGCAAACGAATGAAAATTAATAAGAATTGCATAAGAGTTTTACCCAATACCATAATTTATCATAAGGTGAATTCTAGTATAGATAAACTTTCTTCGTCGTATGTGAACAAGGTAATTGTTCATTATTTAAACCGAATTATTGATCAGAGAGAATTGATGGATAATCAATTGAAATGGAATATATGGAGAATTGTGTATTTAGGTGCATTATTGATCAAGTGTATATGTTGGAAAATCGATTTGAAGAATATAAGATATATCATTCATTCACTGATTAAGTATAGTAAATCTTTTGAAAAGGTGGGTAAGAAAGAATTTCAGTACATTATGCAGGGAGGAATAAAATGAAACTAGCAGCTGTTGTTGTGTGGTATAATCCAGAAATTGATGATGTAAGTAATATTGATTCATATGAAGATGAGGTTGATTTGATAATAGTAGTAGATAATTCTATGCAGAAAAATAAAAAAGCGGTTGAAGCTTTAGAAAAAAGGCAGAAAGTTTTATATTTTTATATGAATGAAAATATCGGACTTGCAAAAGCATTAAACATTGGGTGTACAAAAGCTGTAAGTGAAGAATGTACACATGTGTTGACATTAGATCAAGATGCATATTTTGAAGCAGGTTCTGTGTTAAATATGAGAAAATACATTGAGGACACTAATTGTTCTGCTATTGGTCCTAGGGTCAGAACCATGATTTATAAAAACGGAGAAAAAAAATTAAATAATGAAATAAAAACAGGGCAGGAGAATGAATGGATTATTACGGCAGGTATGCTTTTGAACTTGTTGGATTGGGATTACGTAGGGAGATTTGATGGGAAATTGTTTATTGAATTTATTGATGTTGATTACTGTTTAAAATTGGTAATCAATAATAAAAAGATAGGAATATGTGATACTGCACTATTAAATATACAACAAGGCAATGCAAAAGAAAATCATATTTTTGGGAAAAAAGTGTATTCAAATAACGGAAGTCCAATCAGAACATATTATCTATTTAGAAATGGATTTTATTTAAAACGAAAATATGGTAGAGAATATAGTGATTATATCAATGCACACTATTGGAGATATATTGTAAAGGTTATATTGTTTGAAAATAATAAAATATGTAAACTGAAAAATGCAATAAAAGGATATGTTGATTCAAAAGATTTATAAGTTGAGAAGAGGTCAAATGGTGAAAAAAGAAGTGGGAAACGCAGTATGTGCGGGTTTTGTTTCATATAATCCGGATGTTGATTTGTTAAAAAAAGCAATAAATGCTATCTCCTTTCAAGTAGAAAAGGTTTTAGTGGTTGATAATGGATCCGTCAATATAGAGTCTATTGATATTATTTGTCGATGCTTTGAGAATGTAGAAATAATAAGAAAAGATAAAAATCTTGGTATTGCTTGTGCTTTGAATACGATTGGCGAATATGCTTTGAAGAATAATTATGAATGGTTTTTAACATTGGATCAAGATTCGGTGTGTGATTGCAAAATGATAGAAAGGTACTTGCAATATGTAAAGAATGGCGAGATAGGAATGATATGTCCTAGGATAGGATTGAGGATTCATAAGCTGTCGGAAGTTAAAGTTACTAAAACAGTCGAGGATGTTACTTTAACGATTACTTCTGGTTGCTTAGTTAATGTAAATGCTTGGCAACAAGCGGGTTATTTTTGGAACTATTTGTTTATTGATAAAGTGGATGATGATTTTTGCTTTGCGTTACGTAACTGTGGAAAGAAAATACTGAAGGTAAATGATGTTGTATTAGAACATGAAATTGGGAATCCCCAAAAACATTCCTTTTTTGGAAGGACATTTTACACAGACGCATATACAGATTTTAGATATTATTATATAGCGAGAAATACGATTATTGTTAATAAATGTTATAAAAATACAGGGTATAATTTATATCATATATTTTTAATTCGTATTTTGAAAATTTTGTTGGGAGAAACTGGAAAAATAGGAAAACTTGTATCACTTTATAAAGGTATAATTGCTGGTGTAAAATGGGGAAAAGAATATGGTGTTAGGGGTGTTCCTAGTCAAGTTGAGAGGAAAAATGTATGAAAATTAGTTTTGTGTTAGATTTAATTCCGAGATATCCTATAGGTGGTGTGAAAATAATATTTAAATATGCTAATCATTTTGCAGAAAAAGGGCACGATGTAAAAATTTTATTTTGCTCAAATTTTTTGATGTCAAAAGAAAAATATCTTCCATATGGGATTAGAAAAGCAATTGTTCAAACATACTTATGGAAGGGTGTTTCTTGGTTTAAAATAGATTCTAAAGTAAAAAGAATATGTATTGATTCAATAAGCGATAATGATGTCCCGGATGGAGATGTTATATTTGCAACTGCAGCACCAACCGCTGAGCGAGTTGCAAGATTGAGCAGTTTAAAGGGGAAAAAATATTATTTGATTCAAGATTATGAAGCGTGGGCTGGTGAGGAGGGTTATGTAGAGAAAACATATCAATTGGGAATGAACAATATTACTATAGCAGATTGGTTATGCAAGAAGGTAAGTAATATTTCGGGGAAAAAAGCTATCTTAATTAGGAATCCTATTGATACGGAGGTTTTCAAAATAACTGTGGCGCCTGATGCACGATTCAATCATTCAATTGCAATGGTGTGCCAAACGGATGAGCGAAAAGGATTCAAATATGGATTAGAGGCAATTATAAGAATTAAAGAATTATTTCCAGATACAAAATGTACTATATTTGGAGTAAGTAAAAGAGATGCGGTAATACCAGAATGGATTGAATATAAGCAAAATGTGACAGAAGCAGAAGCCGTGAGGATATACAATGGAGCTGCGATTTTTTTGTGTAGTTCAATATCTGAAGGGTATGGTTTGTGTGGGGCTGAGAGTATGGCATGTGGGTGTGCACTAGTTTCCACTGATTATGAAGGGGTACATTCTTACGCAACTGAAAACGAAGATGTTTTACTTTCTGAAACAAAAAATATAGATGCTATGATGGATAATATAAAATTACTATTTGAGAATAATGATTTGCGTATTAAAATTGCGCAAAAGGGAAACGAAAATATTCAAAAGATTTCTTGGAAAAAGGCTTTTGAATTAATGGATGATTTGATTTGCTGATAGAGTTTTGTAAAGTGTGGTTGGTATAGAAACTGCATAAGGTTTATAAAAATAAGGAGATTGGCTTATTATGAATTATAAATACAAATATATGCATGTGTGTTTCTTTAATGACGTAAAATTTTTTGTATCTATGATAAAAGGGATTAGTAGCAATCACTTTTTGAAATCTAATGAGCATTTTTTTATAACGGACAAAGAAGAAGTATATGAAAAAATTAAGATATATGGAAATACGAGATTGATTAAACCGTATCGATTATATTCGTATATGTTAAATTCTAAGTGGATTTTTTTCCATGCAATGCCTTTAAAAAAGTGGCAATTTTGTTGCTTGCCTAATTCATTATGCAAGCGTATAGTGTGGAGAACTTGGGGGCATGATATTAGGCCTTGCGTGAAAACAGGAAGAAAGCTACATGATTATTTGAAGAAGGTCGAATTTAAATTATTTGTATATAAAATAAAAAAGATTTACGCACTCGGAGTTGCAAACTTAATAGATGTTGTTAATTTTGAAGAAACATATAAATTTAAGATTAAAACATTTTTAATGGAATATACAGACAGTTCAGAAAGTGCACAGATTGTAAAAAAGATATCTCCTCTAAGAAGTAATAATGGAATTAATATATTAATTGGCCATAATTGCTCGCCTGTAGATAATCATTTGGAAGTATTAAATAGCTTAGCAAGGTTTAAAAACGATAATGTACACTTGGTGATTCCGTTGTCTTATAGTGATCCTAAAAATGGATATAAGGAGCAAGTGATTAAAAAAGCTTATGATATTTTTGGAAAAGATAAAGTAACAATTTTAAATGATTTTATTGCATATGAGCAATATGTGAAGATGATTTCACAAATTGATGTTGCAATTATGGATATGTATTATTCTAATGGTTTAGGAAATTTGGATATCATTTTATACTACAAAAAGAAATTGTACATTAGAAAAAATGGAAATATGGATAAAGCGTTTCGTAGGGAAGGGATAGTTCCTTATTATACTTGTGATATTTCAAGTAGCAGTTTTGAAGAATTGCATGAATACAAATTTGATGTAAATTATTTGAAATTTTGCGAAAGTATTTATAATGAAAAGTTTTTTGAAGATTGTTGGAGAAAGGTAATGGATGAATGTGGAGATTAAAGTATGAATAATAAAACGGTTTTTTATAATCTGATGTGGCGATTTGCAGAACGAGTTGGGGCACAGATGGTTGCATTTATAGTTTCGATTGTTCTTGCACGAATCCTTGATCCGGTGGCATATGGTACGGTTGCCCTTATAACTGTTTTCACAACCATTTTACAGGTGTTTGTTGATAGTGGGCTTGGAAATGCGCTCATTCAAAAAAAGAATGCAGACAATGTAGATTTTTCAACAGTTTTTTTTACTAATATTGTATTTTGCACTGTACTATATGTCCTTTTATTTATTGGAGCTCCGACAATAGCAAGATTTTATGGAGACATGTCAATAGTTGCCTATATACGTGTACTAGGATTGACTGTACTAATTTCGGGTGTTAAAAATGTGCAACAGGCCTATGTGTCACGTCATATGTTATTTAAGAAATTTTTTTTCTCAACTTTAGGGGGGACAATAATAGCAGGTGTTGTTGGTGTGATAATGGCGGTTGGTGGATTGGGTGTATGGGCGTTGGTTGCTCAACAGGTTATTAATCTTGCTATTGATACAATGATTCTTTGGCTTACAGTTGATTGGAGACCAATTTGCATTTTTTCATTTGCTCGCTTGAAGGGACTGTTTTCGTATGGGTGGAAATTATTAGCATCGGCATTATTAGATGTATGCTATACGAATATTAGTTCACTGATTATAGGGAAAAAATATTCTACAACTGATTTAGCTTATTATAATCAAGGAGAAAAATTTCCTAAATTGATTGTTACTAATATTAATACTTCTATAGATTCTGTTTTGCTCCCTGCGATGTCCGGTGAACAAGATGATAAGAGTAGAGTTAAGGATATGACTAGAAGAGCGATAAAAATAAGCACGTATGTTATGGCACCATTAATGATGGGCTTGGCATTTTGCGGAAATTCTATAGTTGGGGCTGTTTTAACAGATAAATGGATATCATCGGTTTTCTTTATGCAAATTTTCTGTATTACATATATGTTTTATCCAATTCACACAGCAAATCTTAACGCAATTAAGGCAATGGGGCGTAGTGATTTGTTTTTAAAATTAGAAATAGAAAAGAAAATTGTTGGGATTGTGGCTATTCTAATTACAATGTCTATAAGTGTAAAAGCAATGGCAATTAGTCTACTGTTTACTTCGCTTATTAATCAAATGATAAATGCATCGCCTAATAAAAAATTGCTTAATTATGGATATAGGGAACAGTTGAGAGATATACTTCCTTCTATTGGATTAGCAATATTGATGGGGATTATAATTTATCCTATTCAATATTTAGGATTGTCATATGCTATGACATTATTAATTCAAATTCCTGTAGGGAGTGTTATATATATAATGGGCTCTAAGTTATTCAATATAGAGTCATTTAATTATTTGTTGGACATTGTTAAAAGATATAAAAAAGATAATGTAGTGAAAGAGGGATAATAATTATGAATAATATTTTAGTAACAAGATCATCAATGCCAGAATTTGATGAGTATATGGATGAAATAAAACCAATGTGGCAGAGCCATTGGCTTACTAATATGGGACCGGAGCATAAGGCATTGCAACAGCAACTGATTGAGTATATGGGTGTTAAAAATATTGAATTGTTTACGAATGGACATATGGCGTTAGAGTTAACGCTTCAGGCGATGAATCTTCAGGGCGAAGTTATTACGACACCGTTTACTTTTGCGTCTACAACACATGCAATCGTGAGAAACGGATTGCAACCGGTATTTTGTGATATCGATCCGATTTCTATGACATTAGATACGGAAAAGTTGGAAAATTTAATTACTGACAGAACCTGTGCTATCATGCCAGTGCATGTATATGGAAATGTATGTAATATAGAGGAAATAGAGAGAATAGCACATAAATATGAATTGAAAGTTATTTATGATGCAGCCCATACGTTTGGAGAGACATATAAGGATAAGGGTGTTGGCTCTTACGGAGATGCATCCTGTTTTTCTTTTCATGCAACAAAGGTATTTAATACAATAGAGGGTGGGGCAGTTTGCTTTAAAGAGAAATATCTGGGTGATATTTTATATGAATTAAAGAACTTTGGTATTCATGGTCCAGAAGCCGTTGATGCAGTAGGCGCCAATGCAAAGATGAATGAGTTCTGTGCAGCGATGGGAATTTGTAATTTACGGCATGTGGATGAAGAGATTGCAAAACGTAAGAAGGTAGCAGAGAGATATAGAATGCATCTAGAGGATGTTGATGGTATTCAGTTAAATGTAATGCAAAAAGATGTGAAGAGCAATTATGCATATTTTCCTGTAATATTTGAAGAAAGGATATTCGGATCAAGCAGAGCGGAAGTATTTGATAAGTTAGCGGAGGATGGAATTGGAGCAAGAAAGTATTTTTATCCATTAACTAATACATTTGCAGCATTTCATGGACAATATAATGTGTTAGAAACGCCGGTAGCATTACATATTAGCAAACGAGTTCTTACACTGCCAATGTACGCAGATCTTGCCATGGAGAATGTTGATCATATTTGTGAAATTATATTGTCATGTAAGCAGTAAATTAGAGACTGAGTAGTTTATATTATAAAAAAGATAGGAGAACAATGGAAAATGAAAACAGCATTAATTACCTCTACAGGATCTGTAGCAACAGATATTTCTTTGAAAAGTCTAAAGCGTATGGGTTTTCGAGTGATAGGATGTAATATCTATCCGAGAGAATGGATTGTTGAATCGTGCGAGATGGATGTATTCTATCAAATTCCGCCGGTTTCTGATAATGAGAAATATCTTGAAGCAATTAAAAAAATTTGTATTGAGCAAAAGGTGGATTTTTTATTGCCTATGATAGATTATGAGATTGATTTATTGAATGTTAATCGAGAATGGTTTGAACAAAATAAGATTGTATTATGTATGTCTCCGAAGGAGTCACTTGATGTAATTAGAAATAAAAAAAGTTTAGCTGATTTTGTTGAAAAAGAATGTCCTGAAACAAAATCAATTCCAACTATGATGTTAAAGGACATAAAAACATTAGAGTGGAATTTTCCTGTTGTATGTAAACCGTATAACGGACGTAGTAGTCAGGGATTAAGATACATATATACACAAGAAGAATGGGATGAATTTTCAGCTACAGCAGATAAGAATTTGTATATTGTAGAGCCTTTTATTGAAGGGCCGCTTGTTATGGTGGAGGTTGTTCGGCAGATTGAACCGCATAAGGTTGTTGCGATGACAAGACGTGAATTAATAGCTACTCCGCATGGGTGTTCAACGACAGTATATCTTTATCAAGATAAGGAATTAGAGGAAGCAACACGGATTTTAGCAGATAAGTTAAATGTTTGGGGTGACGTAAACTTTGAGTATATACTTGACAAGAACGGGGAATATCATTTAGTTGAGTGTAATCCGCGATTTTCTGCAGGATGTGAATTTTCTTGTATGGGAGGATATGATTATATTGAAAATCATATTAAGTGTTTTATGGGAAAAGAAATAGAGGATGCGCATTTTAAACATAATATGATCATTGCTAGAAAATATGAAGAGTATATTACTGCAACAGATATCGAAGTTGAGTACACTAACACATATCATTAAGGGGGGATAATAATGGATTTTACAGCATTAAACTTATTGTATGATATAGCATGGATGTCGGGTTTGTTGCTGATAGCAAAAATAATTAGAAGCAAAGTGAAATTTGTTCAAAGATTATATGTACCATCAGCCTTAATTGCTGGTTTCCTGGGATTGTTTTTAGGAAATCAATTCTTAAATGTAATACCATTTAGTACAGAAATATCTAATTATGCAGGAATTTTAATTGCATTTGTCTTTGGATCAATGTTTATTGGTAATAAAACTAAAGTTTCATTTAAATCAATGTTTCAATCTGTTGGAGATACTTTTCTAGTTAATGCAGCATCTGAGATTGCACAGTTTGCCATTTTTATTTTATTAGGTGTAACAGTTATACCGATAGTATTTAAAGGAATGAATAATGCATTTGGATTAATGTTGCCAGCTGGATTTGTTGGTGGGCATGGTACAGCTGCTGCAATAGGAAGTGTTTTGGTGGAAAATGGTTGGAAGGACGCAACAAGTATTGGACAAACATTTGCAACGGTTGGTTTATTAGGAGGAATTCTTGGTGGTGTAGCGATTATTAATATAGGAGCACGCAAAGGCAAGACGGCAATAATCAAGAGTGTAGAGGATTTGCAAGAAGAAATGCTTACGGGTCTTGTTCATGAGGATGATCGTAGTATATTTGGAAAGAATACGGTCAATGCTATGTCGATTGATACGTTAACATGGCATTTTTCTCTAATTCTTGTTGCTGTAGGGATGGCATATGGTGTCAATACAGGATTGAAAATAATAATGCCATCAGTATCGTGGATATTCCTGCGCGGTAACACCGCAAATCCGGCAGACGGGAAACCGTCTGTCCGGTAATGCGGGAACCGCTTATGCGAGTTTACTCGCGTAACATTTTATCCAAGCCATACACCTCTCTC
>Ga0129310_1002083_pt1 | contig 15650 bp, 8 predicted proteins | sample Go1ome_2_FD_94433 | JGI IMG/M metagenome (GOLD analysis project Ga0129310, IMG submission 94433) | Western lowland gorrila individual fecal microbial communities from Wisconsin, USA - Go1022A metagenome | ecosystem: Host-associated > Mammals > Digestive system > Large intestine > Fecal | place...
GGTGAGTCTTTTCACTTCCGCAGGACGTACCGAGATCAGCGGAAACCACACAGACCACAATAATGGAAAAGTTCTGGCTGGAAGCATCAACCTTGACTGTGTTGCCTGCGCGGCGGCAAACGGAACCGATGAGATTCACATTATCAGTGAGACATACAGCCAGAAATTCACGATCAATATCAAAAATTTAAAGCCGAGCGACAAGATGGCCGGAACCATCGACCTGACAAAGGGAATGCTGGCCGGATTTCAGGAGATGGGATATCAGATTGGCGGCTTCGATGCTTATATCACAAGCAATGTGATCAGCGCCGCCGGAGTCAGCTCCTCCGCTTCCTACGAAATGCTGATCTGTTCCATGATCAACGAGTTCTTCAATGACGGAAAAGTGGACGTCGTTACATATGCCCATGTCGGCAAATACGCGGAGAACAAATACTGGAATAAGGGATCAGGACTTCTCGACCAGATGGCATGCGCGGTGGGCGGCATGATCACCATCGACTTCAGGAATCCTTTAGAACCGGTTGTTGAGAAACTCGACTATGATTTCGGTGCTCAGGATCACAGCCTGATCATTGTCCAGACCGGAAAAGGTCATGCGGACTTAAGCGCTGAGTATTCCTCAATCCCGAATGAGATGAAGAGGGTGGCAGCCGTGTTTGGAAAGGAAGTCTGCGCGGAGATCACGGAACAGGAAGTGATCGAAAACGCGGCGAAAGTGAGAAAAGAGGCGGGTGACCGCGCGTTCTTACGTGCCCTTCACTTCTTTGAGGAGAACAAGCGTGTTGAAAAACAGGTTCAGGCATTAAAGGAGAACCGTTTTGACGAATTCTTAAGCCTGATCACTGAATCCGGAAATTCTTCCTGGAAATGGCTCCAAAACTGTTATGTTCCGGGATCTGAGGAGCAGGGGATCACTTCCGCGTTAGCGCTCACAGAGTTATTTATCAAGGAAAAAGGCTGCGGCGCATGCCGTGTTCACGGCGGCGGATTTGCGGGCGTTATTATGGCGATGCTGCCGAATTCCGTGACAGACGAGTACATCGCTTATATTGAAAAGGCAATGGGAGAGGGAAGCGCATACCGTATGAGCATCCGCCCGTACGGAGCGGTATGCGTGGACGGATATATCGCATGAATCGGAGACACGCACGGAGCCTGATTCTCATAGCTGCCGCTTCCGGTGTATTGACTGCATGCTCAAAGCCGGATCCCAGTATGGGGGAGACGAGAAAACTCATTATGGGGACCTTCACTGAGGACAGCGTGACTGACCGGGCTGGAAAAGCCGTGGCGGCGACCATCAGCAACACAGTTCCCGGAGTCTATGTGGAGACCTGGCCGTCAAAAGGCGCCTATATGAATATAGAGCATCTGTTTGACGGGACATATGATCTCGTGATCGTTCCGGCTGGGGCAGCTTACGAGGCGTATACGGGAACCGGTGCCTGTGAGGGAGAAAAAAAGGAAAAACTTCGTGCAGTAGCGGCATGTTATCCTATCGTTTCCACATGGATATCCCCGAAGAAACTGGGACTTTCGAAGGTACAGGAACTGAAGGGGCATCCGCTTGCCGTGGGAAATGAAGGTTCTGAGACGGCAAAGGTATCCGGAGAAGTGTTCGATGACCTTGGAATCGACAAGGAGAACACGGAGATCTGGTATTATGGGATCCAGGGTGGAGCCGACGGGGTCCGGGACCAGTGGGCTGACGGGATCCATGCGTTCACGGAGTCCCCTGTCCCGGCTTACCGGGAGCTGGCGGCAGAGGATGGGATCCGGTTCTTATCCTACACGGACGAAGAACTGGATGAGATCTTAGACGGCCATCCGGAATACAGTAAGATCAAAGTTCCGGCAGGAACTTATGAAAATCAGGACGATGAGGTCGGGACCTTCTGCGAAAAAGTCCTTGTCTGCGTGTCTGCGGATATGGATGAAGACCTTGTTCATGAGATCGCCTGGGCATTGGAGGTCAACGGACCGGTGTATACAGCCGGAGAACCGTTTATGCGGGCGATGGATGACGGGGAGTTCCGGGCTTCCAAGATCCCGATCCCGCTTCATGACGGGGCAAAACGGTATTATGAGGAGCAGGGATATTTCAAATAGTAAAATATTCCGTAACTGTTCAGTAGGTCTGCGCATTTACTGCGCTGACCGTAAGAAAACTTAGAATAGAAGGCAAAAATCCTATCGGCACAGCCGATTTGGAATGGATTTTTGCGCGTAACTGTGAGGGTACTGAACAGTTACAATATCCCTCAAAATAACAAGCGGTCTTATAAGAGACCGGGAAAAGGAGATGTCCTATGTTGTACAAAGAATTGATCGAATTATTTGACATGTTAGACAGCGCATCAGCGTCCGGCAGCGAGGTGGTGGAGTATTTTAGATCCATCGATCCCATGTGTCAGGTGGAAACGTATCCGCTTGAAGGACCAAAAGGCCATACGGATATGGTGAGAATCCTGATTCCGGGAAAAAACGGAAAATCAAAGGGCGGAAACGCTGGAACGATCGGCATTCTCGGACGCCTCGGCGGTCTGGGGGCAAGACCGGAACAGATCGGGTTTGTCTCCGACGGTGACGGCGCATTGACAGCGTTAGCGGTTGCCGCAAAGCTTCTCAGAATGCAGGCAAAGGGTGATTTCCTTGAGGGCGACGTATTCGTATCTACGCATGTCTGCCCGGACGCTCCGACAGCTCCCCATGAACCGGTGCCGTTTATGAACTCCCCGGTGGAGACCTGGCAGGTGAATAAGGAGGAAGTGACGGACGATCTGGACGCAGTTCTGGTTGTGGATACCACAAAGGGAAACAGGATCATCAACCACCGTGGATTCGCAATCTCACCGACGGTATGTCAGGGATATATTTTGAGAGTCAGCGAGGATCTTCTCGATGTGATGCAGACGACAACAGGAAAACTTCCTTATGTATTTGCTCTGACACAGCAGGATATCACGCCTTATGGAAATGGAATCTTCCATTTAAACAGCATCCTGCAGCCTGCGACGGCGACAAAAGCCCCGGTGGTAGGCGTTGCGATCACGACAGAGACGACCGTTGCCGGATGTGCAACGGGAGCTACCCATATGGAAGATCTGGATGAGGCAGCCCGGTTTATGATCGAGTCGGCGAAGGCATTCGGAAGAGGAAAACTGAGTTTTCTGGACAAGGAGGAGTTTGCACGGATCAAGGAGCTTTACGGCAGCATGGAACACTTCCAGACGCTTGGAAAGAAGAGTGAAGAGGCGTAAGCTTCGGGAAAAGATCCGGGTCTCAGCCGGATTCCGGCAGCAGATGTAATTTTTTAAGAAATTTGACAGAAATTTATCATAAATCCCGGCGGAAAAAATTTGACAGGTTCTGCCGGGATTGTTACAATTACGGGTAGAGCAAAAATTGTAACAATATGCGATAACCGTCTATGGGACGGGGTGATGGAGAACATACATGTCAGACAGAGAAATGATAGAAGAAACTAAGAAAGACGTTCCGGATCAGATGGAGCCGGTGATCCCGGAGATCCCGGTGGAGAAATCCGAGAAAGAACCGGAGGTCGAAGCCGCAGAGGCCGCCAGCACAGAACCGGAGGTCGAAGCCGCAGAGGCCGCCAGCACAGAGCCGGAGGCAAAGGCCGCAGAGGCTGACAGCACGGAGCCGGAGGCAAAGGCCGCAGAAGCCGACAACACAGAGCCGGAGGCAAAGGCCGCAGAAGCCGACAGCACAGAGCCGGAGGCAAAGGCCGCAGAAGCCGACAGCGCTGAATCGGAGACGGAGGGACAGAGATCCCGTTCTGCGGGAAGACGTTCCGGAAATCGAAGGGAAAAACAGCAGCCCGTGCGCCCGAAAAAAGAGCATCAGGCAAGTCAGCGTGAAAATATCTTAAGACTGCGTGAGATCAAAAAGAAAAAGGCGGCGATGCCGTATATGAAGATCCTCGCGGCAGGAGGAGCGGCTGTTGCAGTGGTCGCGGTGGTTGCGGTTGCAGGAACTGTGATCGGAAATCACAGGGACACTTTTTCCAGAGGGATGAAGGTTGAGACCGCAGCGGCTTCCTTAGAGACAACAGAGGCTGCATCTGAGAGCACCGGGGAGAGAAATATTGTTCTGGAGACCACGCTTTCTGCCGAGGAGATCGCGTCTAAGGAATATGAAAAGACGGTCCAGAGTATTGTGGACAGCTATGCAAATCTTGGGATTGCGGAGGTCTCAGGCTATCTGAACGTCAGAAAGACCCCGGAGAGCTTCGGTGAGGTCATAGGAAAGCTGCCGAAGGGCGGTGCCTGCGAGATTCTGGATACCTCCACAGATGGCTGGTATAAGATCTCATCCGGCGGTGTGACCGGTTATGTAAGCTCCCAGTATGTCTATACCGGGGATGAGGCGAAAAAACTGGCTGCGGAAAATGTGGCTGAGCGTGCCGTGATCGATGCGGATAAGTTAAATGTCCGGTCAGAGCCGAAGGCGGATGCGAATGTTGTGGAGCAGGTATTTAAAAACGAAAGATATGACATCAAGGGGCAGCAGGACGGCTGGATCCAGATTTCTTCCGGATATATTTCTGCGGATTATGTCACCGTAAAATACGCTCTGGATGAGGCGATCAAGCAGGATATGAGACAGACGGTCTTAAGCCTTTATGATAATCTCGGTGTATCCAATGTGTCCAATTACCTGAATGTCCGCGACAATCCGGATGAGAAGAAGGGCAAGATCATCGCGAAGCTGCCGAGCAACGCAGGCTGTGATATCCTGGACACCTCCACGTCGGGCTGGTACAAGATCCGTTCCGGAAACATTACCGGTTATGTAAAATCTGAGTATATCCTGACAGGACAGCAGGCGAAGGACAAAGCGCTTCAGGTTGCAAAGCTGATGGCGATCTCCAACACGGACGGCGTCAATGTCCGCACAGAGCCGAACACGAATTCTTCGATCTACACACAGATCTCCAACAGCGAGCGATTCCTTGTAGCGGATCAGCAGGATGGCTGGGTAAAGATCGAGATCGATGATCAGGACGCATACCTGTCCAGCGATTATGTTGACGTTAAGTACGGTCTGGAAGAGGCGATCAAGTATACGCCGGTGGTTGAGGTTGCAGATACTTCTTCGAAGAATGATTCTAAGAACAGTTCAAAGAACAACACGAAGAATAATTCCGGTAAGAAGAACAGCGGCAAGAAAAACAGCGCAAACGACGGGGCTGCCGGATCGAAGTCCGGAAGTGTTTCCTCCAAACGTGCCCAGATCGCAAACTACGCAGTTCAGTTCGTCGGAAACAGATATGTCTACGGCGGAACGAGCCTGACAAACGGAACGGACTGCTCCGGATTTACGATGTCTGTCATGGCGAAATTCGGTGTATCCCTGCCGCACAACTCCGGCGCGCAGTCGGGAAGCGGAAAGTCGATCACCTCGAGCCAGATGCGTCCGGGTGACCTTGTATTCTACTCCGGAAGCGGCGGAATCAACCATGTTGCGCTCTATATCGGTAATGGTCAGGTGTGCCATGCGTCCAACGCGAGATCCGGTATCAAGATCTCTACCTGGAACTATCGTACTCCGGCGAAGATCGTGAATGTACTTGGTGATTAATTGAAAATTGGAAGATTTCGGACAGCCCGGTAGAGATGCCGGGCTGTCTTGATAAGGAAAGTAAGTTTGGAAGAAATGAATTCCCCAGACTGGGAAGCCGGGACATATTAAAATTTTTCCGGGTGGATCAGATCCGGAATGCATGGGAAGGAAAGAATATGGAGAAAAAGAAGAGTATTAAAAGACATGCGGCAGGTCTCTGTGCGGGACTCGGTATCCTGTTCGCCGCAGCGGCACCGATGACGGCGTTTGCGGATACGGTTTATGTGAACGCGTCGAAGTTAAATTACAGGAATCAGCCCTCCACAGCGTCAGGGGCGGTTCTCGGAACACTGCCTCGCGGGACAGAGCTCTCCAGAATGAAAAATAACGGGGAGTGGAGCGAGGTGCAGATCGGTGGATCGAAGACGACCGTTTATGTTGCAAGCCGCTATCTGACGACCAGCAAGCCGCAGAGCAGCACTGCGAAAACAGGGGCGGTAACTGCGGGCGGAACATCCACAGTCGCTGCCGATGGAACCGTGACAGTACCCGACTCCTTAAAGGCGTATGTGGATAAGGCTTATCAGGTTGGAATGGATTCCAACTGGAAATATGCGGGGATGTCTGCGATCAACAGCGGTCATGCGGTGTTCTATCACAATGGGACCGCGAACCGGAAAAATAAGGTGGTTGCTGTAAATGCTGGACATGGTACATCCGGCGGATCGAAGGTAAAGACATTCTGTCACCCGGATCAGACGGCGAAGGTGACAGGCGGAACGACGGGCGCAGGCGCGACAAAGGCGGTGGCGGTATCCGGCGGAATGACGTTCGCGGATGGAACGGCGGAGAGCACCGTGACGCTCCGTATGGCGCAGATCTTCCGGGATAAGCTTCTGGCAGCGGGATATGATGTGCTGATGATCCGCGATGGAAGTGATGTACAGCTCGACAATGTGGCGAGAACCGTCATGGCAAACAACAAGGCAGACTGCCATATCGCCCTGCACTGGGATTCCACGAAGACGGACAAGGGCGCATTTTATATGAGTGTGCCGAATAATGCCGCCTATCGTGCTATGGAGCCGCTGGCGTCCCACTGGGAGTCCCACAATAAGCTCGGAAGCGCGCTGGTTGGCGGATTGAAGCAGAACGGTGTGAAGATCTTCTCGTCGGGATCCATGGAGATGGATCTGACCCAGACGTCGTATTCTACGATTCCGAGTATTGATATCGAACTGGGGGATGGGAAATCTGCTCATGATGATGCGACGCTTGGGAAACTGGCAGATGGGCTTATTGTCGGTGTGAACAGTTATTTTGGACAGTGATCCGGGCTCGTAAGTTCAAGACAGAATGAATGGAATGCCGCTGCTGGGGAAAATACCTGGCGGCGGTTTTTGGAATTAATGGGAGGTTATACCGGAACTTCCTGGTAATCAAAAAAAATTACATGACGAAGATGTGCATTTGCGCGAAGATGTAGATTAACGCAGGTGAATGCGAGGATGTTGAAAACTACGGGGGGGACTCTTTCCATATAAAAAACACCATCTCTCAATGGAAATGGTGTTTCTTCAGTGGACCTGATCGGATTCGAACCGACGACCCCCACAATGCGAATGTGGTGCGCTCCCAACTGCGCTACAAGCCCATAACGATATTTTTTTGACCTCATTATTATCGCACCACGGGGGACAGATGTCAAGATTTTCCATGGGAAAAATGAAAAAAAGTTACTGCACAGCCACAACATTTATCCAGACCAGCGAAGGGCTTTCAGGGATTTTTAACGCAGATTGTAACTATTCAGTACCTTCATAGTTACACGCAAAAATCCATTCCAGATCAGCTTCGCTGATGGGATTTTTGCCCTCCAAGCCTATGTTTTCTTACGGTCAGCGCAGCAAGTGCGCAGACCTACTGAACAGTTACCGCAGATTTAACTTTTAACTAACTAGAGCTGAACGGTAAGATTTTCAGGAAAGAGATGTCGAACATATGTTTACATAAACGGAAACATAGTGTATAATACCCATATGGAAAAGAAACGGAAAGAGGGGATCATATGGTACTGATCGTATGTGTGGATGATCATAATGGAATGATGTTCAATCACCGCCGCCAGAGTCAGGATCGCATCCTGCGGGCAGATATTCTGGAACTTACGGATGGAAAAAAACTTTGGATGAATGCCTACAGCAAAAAACAGTTTGCGGAGAGTGATACGGCGCGGATCCGGGTAGATGAGACGTTTCTTGATACTGCGGGGGACGGGGAATTCTGCTTTGTGGAAAATGCGGATGTCTCCGGCTGTGTGGAGCGGATCGGGGAGATCTATCTCTACCGTTGGAACAGGGATTATCCCGCGGATGTGTATTTTCCGGTGGATCTCAGCGTGTGGAAGTGCGTGGAGACGAAAGAATTTGCGGGATCTTCCCACGAGAAAATTACCAGAGAGCGGTATACCCGGTAAAATATGAATGTATGATAGGCAGAATGGCGCTGGAGACAGTCCCAATTCCGATATTTCAGAAAATATAGCGGGATATTGGAGATTGGGACAGGGGGAGCATGTACAGAGCATTTGGCGGAACGGTGGACTGCGATAGAAAATATGGCAACAGAGGGGAATGACAGAATATGAAGAATTTAAGAAAATGGCTGCTTTGCGTGATCGCGGCGGTCTCTTTGACTGTAACGGCCTGTGAGGGCGATTCGGCCGCTAAAGCCAGTGTGGCGGCAGATGTTGCCCATGCGGCGGGAAATATCCTTGGAAGCCTTGCTGAGGCGGCAGAGAACTCCGGCGCCGGAAACAGCGGCGGACAGGGAAATAAAACGTCATCGGGGATGGCAGGAAACCCGTCGGCAACCGGGGAATTTCGTCTCTCCGATATTCCGGAGTATACGGACTCCCCTTATGTGGCGGTCAATGGAAATATTCCGTATTTTACGGAGGACGACCTGACGGCTGTTTCCTTTGAACGCTACAGTGATCTGGATTCATTAGGTCGCTGCGGTGTGGCTTACGCCTCCGTCAGTACCGATACGATGCCGACGGAAAAGCGGGGTTCCATCGGAGAGGTAAAGCCAACAGGGTGGATCAATGCGAAATATGATTTTGTAGATGGAAAATATCTGTATAACCGCTGCCACCTCATCGGATACCAGCTGACTGCGGAGAACGCGAACGAAAAGAATCTGATCACGGGTACGAGATATTTCAACGTCCAGGGAATGCTGCCCTTTGAGAACCTGACAGCCGACTACGTAAAAGAAACCGGAAACCATGTGATGTACCGCGTGACACCGGTTTTTGAGGGAGATAATCTCGTGGCATCCGGTGTTCTGATGGAAGCGGAGTCCGTAGAGGACGAAGGCGACGGAGTCCTGTTCTGCGTTTACGTTTACAACGTCCAGCCGGGAGTCACGATCGACTATGCGACGGGAAAGAGTGAGCTGGCGGAGGACGGAAATACGGGAAGCAGCTCAAGTGGAAGTACGGCAGGCAGCGGAAAAACGACAGGTTCATCGAATGTTGGAAACAACTCATTAGGAGCCTCAGGCAGTTTTGGAAAATCAAATACAAGCGCCTCTGGAACGGAGAGCGGAACCTATATCCTCAACACCAAGACCATGAAATTCCACCGCCCAGACTGCGATTCGGTGAAGAGTATTAAGGCTGAGAACCGAGAAGAGTATACGGGGGAGCGGGAGAAGCTGATTAATGAGGGGTATGAGGCTTGTAAGAGCTGTAAACCGTAGGAAATATTCTAATAATATATAAAAGACAGTAACATAAAGCCCGGCTTCATGCATTTAGAGTGCGTGGAGCCGGGCTTTTGCCTTAGATCATATCTGACGTGAGATCATACAGAAAAATTAGAGATTAATCATGGCATGAGAAATCATGAAACATTCTTTGCGCAGTGTCTGTATCCAGATGGAAAGAGTTACATAATTGCTGGATAATAGCTGAATCGGTAAGGTTGTGTTCTTTTAGGACAGTTATAATCGCATGGATGCCCTCAAGCTGACCTTCTTTGCGACCTTCTTTGCGACCTTCTTTGCGGCCTTCCTCCAGACCTTCTTCATGACCTACTCTGCGTCCAATATCAATTCCAGTAGATAAAATACTCATTTGTGCATCCTCCCATTCTTCACTCTGTTTTACTTCTGTAACAATTGCGTCTAATTTGCAGATTCGCTCATCGAGGACGGTGATCTCAGGATTGGAAAGCGTAGAGTTCTTCATATACTGCAGAAGACTCACAAGCTCATCCCGTTCATTCTTACTGCTCATATTCAAAAAAATCTTCATCGTCTCATCCCCAAGCTCCATCCCCGGAATCTGGTGACAGCGCTCTGTGAATGTGTATATGGCGCGATCCATTCCGAAGAGATCGGTCTGGGTGATGAATAACTCTTCAGCAGAAATGAGAGCATGGATCAGTTGCTTTTCCATTCAGTTACCTTCCTTTCCTGGAAAATTGGGCAGGTGAGGAATTGATACGAGACATCCCAGACTCCCTGCCAGTTGTTTAGGTGATTTCAGCAAAGAGTCTTCAGATGCCGTAACGGCCAGAATAGAAAATAGATCATAGAATTTGATAGAAACCTTGCTTGGGATTATCTTAGCATGTAGGGGTGGGGATGGCAATGTAGTTGGGTATTAATAAATATTAAAAATTGATAAATAATGACGTATGCTGCATGAAAGTTGAAAAACGATAGAAGGAAACGTATTGGCTGAACGGACGAAGAAGGATAGACGGAACAATTGGAGACATTTACAGAATTATATACGAGTTGAGAAAATTTCCCGTTTAAACGATTATGAAAATCATTCTCAATAAATGCATTGAGAAATGTTTTATCAGTTGCTATAATATTCCTCGCATTAAAAATTCAAGGAGGTCCGATGTGAAGAGTATACGAAAGAATGGATTCAAAGGAATTGCAGTAGCAGCTGCATTATCCATGACAATGACGACCATGGTTTCGCCTGCTGCAACGGCGATCCCGACAGGCAGATGGGAACAGTCTATGCAGACTGGAGTATGGAAATATAGAAACGTGACTGGTGAATATCTTGCTGACCAGTGGTTTCTTTACGAAGGCAAATGGTATCGTTTTGATAAAGATGGAAATATGATCACTGGGTGGTATCAGAATCAGGAGACTAAGGACTGGTATTATCTCTGGGAGAACGGAAGCATGGCGACAGGCTGGGTACCGGTCAACGGACGTTGGTATTATCTGAACGCAGGTTCCGGTGAGATGGCACATGATGTGACGACTCCGGACGGGTATAAGGTAAATGTTGATGGCGCATGGGTAGATGCGAACGGAAAGGCGTATGATGCACCGAACGGTGATCAGAAGACAACAACATCCAAGAGAAGCTCTGGAGGAAGTGATGGATCTTCCGACAGTGATTCTGACTCTGGAAGCCACAGCACTGGCAATAACTCCGCCAACTCTGGAAACAGCGGAAATGGTGGAAATAATGGAAGCAACAGCGAAAACGCCGGTAACAACGGAAGCGATAGTGGAAACAATGGAAACACTGGTGACAACGGAAGCAATAGCGGAAACAACGGAAACGCTGGGAATAACGGAAACAACAGCGGAAACAATGGAAACGCTGGTGACAACGGAATCAACAGTGGAAACAGCGGAAACGCTGGTAACAACGGAAGCAATAGCGAAAATAATGGAAATACCGGTGATAACGAAACACCGGAGAAAAAGACTCTTGTAGTGGAAAGTCAGACAAAACTGGTTGATCTTGGCTGGAGCCAGTATGTAACAGTTGCATTTGCAAAGGGATATTCCTTAGACAACTGTACACTTACTGTTGACGGAAAAGATGTTACAGATGCATTTACAAAAGTGGACAAAGATGGAACACTTGCAAAGTGGGAGATCACGAACTTAAATCCGGCAAAGCTTGCTGTAACGGGAAAAGATGGTGAGACCCAGATCGTTGTACTGAGTGATAATGCAGATCCGGAGACGCCGGTGGTTCGCGAAAATACAGCACCGGCTGCATTCCTTGCCCATGGTTCTGTGTATGTGTGGGATTATCAGCTTGACAATTATGATGAAGACGGAGTCATCAGACAGAAACCAAAGACAACCACCTTTGATCTTGGAGAAGAGAAAAACGGAATCCGTTATTATGCACCTGCTGCAGAGCTTACGGAAGATCCAACGAATCATTACGGCGTAGGTGGTCAGGCTGTTGTAATGTTTAATTATACAGAAGCTGTTGATAAACAGTGGTTTGATGAAATTACAAATGTGGCTCTGGTATCCGGAAACGGCTACAATCAGACGATCAACAATGAGCTTCAGTATGAAAAAACAACAGGGGATCATTATGGAAATACAGTGGGGCAGATCCTTGTTCCATTAGGTCAGAAAAACTTCTATTCAAATGGTTCCTATTACCTTCGCGTGACATCAGGAGGGAAAAATACCCTGATCCCGATCGAAGTCGTGAACGGAACGGCTCCGAGCATGGTATTAAAGGAAGCCGGTGCCATCAAGAGTGGTCAGAACATTCATTTTGATGTAAAAAACATGACGTATGGTGTTGAGATCCCGATCACCGGTGTGGAGCTGATGGATCCGACCGGAAAAACAACAGAGCTTGAAAAGATCCGCGACTGGTATCTGATCGGAAATACTTTTGTTCTTTATAATGATGAAAAGGCCACAGACGGACGAAATAATATCCCGTATGCCGGAGAATATACGGTCACAGTACATGCTACCGGCTTTAAAGATATGAGCTATGTCTTTGCAGTAAGTGATGGTACATCTGCACAGAGTGAAGCAACGGCAGTGGATATTTATGCAATTGATGCTGTTTCCAGCGCATCGGTCAGCGGCGGCACTACGAGCGGAAGCGGAAACGCAGCAGAAGGTGGGAGCACGACAATGTCTGCTGATTTATTGTTTGATGCAGACCTGCTTACCAATGCACTTGTTCTTACTGAGCTTGGTGTGGAAAATGAGTCTGCACAGGCAATTGCAAATCGTTGGAAGCACGATATGAGTGGATGGAATGCAGTGATCGGTGAGGACGGAACTACATTCTATTCCTATGCAGAGTATCGGGATGCGGTAGAAAAGGCGAAAGTTGATGGAAAATACCTGAGTTTTGCTGATTATATTACGAGCGAAAATGCTGTTACAACACAGAATCGTCCGTATGCAGTAAAGTATGTTCTTGAGGATAACCGTCTTGGCGCAACGATCATGAACGGAGCTTATCTTGGAAAAACAGCACCAAAACTGATCCTTGTTGATGAGAACGGAAACATGATCAATGAGGTTTTGGAGAATCAGAATGTACGGATCCGTTGTGAAGATGCTGCATATTTACAAAGTTTTGCAGAGAACGGCAAAATTTACATCAATGGCAGCTACGAGGCTGTGAAAAAAGAAGCTTATGCGATAGATGGTGAGGTTCTTGTTCTTAACAAGTCTCTTTTCAGCATTGACAAGGACAACAATGAAGTTACTATCAAAGTTGACAAATATCAGGATAAGATATTCAATGTAGTGATTGCCAAAGATGTAAAAGCTGTTGAACTTACGGTTGGAGGTGACATGAAGACTGGTAAGGAAGTAACGATTACAAATACTGCGGATAAGACAGGGGATATCTGGAAGAATATCCAGAGTGTTGTATTTGTAAAGCCGGATGGAACGAGAAAAACGCTGCTGACAGATGGTGCGGAAGGTAAAAATATTGGTTATGCAATCAATGGAAACGTTTTAACACTTGGTTCTGGTTTATTTACAACTGGGGGAAATTACAGTGTTGAGATTTTTGCACAGTATTATGGTAGGAAGACGGTAGAATTTACTGTTGAGAAGACTGAAGTGGATAATGGCGGAAATGATGGAAATCAGATGAAAGCTGCACCTCAGATAGAAAGCATAGAGTTAGATTATTTTAAAGATTTTAATCTGAAATTTGGCTCTAGTGCTGAAGAGTGGGTTAAAAATATCCAGACAATAACAGTCAATGGAACACCATATGAAAGTGGAAGTGTTTGGAATAATAATAAATATTCCACGGCATTGGCAAGTGATGGAACAATTTCACTTGGAAATGGATCTTTTACACGGGAGTGCAATGAAGTTGTAATTTCAGCAGATGGTTATAAGGATTTGACATTAAAAATAAGTAAGGATGGAAAACTTGTAACTGGTGATTCTGAAAACGGAAATAATAACAATGGAAGCGATAAGAATGAAAATGACAAAAATCAAGCTCCATTAACTGCAACAGTAAACAAGGATTCAAGTAATTATTGGCTTACATTTGCAGCAGAAGATGCAGCATGGTTAGGATACAGCCGTACTGTTAAAGTTAATGGCACATTAGTATCAAATGGATATGGCAATGGACAATATTCTGCTGATACAAATTCTCATGAGATAAAATTATGGGCACCTGAGTTTGATAAAGATGGAAAAATTAAGCTTGTAATCAGCGTTGATGGCTACAACGATTTTGAAATCTGCTTCAATACAGATGGAGAAGTTGTTACGGATGGTGGCAACGACGGTAGTGAGAATACTGGTAAAATTCCACCACAGGTAACAAAAACAGAAAAAGAAAGGTTTGGTACCAATTATAGTATTTATGTATCATTGAGTGAAACAACCTGGTTAAATGTGATTTCAGAAGTTACGGTAAATGGAGATCCATATTCACCGGCATTGTATTCTGTCGGTGAGAACGAATATAAAGTGAGGGAATCTGATGGAAAAATTGATATTGATGGAACAGATTTTCAGAATATAAATGTGGTTGTTATTAGTGCAGAAGGATATGAAGATTTAGAAGTTATGATTGACAAAAATGGAAATCTGATTACTGAAAATACAACTGCTGTTGCAGCAGAAATGTCTGAGATGATTTCCGTTGAGGAAAATCAGATATCTGAAGAGAAAAAAGAAATCGTTTCGAAAGATGTAGTCGATGATGAAATTTCAAACAATGAAGAAGAAATCATCAAGGACACAAAAACAGAAGAATCCAGCGAAATCGAGGAATCTGAAGACATCGTAGAAATCGAGAAAGATGCCAGAATAGAGTTTGTACTCGATGAGGCACCAGAACTGTAAATTTCACAGAACAGAAAATGGAAAAGCCCTTGGAAGTAACATTCCAGGGGCTTCTGTTTTTGTGGGAAGGAGGTTTCTTTTTGCATTGCAATATGCTATACTGATGGGAAGAAATTCATAAAGCAGATTTTATCTGCTAATAAAGAATCATATATCAAGGGAAAAGGTGAGGTATTATGAAGATCACAAAAGTATGGGCGGTATATTTCAGCCCCACAGGAAACGCGAAAAAAGTAATCACAACGATGGCGAAAAAGGCGGCGGAAGTTCTTTCTGTGCCGATGGAGACATTTGATTTTACACTTCCGGAGAACCGGGAAGGTGTTACGAGCTTTGAAAGTGAGGATCTTGTATTTTTCAGCACACCGGTCTACGCGGGAAGAATTCCGAATAAGATGCTGCCGTATGTGCAGAGCGCTTTTGAGGGAAACGGCGCGCTGGCGGTACCGGTATCGGTATTCGGAAACAGAAACTTTGACAACGGTCTGATCGAGCTTCGCAATGAGCTGGAGCTTCACGGCTTCCATACGATCGCGGCTGCTGGAATCCCGACAGAGCATGTGTTCAGCAATAAGCTTGCGACAGGACGTCCGGATGTGGATGATCTCGCGAAGATCGCGGAATTTGGTGAGAAGGTCGCGAAGAAAGTTGCTGATATGACGGAGATCCCGGCAAAGATCGAGGTCCGCGGCGATGATCCGGTGACTGCCTACTATACACCGCTTGGAACGGATGGAAAACCTGCAGTGTTCTTAAAGGCGAAACCGAAGACAGACCCGGAAAAATGCACGAAGTGCGGAATCTGTGCGACCGTCTGTCCGATGGGATCCATCCCGAAGGACGCGCCGGATACCTGCACCGGAATCTGCATCAAGTGCCATGCCTGCATCAAGGCATGTCCGGCA
>Ga0129310_1002084_pt1 | contig 15644 bp, 10 predicted proteins | sample Go1ome_2_FD_94433 | JGI IMG/M metagenome (GOLD analysis project Ga0129310, IMG submission 94433) | Western lowland gorrila individual fecal microbial communities from Wisconsin, USA - Go1022A metagenome | ecosystem: Host-associated > Mammals > Digestive system > Large intestine > Fecal | place...
TCCGGCATGAAGAATGCCGAGGATATCCAGCTCCTTCTGCGTTAACCCGATGCCTCTGAGCATGGCACGATTGCCGCACAGCGCCTCGATGGAATTGATGCCCATGCCGCCCATGAATTCTTTGATTTCATGCTGCCACGCGGTAAGCAGGCTGACCAATCGTTGCGCGCCGATCTGAGGATCCAGCCGCGCGGTCAGTTCCGGCCGCTGTGTCGCGATTCCCCAACTGCAGCTGCCGCTCTGGCAGGTGCGGCAGAGATGACAGCCCATGGCCAAAAGGGCGGCAGTCGCGATACAACAGGCATCCGCGCCGAGCGCGACAGCCTTGATTACGTCCGCGGAGGAGCGAATGCTGCCGCCGGCGATGATGGATACCCGATTTCGGATGCCTTCATCGCGCAGCCGTTGGTCCACAGCCGCCAACGACAGTACAATCGGAATGCCGACATTGTCACGAATGCGTGTCGGTGCCGCGCCGGTGCCGCCGCGAAAACCGTCGATCGCGATGATATCCGCGCCGCTGCGGGCAATGCCGCTGGCAATGGCCGCGATATTATGTACGGCCGCGACCTTCACGATGATCGGCTTTTGATATTGTGTCGCTTCTTTGAGCGAAAAGACAAGCTGCCGCAGATCTTCAATGGAATAGATGTCGTGATGCGGTGCCGGCGAAATGGCGTCGGAGCCTTCCGGCACCATGCGGGTTTTGGCGACATCGCCGACGATTTTCATACCCGGCAGATGCCCGCCGATCCCGGGCTTAGCGCCTTGCCCCATCTTAACCTCGATGGCGGCGCCGGCATTGAGATACTTGGTATGTACGCCGAAACGACCGGAAGCGACCTGCACGATGGTGTTTTCACCGTAACCGTAAAAGTCTTCATGCAGTCCCCCCTCGCCGGTATTATAATAGGTACCCATCACCTGCGCGGCGCGCGCGAGGCTCGCATGCGCGGGATAACTGATAGAACCGTAACTCATCGCGGAGAACAGCACCGGCATCGAAAGCGTCAGCTGCGGCGCAAGGCTTGTGCAGAGGCTACCATCAGGATTTCGTTGGATAGAAGAGGGTTTCTTACCGAGGAATACCTTGGTTTCCATCGGTTCCCGCAGAGGGTCGATGGAAGGATTCGTTACCTGCGACGCGTTGATTAGAATCTTGTCCCAGTATACGGGGTAGGCTTGCGGATTGCCCATAGAGGAAAGGAGTACGCCGCTGCTGGAGGCCTGCTTGTAAATCTCTTCTATGGATTTTTGGCTCCAGTTGGCATTCTGTCGAAAAGCGCAATCGTTTTTTTTGATTTTTAATGCATGAGTAGGGCAAAACGAAACACAGCGCAGACAATCTACGCAGCGCGCTTCATCGCACAGCATCTGTCCGCTTCCGGCATCGTAGCGGTGCACCTGATGCGAGCATTGTGTCTCGCAAATACGGCAGACTGTGCAGCGATTCGGGTCACGAACGACTTCGTATGTAGGGAATATATAATCTATTGCCATCAGTAAGCACCCTCTTTCACATGTATGATGACAGGCTCACCGCCCATCGGCGCGTAGACATTCTCCGCGTTCGGTTCCATGACACGAATGGCGGATTCTTCGCTGGCGATGAATACTTTGTCGTCCTTCGAGGCGACAACCATCGAGCGGAGCTTCAATCTGTCGTTGAGCGCCATCAGACCGCCTGTGAAACCAAGAATGATGGAAAACGGTCCGGTGATCAGAAGACTCGGATAGACCTTACGCAGATATGTAAGCTGTTCCGCTTGCTGAGAATCTTTTTCCGCGAGTTTATCAATCGTGCTCCAAAACGGAGCCGCGATGACAGAAGCAGTCTCCCGCAGGCTCAGACCTTCCCTGCGAAGCAGGTAGTCCGCCATATAGGTAATGACCTCGGTGTCGGTTTGCAGGTTACATCTGTAACCGAACATTTCCATATATCTGCGGTTGGTATCATAAGAAGAAATCTCTCCATTATGTACAACCGAATAATCCAAAAGCGCGAAAGGATGCGCGCCGCCCCACCAGCCCGGCGTGTTGGTCGGATAGCGGCCATGGGCTGTCCAGGAATAGGCTTCGTATTCCTCCAGCCTGTAAAAACGACCGACATCCTCCGGATAGCCGACGGCTTTGAAGGCTCCCATGTTCTTGCCGCAGGAAAAAATGTGCGTGCCGCGCAGCGTGCTGTTGACACGCGTGACGGTTCTGACGACAAGCTCCTTTTCATCAAGCTGCTGACGCCGGAGTACAGACGGCAGCGGCGCCGCAAAATAGCGCCAGATCAGCGGGATATCCGTAATCTCTTCAATAATACGAATCGGGATCGCTTCCGCGTCATATATTTCAAAGCTTTCTTTTAGCAGCTTTTCAAATGTGTGTCTGGCTTCCTCATCTTCAAAAAAGAGGTGGAAGGCGAACAGATCCGCATGTTCCGGGTAAATTCCATAGGCGGCGAATCCACCGCCGAGCCCGTTGGAGCGGTCATGCATGGGAATCATACTTTCGATGATTTTTTCTCCGGTCATACGCCGGCCCTCTTTGGAGATGACGGCCGAAATCGCGCAGCCGGAGGGAATCCTGATTTGCCCTTCTTTTTTCATATGCCATGTTTCCTTTCTTCCTGCAAGTGCCTGTTGTCTCCCGTTTCCTATCGCAGTGTCGCGGAGTGAGGGGTTTGCTTACCCCTGCCGCGGCGCTTTGAAAAAAAGAGAAAGGTGTCCACGGTCGGCAGGGAGAAGAAACTGTCGAAGATGAACGCCTTTGCTCACTACATGGGTGGTCTGCCATAAAGCAGGCTGCTGGATGCAGCTGCACAGTGCTTTCATGCTTTATCAGACGATGAAATAAAAATTATGTGAGAAGTATAGCACTGGTTTTTGTCCTTGTCAATAGATATTTTGTGTATACATAACAAAAAGTTTTGAAAAATTTTAGAAAAAAACATGAAAAAATATGTGAAAAGTACTTGACTTCGTACAAAATCGGGTGTATCATCACAACATGCCAAGGCAATGGAGTCTTGAAATCACAGTTGGATTTCGGGACTCTTTTCTCTTTTTGCCAGAGAAAATGGAAAGGAGTTCATAAAAATGATGAAAGAAACAGAAATGAAAACACCATGTGTACCCGAATATTTTGGATGTCTGGTCTTTGATGACAGAGTTATGCGGGCAAGGCTCAGCGCGGATACCTACCATTCTTTGAAAAAAACCGTCAAGGAGGGGCAGCGCCTCGACAGCACGTTGGCCGACGCAGTAGCGAAGGCGATGAAGGATTGGGCAACAGAACAGGGCGCGACCCATTTTACCCATTGGTTTCAGCCGCTGACAGGCATCACAGCCGAGAAGCATGACAGCTTTATCAGTCCGGCGCCGGACGGCGGAGTCATCATGGATTTTTCGGGAAAAGAGTTGATTAAGGGAGAACCGGACGCGTCATCCTTCCCATCCGGAGGCCTCAGAGCTACCTTTGAGGCACGCGGTTACACCGCATGGGACCCGACTTCTCCGGCCTTTATTAAGGATAAGACGCTTTGTATCCCAACCGCGTTCTGTTCCTACAGCGGAGAGGCGCTTGACAAAAAAACACCGCTGCTGCGTTCCATGCAAGCCTTGAATAAACAGGCGATGAGAATTCTCAAGCTCTTCGGCAACACTGAGGTCAAATATGTCAGAACCTCGGTCGGTCCGGAGCAGGAATATTTTTTGATCGACCGCCAGATGTATGAAAAGCGCGAGGATTTGAAGCTCTGCGGCAGAACCCTGTTCGGCGCGATGCCGCCGAAGGGACAGGAAATGGACGACCACTATTTCGGCGCGATTAAGCCGCGCGTCGCCGCTTATATGGCGGATCTGAACGAAGCGCTGTGGAAGCTTGGAATCCTCGCCAAGACCGAGCATAACGAAGTAGCGCCCGCGCAGCATGAGCTGGCGCCAATTTACACGACGACCAATATCGCGACCGACCACAACCAGCTGACGATGGAAATCATGCAGAAGGTAGCTTCCAGGCATGGTCTGGTCTGCCTGCTCCACGAAAAACCGTTCGCGGGCGTCAATGGCAGCGGCAAGCACAATAACTGGTCTATCGCGACGGATACCGGCGTGAACCTGCTGACACCGGGGGAAACACCGCACGAGAACGCGCAGTTCCTGTTGTTCCTGTGCGCGGTGCTCAAGGCTGTGGACGATTATCAGGATCTTTTGAGACTTTCTGTCGCGACAGCCGGAAACGACCACAGACTCGGTGCGAACGAAGCGCCTCCTGCCGTCGTGTCCGTTTTCCTGGGAGATGAGCTGACCGCAATCCTCAAGGCGATCGAAAGCGATACGCCGTATAACGCGGCCGAAAAATCTCTGATGAAGCTCGGTGTGCATGTTTTGCCGAAATTCCCGAAGGATACCACAGACCGCAACCGGACCTCTCCTTTCGCCTTTACCGGCAATAAGTTTGAATTCCGTATGCTTGGCTCTTCCAACAGCATCGCCTGCGCGAACATCATGCTGAACGCCGCTGTGGCGGAGTCTTTGAAAGTTTATGCCGACCGGCTCGAAAATGCTTCTGACTTTGAAGCTTCCCTGCATCAGATGATCCAAAAGACGATCCGCGACCACAAGCGCATTATCTTTAACGGCAACGGCTATGAAGATGCGTGGATTCAGGAAGCGACCGAAGAACGCGGCCTTTTGAACCTGCGGACAACACCGGACGCGGTGCCGACCATTCTGGAAGAAAAGAATGTGCGTATGCTGACCGCGCATAAGATTATGTCCGAAGCGGAGATTCGGTCCCGGTATGAGATTACGCTCGAGAACTACTGCAAGACGGTCAATATCGAGGCAAAGACGATGGTATCCATGGCAAGGAAGGAAATCCTGCCGGCCATCGAAAGCTACCTTGGAGAGCTGGCCGCAAACCTCGGCGCGAAGCAGCAGGTGCTTCCGGGCTTGCGCTGCGGCTACGAAAAAGGGCTGATTGAGCGGCTTTCTGCCCTGACAGACGAAATCAGCGCCGCGGCCGACGCGTTGGAGGCCGTCGTCAACCAGTATGAGACGATGACGGATGTTACCGAGGCATCCTGCTTTATCCGCGACTGCACGCTGCAGAAGATGGCGGAGCTGAGGATCCCATGCGATGAAGCGGAAACCTTAACCGCCGCGCGCTGCTGGCCGTTCCCGACCTACGCGGATCTGCTTTTCGGCGTACAATAAGATCAGAGTATTTCAGAATATTAACGATTCGGAACAGACCCGAACGCGGCAGATGCGGTCGGGTCTGTTCTTTTTCTCGCTTTTTTGGCAAAATCATTGACTTTGATGAGCAGGCAAGATTATAATAGGGGTACGGAAATTTGTTTTTGGAGGTTGCGGTATATGGCGCAGGAACAAGCGTTAAAAAAAGAGAAGAAGCAAAAAAAGCATGAGATTGATATGATTGAGGGACCGATTTTGAGCCGCATGCTTGTTTTTGCGTTCCCTTTGGTCTGTTCTAACATTCTGCAGCTTTTGTTTAACGCCGCGGACATCATTGTGGTCGGTCGCTTCGGCAGCGAAAACTCGCTGGCGGCGGTCGGCTCGACTTCATCCCTGATTAACCTTTTGGTTAATCTTTTTGTCGGGCTGGCTATCGGCTGCAATGTATTGACGGCCAGATATCAGGGCGCGCGCAAGGAAAGCGATGTCAGCGAGACCGTACATACCTCGATCGCGCTGAGCATCGTATCAGGTGTCGCGATGGGGATCATCGGCATCGTGGTCGCGGCGCCGATTCTGGAACTGATGGCGACGCCGGAGGAGGTTTTGCCGTTTTCCACCCTGTACATGCGGATCTATTTTCTCGGCATGCCTGCCATGATGATCTACAACTTCGGCAGCGCGGTACTGCGCGCCAAAGGAGATACCAAACGCCCGCTGAATTATCTGACGATCGCCGGAGTCATCAATGTCGTACTGAATCTTTTCTTCGTCATTGTTCTGCAGCTTGACGTCGCGGGTGTCGCGGCGGCGACCTCGATTTCGCAATGCTTTTCGGCCTTTATGATTCTGCGCTGTCTGATCAAAGAGGAGGGACCGTTCCGTCTGCACCTCAAGCTGCTGCGGATCCACAAAAATAAAATGCTGAGAATTCTGGAAATCGGTCTGCCGGCAGGCTTTCAAGGTGTCTTGTTCGCCCTGTCCAACGTCATCATCCAGGCATCCATCAACAGCTTTGGTAAGGACGTGATGGCAGGAAGCGCGGCCTCCGCCAATATTGAGAACTTTACCTATTTCGCGATGAACGCCTTCTACCAGGCGGCGATTTCGTTTACCAGTCAGAATATGGGCGCGGGCAAATTGAAGCGCATTCACAGAATCGTTCTGACGGCAACGGGCTGCGCGGCGGTGACGGGACTTATTTTTGGCAGTCTCTCCTGTCTCTTTGGCAGGCAGCTGCTCAGCATTTATTCTCCACAGGAGGTCGTCATCGAGGAGGGCATCAAGCGGCTCTTTTATATCGCGGCGCCGTATTTTATCTGCGGCATCATGGATACGATGGCAGGCGTGATTCGCGGACTCGGCTATTCGATTCTGCCGATGATCGTCAGTCTTTTGGGTGCCTGTGTGCTGCGAATTATCTGGATTCAGGCTTTTTGCTCCCTGCCGGCTTTCCACTATGTAGAAAATGTTTATGTTTCCTATCCGGTGACTTGGACGATTACGCTGACGGCACATATTATCTGCTACCTCATCATCATGCGGAAACTCAAAAAACGACCGGAGATGCAGGAGACACAGAGCGCGGCCTAGATACATAGCGAGTGAAACATTGTTTTCCGCGCGGTTTGGCGGCGGACAATCACAATAAATTTTTAATAAAAAAGGAGATTTTATCATGAGAAAAATCGTAGCAACAGACAAGGCTCCGGCAGCAATCGGACCTTACGCGCAGGCAAATATCATCGGTGATCTGGTCATCACTTCCGGACAGATTCCGATTGATCCGGCAACCGGAAATCTTGTGGAGGGCGATATCGAGGCGCAGACAAAGCAGGTATTCGAGAACCTTAAGGCGGTGCTGGAGGCGGCCGGAAGCGGTCTGGACAAAATCGTCAAGACCACCTGCTTCATGGATAATATGAACGACTTCGCGAAGATGAACGAGGTGTACGCGAGCTTTTTCAGCGGCGACTATCCGTCCAGATCCGCGGTGGAAGTCGCGAAGCTGCCAAAGGGCGCTTTGATTGAGATCGAAGCCATCGCCTACCTTTAAGCCCAGGAAGGACGGCGTGCCGCCCGAGCAGGCGGTATGAAGAACCATATAAGATGACGGAGGCTGCCCGGTACGGCAGCCTTTTTCAAAAATACCTTTTTCAGAGGACCGCAAAATGAACCATCAGACAAAAGATTTTCACAGATCACTGTTTCACATTTTTTTATCCTATTTTCCCGCGCACAAAAAGCTCTTTCTTTTGGATATGAGCTGCGCGTTTCTCGTGGGCGCGATCGATGTCGCTTTCCCATTGGTGTCGCGCTATGTCATGTATGACCTCTTGCCGGACAAGCTCTACCGAACCTTTTTCAGCGTCATGGCCATCGTTGTGGCGGCGTTTGTGCTGCGGGCGGGCATGAACTTCATCATCACTTACTGGGGACATCAGTTCGGCATTCGCGTGGAGGCGGATATCCGACGCGATCTTTACGTGCATTTTCAGGAGCTGGATTTTGATTTTTTTGACCGCAACAGAACCGGAAAGCTGATGAACCGGCTGACCGGAGATCTGTTTGAAATTACGGAATTGGCGCACCATGGCCCCGAAGATCTTCTGATTTCAACGATTACCATCATTGGCGCGCTGATCGTCATGTTCTGCGTAGAATGGCGTCTGGCGCTCGTGGTGCTGGTCATCGTTCCGGTCTTTGTGTGCATCGTTATTTTTTGCCGCAATGACATGATGCAGTCCTCGGTACAGGTCAAGGAAAAAATGGCGGGCATTAACGCGGACATCGAATCGACCCTGTCCGGCATGAAAACCTCAAAGGCTTTTGACAATCAGCAGCTCGATTTTGAGCGGTTTGACCGTTCCAATGAGATGTACAAGGGCTCTAAGACCGGATATTACAAGGCGATGGGACGTTTTAACTCGTCCTTGGAGTTTTTTATCTGTTTCCTGCAGATCGCGGTGATTACGGTCGGCGGCTGGCTGATCATGCGCGGGCGGATGAATTACATCGATTTGCTTACCTTTACCCTGTATATTACAACCTTCGTGACGCCGGTGCGCAAGCTGGCGACGCTCGCGGAGATCTTTACCAACGGGCTGGCGGGGCTCAGACGCTTCGCCGAGGTTATGCGCATTGAGCCGAGTATACGGGAGCCGGAGGACGCTCTGCCGCTGACGGACGTGAAGGGAGAAATCGTTTTAGATCATGTGAGCTTCGGCTACCAGAAGGATACCGACGTGCTGCACGACATTTCGCTTACCGTCTGTGCCGGAGAAACGCTGGCTGTGGTCGGACATTCCGGCGGCGGCAAGAGTACGCTCTGCCAGCTGATTCCGAGGTTTTACGATGTTGAAAGCGGCAGCATTGCCATCGATGGACACGATATCCGCAAGGTCACAAAGAGCTCGCTGCGCACCAATATCGGCATTGTGCAGCAGGATGTGTTCCTGTTCGCGGATACCATCTACGAAAACATCCGCTACGGCAGACCGGACGCGTCGTATGAGGAGGTACTGGAGGCTGCCAAAAAAGCGGAGATTTACGAAGATATCATGAAGATGCCGGAGGGCTTCGATACCTATGTCGGAGAACGCGGCGCGCTGCTTTCCGGCGGGCAGAAACAGCGCATCTCAATTGCGCGGATTTTCCTCAAAAACCCACCGATTTTGATTCTCGACGAGGCGACCTCCGCGCTGGACAGCGTAACCGAGGCACATATTCAACAGGCCTTCGATGAGCTTGCTGTGGGGCGTACTACGCTGATCATCGCGCACCGTCTGGCAACGATCAGGAACGCGGACCGCGTCGTGGTTATTGAAGACGGCAGGATTGAAGAGGAAGGCACGCAGACGGAGCTTTTGGCGCGCGGCGGGGAATTCGCCACGCTGTATCAGGCGCAAACACGCTGCATGTAGGCGATGAGAGCTGATCGCGGTCCGTAAGGCGGCGCGAAAAAATCTAAACGAAAGGAGCCGCGGGATGGAAGCGAAAAACTGTGAAGCGAACAGGTACAAAAGAGAGCCTTCGGAAGGTATGGCTGATCCGGACGAAAATGACATAACGCTGTACCGAAGATTTCTGAGCGGTGATGATAGCGGACTGCAGCGATTGATGGAACGCTACGGCAACAGTCTGACGCTCTACATCGACGGCTATCTCCATGATATCCACGAAGCGGAGGACCTCATGATCGAAGCGTTTGCCTATTTTGTCGCCAAACGGCCGCGTCTCCGCGACGACGGCTTTCGCGCGTATCTCTACAAATCCGCGCGCCATCTCGCGCTTCGCTGCCTGCAAAAAAAGCGGAGGAAGCAGCTCTTCAGCTTCGACGATCTGGAGCAGGAGCCGGAGAGCGATGTACTGCTTGAAACGTTGGTACAGACAGACGAGCGAAATCGAATATTATGGCGCTGCATGGACGAGCTCGCGCCTGCCTATCGGGAGGCACTGTATCTGGTCTATTTTGAAGGCATGCGGCACGCGGAGGCAGCAGCCGTCATGCGCAAAACGGAAAAACAAATCGCAGATCTCGTCTATCGAGGCAGGGCTTCCCTGCGCAAGACTTTGGAAAGGGAGGGCATCACCACATGGTACATCTGATCGAATTTTGGGATTACCTCGTACAGTTCCTGGTCTGCGCGGCAGGCTGCACAGGAGCAGTAAAGACATTCACCCAAAACCGCAGACAGCCCTATTTCCTGTTGGCTTGTTTTTTTGGAACCTACGGACTGGGAACCCTGTACTGGACGCTGCATGTCCTGCTTCTGGATACAACGCCGCAGGTGTTCTATGTATCGGAGCTGGGCTGGATCGCGAGCTATATCTTCCTGCTGACGATGGAAATGACCCTGCCTTCCGCGCGGGAGCTGCGGTTTCGGACGAAATGGTCCTGGCTGGCTCCGGCAGTCTGCCTGCCGCAGTTCGCCTTATATATCATGTACGGGGACATCTTTTTTAATGTGCTGATGTGCATGGGAACCATGGAGGCGGCGCGGCTTTCGATCCGCGGTCTTGTTTTCGCGCGGCGCTGCGGGAGCAGAGATGCCGACAAGACCGAAACACGCGGGCTGAGGGCCTTTCACATCAACGTGCTGTGCTTCACCGCGCTTGAATACGCGCTTTGGACGAGCTCCTGCTTTTGGGTGAGCGACGATCTGCGCAATCCGTATTTTTGGTTTGATTTTATGCTGTCGGGGGCGATCTTTGGGATGCTGCCGGCAACGAGAAAGGCGGTGCGGGCATGACCTATATCGAAAATGTTCTGGTTTGTATCGCGGCGCCGCTTTTTATCACCATGCTCTGCGTCGGCCGTAAATACCGCGCGTCTTTTGTATTCTGTTTTGCCGGTATGCTTGTATGCCTGCTGTCCGCCTACCTCAATACGTTCTTTACGATTATTTATCAGGCAGATACGATGAATGCAGCCATACAGATCGCGCCGGTTGTCGAAGAAATCATGAAGCTATTGCCGCTGCTGTTCTTCTTAATCGTTTTTGAACCGGATTTACAGCGTTTTCGACTGGCAGCCATGCTGGTCGCGGCCAGTTTCGCGACCTTTGAGAATATCTGTTATCTCGCAGAAAACGGCGCGGGACATATGCTGCTCCTGCTGATTCGCGGTTTCGGTACGGGCGCGATGCATGTCGTCTGCGGCAGCGCCTATTCTGAGGGACTGCGTTTTGTCTGGCATGACCGCCTGCTGCGCAGCGTCTGCATCCCGGGGCTTCTCTGTGTGACGATCATTTACCATGCCATCTACAATCTGCTGGTCAGCGTCGGCGGCAGCGTGCAGGTCATCGGATACTGCGTTCCGCTTTTCACTTTGGCGGTCGGATACGGCGTTTATCAGTTTGCGCGAGGCCGGCAGCAGCGAAATTAACCGCGTTTTGTCAAAAAAACTGACCGAAAGAGTGCCTGCGCGCGAAGCCGAAACGAAGCGGAATCGAGAGGCATGAGATAAAAAAATACAATGTACGCACAAAAAAACATAAAAAGAAGTGCGTACTTTTTTTGTTTTTTGTCCCTATATGAGTAATAGGGGATTTTTTTATACAGTGATCAGCTGCAGGAGGGAAGGATATGTACGATACTAACGAACGCGTAGCGCAGGTCAAAGAGCGCGCGACGCGAATCCGGCAAAAAAAGGAGAAACGCGCGATCCGCGGTTTATCGACCTTATGTCTGGCACTTTGCTGCTGTCTGGTCGGTGTTTTGGGTGAGGTCAGCGGCGGATTTCGCAGCGCGGCAGAGGTGCAGGGCATGACCGGCGCGACACTTTTATCCGCGCGCACCGGCGGCTATGTGCTGGTGGCGATCGTTTCCTTCGTGACCGCGGTTGTCTTTACCCTGCTTTGTGTGAAGCTGCGGGAGCGAAAGCAAAAAAGTGACTCCGACTGCAGCGCAGCAGAAGGGATAGCGCGAACACAAAAATCGGAAAATGAGAATGAGAGATGCGAATAAAATATGCGAGACGCAGCAAGGGGATGTTTAACAGGAGGAGAAGATGAAGATGAAAAAAAGATTGTTTGCGATTTTGCTGGCATTGTGCGTGGCATTCACGATGATGCCGCTCGGCACAGGCGGAGTGGCATATGCTGAGGACGGAATCGCCGCGAACGCTGTTGTAACCAGAACGACCATGCTCGACTTGACAAGCACAGAAGGAAAATATAAAGCGACGGACGGAAAGGAAAAGACAGTTGACTTTACAAAAGATTCCGTAACCGACAGCGCGGAAGGCTGGTCATGGAACAATGAGACGAAAACCTTGACGCTGGCTGGGGCGAGGATCGTGGTGACGGAGCCGACTTTCGTCCCAAGCCCGATACAGATCTATAAAAACGGATATTATTACGGAGTTCTCCTTCCGGGAGATGTTACTGTTGTTTTGACAGAAGGAACCGAAAATATCATACAGGCAGGAGATGCTACGGGAGTAATCCCCGAAGGCATTGTTATTGGCTCTGTAGGCATGGGCGATGCGAGTAATTTGAATAAATCCGTCACAATATGCGGAAGCGGCAAGCTGACCGTAAAAGGTGGAAAACCCGCAAAGGGTGGAAATAAATCAGGAAGAATAAGCTCAGGGATTTATTCCGGGAATGTTATCGTCAAAGATTCAGCCGAGTTGGAATTATATGGTGATATGGCTGAGAACACAGATGCTGCTGCATACAGCCGAGGTATTGGCTGTTCACATATGACGATTACCGACAATGCACAGGTTACGGCAAGAGGCGGTCATGTCAAGGCAGTGAATTCCAGAGAAAGCAGCGGAATATCTGCATCACAATCTTTGATAATTAACGGAAGTGCAATTTTAAAAGCTTACGGCGGGGACGTAACAAAGAACCCGGGTGCAAGCAATGAATGGAGCACCAGTATGGGAATCTATGCAGCTGATTTTAATGCTTCGGCAAACGCAAGCGTGTATGCTTACGGCGGGCGAACCTACGGCGACCTGGCTGGTTCCAGCATGGGGGTGTACATTCATAAATTTGTCAGTGAACATTCCGAAGCCAAACTCTCTGAGAATGCTTTTTTATATGCAGAGGGAGGGCAGTCAGGCGGAAGCAGTTATGGAATATATGGAGACAGATATGCAAACCAGCAAAGTCTTTTAACGATTGAAGATAATGCTTACATTGAAGCTGTCGGCAAAGAAATCAAAGGCACAGATAAAACCGACCGCTCCAACGGAATCTCAACATATGGGATGACAATCAACGGCGGCACCGTCATCGCAAGTGCGGAAACGCAGGCAAATCAAGACAAGATTGCCGCAATCTTATTAACGCAACCTCCGCTGCCAACCTATGCGGAAGGGTTAACCCCTGTAGTAAAAGCAGGAACGACAGAAGCGGACGCCGTAAAAATTGAGTCTCCGGATAAAACTACCTATGCAAACCACTGGGTCAAGATTCAAACAAGGGAGTCTAACTACGCCATTACCGCGGCTCCTTCCGTAATCGATTTCGGAACTGTTAAGACAGGCTATGCACAGCCGGCACCAAAGACGGTAACGATCACAAATACCGGAAACGAAACCGTTGAGCTGACAGATGTGCTTTTGCAGGAAAACAGCAATTACACTGTGAGCAAACTTTTGGAAAGCCAAATCGCTCCGAGAAGAACCGCGGAAATCACTGTGCAGCCGAAAGATGGTCTTGCGGCCGGTGAATATAACGGAACCCTTACGATTTCGGGAAGCAACGAAGTTTCGGCAAGCGTGGAATTGAAGTTCAATGTAATAAAAAGCGGCGGCAGCGGTTCCAGCGGCAGCTACATACCGGTTCAGAAGCCGGCGATTTTGGCAGGGGAAGGCTTCCAAACGACGCTCAGCTCGGACGGAACGAAGCTCACAATCACCGCGGCAGATGGTTACGAAATTACGGATGTTTTGCTGAACGGTGCGTCCAAAGGCTCTGTGACAGAGCTCAGCGGATTAAAGACCGGCGACAAAGTCGAAATCAAGACGGCAAAGAAGGAAGATAATCCGTCAAGCGATGACGCGAACCTGTCCGCAGTCAAGCGCAAAGTTGCCCAGATGCAGTCCTATGCGCGTTCTTCCAAAACCCCGAATAAGAACATCAAGGTTGTTTTGAAGATGGACGAAAAGACGGAGGCATCGATGGAAGCCTTGCAAAAGCTTGGTTACACGATAAAGTATAAATTCTACAGAAGCACGAAGAAATCTTCTGCATACAAAGCAAAGATTACCAAAAAGACCGGAACCTATATCAACACAAGCGGGAAGAAAGGCGTGCGCTACTACTACAAGGCGCGAATCTTAGTCTATGACAAGAACGGCAAACTCATCGCGCAGACAAAGCTGAAGCAGTGCCAATACGCCTGCCGCGTGAGATAGTGATATAGGAAGGCGATTACGAAGAAATACGAAGCAAAGGGATAATCTAGCAGGAGGAAAAGATGAAGAAGAAAAAAAGATTATTTGCGATTTTGCTGGCATTATGCGTGACCTTTACAATGATGCCACTTACCGGAAGTGGGGGGGTGGCGCATGCTGAGGGTGAAACCGCCGCGAACGCTGTTGTAAACAGAACGACCATGCTCGACTTGACAAGTACGGCAGGAAAATATATGGCGACGGACGGAACGGAAAAGACTGTTGACTTTACCAATGCTTCCGTAACCGACAGCGCGGAAGGCTGGTCGTGGGATCATGAGACGAAAACCTTGACACTTTTCGGTGCGAGGATTGTGGTGGAAGGAACAGACAATGTGGAAAGCAACTGCTATGGCATATTCCTGCCGGCTGATTCAGTTACAATTGTTTTAGAGGAAGGAACGGAAAGCTTCGTACAAGCAGGAGACGCTGTGGGGGAAGACATCGGCGGAACAATTTTTTCCTCTAACGGTATAGGAAATCAATATGCCTATAACGGACAGCTTACGATATGCGGAAGCGGCAAGCTGATTGCAAAAGGTGGAAAAGTTGACAATTCGAATCACCTTGAGAAGGGGCAGCGAACAAGTGCCGGAATTTTTTTCTTTGCACCTAAGGGAATCGTTATAAAAGAAAATGCTGTCGTAGAAGCATACGGCGGCGAAAGCAGGAGCTCTTTCAGCGGTGCATACAGTGGAGGCATTATAAGCCAAACGGTAAAAATAACAGACGATGCGAAGATTACAGCAAGAGGGGGTGCTGTCTGCGGGTTCGGATATAGGCACAGCTATGGAATGAGAGTATCTACCGACTTAGTTATTGACGGGAATGCTATCGTGAAATGCTATGGCGGAACTGTAACCAAACAAGGTAACAGTGCTACAGAATACAGTTGCAGTGCGGGAATTCACACACCGAAAATTTCGCTTTCTGCCGATGCATGCGTGTATGCATTCGGAGGAGAATCACTAAATCAGGCGGAATATAGTGCAGGCATATATCTTGATGGAAGCGGCAGATCAAATTTATCTGCAAACTTGTCAGACAATGCATTCCTGCATGCGGAAGGGAGCATATCAGAATACAACAATTTTGGAATAGCCGCACGTCCTGACCCGAGTAGAACCCCAACATTGACAGTTTCTGAAAATGCATATTTGGAAGCAGTAGCAAAAGAGAGTTTGGAGTATGAATATTGTAAATGCATAGGTATCCGATTCATGGATATTCAAATCAATGGCGGCACCATCATCGCAAGCGCGGAAACGAAGGCAGCGCAAGGCAGCATTGAAGCAATATCTCCGATCCCAACCTATCCAGAAGGTTTAACCCCTACAGTAAAAGCAGGAGAATCCGAAGCCGCTGCAACATCTGCCAATGCGACGCTTGCAGAAACCTATGCAAAACGTTGGGTTAAAATTCAAACAAGCGAGCCTATGTATGCTATTGCAGCGACTCCTTCTGTGATAGATTTTGGAACTGTTAAGACAGGCTATGCACAGCCGGCTCCAAAGACGGTAACGATCACAAATACCGGA
>Ga0129310_1002089_pt1 | contig 15606 bp, 8 predicted proteins | sample Go1ome_2_FD_94433 | JGI IMG/M metagenome (GOLD analysis project Ga0129310, IMG submission 94433) | Western lowland gorrila individual fecal microbial communities from Wisconsin, USA - Go1022A metagenome | ecosystem: Host-associated > Mammals > Digestive system > Large intestine > Fecal | place...
CGTCCCTCATCGGTGTCGGCGTACTTGTTGTCCAGGTAGACAACCTCGCCCACGCCCACCTGCGCCAGGATCTTGGCGCAGTCGTGGCACGGGAACAGCGTGACGTAGACCGTGGAGCCCTCGAGGTCTTTGAGCGAGCCGCGGTAGTTGAGCACCGCGTTGGCCTCGGCGTGGACCACGTAGTTGTGCTTGTCCTGCAGCGGGTCATCGCTCGTGCCCCACGGGAAAAAGTCGTCGTTGAGCGCCGAGGGCGTGCCGTTGTAGCCCACCGAAAGGATGCGGTGGTTGGTGCTGGCGATGCACGCGCCCACCTGCGTGTTGGGGTCCTTGCTGCGGCGCTGCGCGGCAATGGCCACGCTCATAAAGAACTCGTCCCAGCTAATGACGTCGCGGCGCTTGCCCGACGCGGTTTGATGAAGATCGTCCGACATGCCAGACACCTCCGTAATCGCAATAGTTTGACCCATTGTAGCAGGTGAAAAGTGGGGCATTCGTCCCACCAGCCCCTCGCCCTACGCGCGGCGGGGCTTTTGGTTGATGTGGTAGAGCTCGGCGAGACCCCGCAGCGTCAGCGCGTCGTCGACTGTCAGGCTATGGCCGACCAGCGCCGCGAGCGCCTCGGCATCGTCGCCGGTGATGACGATGGGCACGCTGCCCTCCCCCGCTGCCTTAGTCGCGCGCATCTCGGCGAGCACCATGTCGAGCATGCCGTCGATGCGTGCCACCTCGCCCAAGACCACGCCCGAACGCATGGCCTCGCGCGTGTTGCGGCCGATGACGTGCGTCGGTGCCGAGGGCTCGACCTGGGGCAGGCGCGCTGCTGCCGCCGAAAGCGAGCGGGCGCCGAGCGCCAGACCCGGTGCGATGACGCCGCCGACAAAGGTGCCGTGCGCGTCGATGACCTCGATATTGGTCGTCGTGCCCAGATCAATCACGATGCACGGCGAGCCGTAGACGGCGCGGGCCGCCACGGCATCGGCGATGCGGTCGGGGCCAATCTCGGCCGGGTCGTCGTAGTGCACGGGCATGCCGGTCTTAAGTCCCGGCCCCACGGTGAGCACGCGCCCCGTGCAGATACGGGAAAGCGCCGCCTTCCACGGACGCTCGAGCGCCGGAACCACGCAGCTCAGGACGGCAGCCGCGGGCACAAGTGTGCCCGGCATGCCCGCATCGGCCGCAAGGGCGCCCATGACCTGCACGAGACGCATGCGAGCCTCGTCTGCTGTGATGCGCGCCGGCGTGGTGATCTCGCACGTCGCAAGCGGGCATTCCTGCGCCGCGGCCGAGTCCTCGGCAAAAAGACCAAAGCGAATGAACGTGTTGCCCACGTCGACCGTCAATATATATGCGCACCCATTCAGCATCGTCGGCGCTCCTTTCGTCTGCCCAGCAGTATATCCCCTACCTAAACCAGTCATCCCAAAATGACTAGCTTGCAGCTATACTGGTGCGCGGTCGCGCGCGAGCTCACGCGGCGGCCCTTGGTAACCCGACTTCCCGCGTCGCATCCGTAGCGACGCTCCCGGGGGAAGCGGATATACGCAAAGGAGTTATATATGAGCAATCCCTCGAACCGCGCCTCGATGCGCGGGCAACTCACGCTGCGCGGCGTCGTCATCGGCGTCCTTGGCTGCGTGATTATCACGGCAAGCTCGGCCTACACGGCGCTCAAGATGGGCGCACTCCCCTGGCCGATCGTCTTCGCTGCCGTCATCTCGCTGTTCTTCCTTAAGCTTATGGGCAACGCCAGCCTCAACGAGGCCAACGTCACCCACACCATCATGTCCGCGGGCGCCATGGTCGCCGGCGGCCTGGCGTTTACCATCCCGGGCGCCTGGATGCTGGGCTATGCCGACCAGATCAGCTGGCTCGACATGTTTATCGTGGCACTCGCCGGCACCATCCTGGGCCTGCTGGCAACGGCACTCATCCACCGTCACTTTATCGTGGACGCCGCCTTTGAGTTCCCCACCGGCAACGCCGCAGCTCAGACCCTGCGCGCCACCGAGGCCGGTGGCAAAACCGGCAAGCAGCTCTTTGGCTCCATGGCCCTCGCCGGCATCTACAGCGTGCTTCGCGATGCCCTGGGCATTGTGCCCAGCATGCTGTGCACGCTCAACATCCCCGGCGTGACCTTTGGCATCTACAACTCGCCTATGCTGCTCTCCGTTGGCTTCCTCGTGGGCTTCGCTCCGGTCGCCTTCTGGTTTGCCGGCGCATTGCTGGGCAACTTTGGCATCATCGTCGGCGGCACCGCTGCCGGCCTGTTCGACGTCGTGACCGCGCAGGGCATCGTCAAGTCCCTGGGTATGGGCCTTATGATGGGCTTTGGCGTCGCCGTCGTCCTTAAGGACATCCTGCCGCAGGTCGCCGGCATCGTCCGTGGTCTTGCCGCCGACAGCTCCACCGACACCGACGAGCAGTCGCTCATCTCGGGCTCCCTTAAGCTCGACGCCGGCATCATCGGCCTGGGCGCTGCCGCCATCGCCGTGATCGTCGCCATCGCGCTCGACCTTGGTCCCGTCCCGGCCGTCATCGTGACGCTGTTCACCTTTGTCACTACCATTATGAGCGCACAGAGCTGCGGCCAGACGGGCATCGACCCCATGGAGATCTTCGGCCTCATCGTTATGCTCATCGTGGCTGCCTTCGCACAGATCGCTCAGGTCAAGCTGTTCTTTATCGCCGGCATCGTAGCCGTGGCGTGCGGCCTTGCGGGCGACGTCATGAACGACTTTAAGGCCGGCGCCGTGCTGGGCACCAACCCGCGTGCGCAGTGGATCGGCCAAGCCATCGGCGGCATCGTGGGCGCCCTGGTCGCCGCAGCCGTCATGGTCGCGCTCGTCACCGCCTATGGCCCGGACGCCTTTGGCCCCGACAAGAGCTTTGTTGCCGCGCAGGCAAGTGTGGTCGCCACCATGGTCTCGGGCATCCCGAGCGTGCCGTGGTTCGTTGGCGGCTTTATTGCCGGCATCGTCATGTACTGGCTCGGCATTCCGGCCATGATGATCGGCCTGGGCGTGTACCTGCCGTTCTACATGTCGCTCACGGCATTCCTGGGCTCCTGCGTCAAGCTCGCCTACGACAAGTGGTCCGCCCACCGCGACGCCACCGCTGGTCTTTCTGACGAGGAAAAGGCCGCCAAGGACGCCGCCTTCCAGGAACAGGGCTTGGTTGTCGCCAGCGGCCTGCTCGGCGGCGAGTCCATCGTCGGCGTTATCCTGGCGTTTGTCTCCGTGGGCTTAAGCCTGCTGGGCTAAGCTGAGCAGCTGCTCGACGGCAACCATATTGCCTACGACTTGCCCGGTCGGTAGCTTTTGCGGCTGCCGACCGGGCTTTTTATACCAACGCAAAGAAAGGCCGGCGCGCTGCATTTAACAGCGCGCCGGCCTTATCGTTTGGCTAACGAGACGGTCCCGTTATGAATTGAAGTTCGTTGCAGAAACTACGCTCGAAACGCTACATCTGCTTGCGACGACGATCGCCGAGCGTCACACCCGCGGCAACGAGCGTAATGCCGCCGATGACGAAGACCTCACCTGCAAGCGCGGAGGTATCGCCCGTCTGAGCAAGTGCACCGTCCGTGGCCTTCTTCTTGGCGACAGGAGCCTTTGCGGCAGCCTGCGCAACCTGAGGCTTGGCCTGCGGCTCAGCCTTGGGATGATACTTGTCGTACTCGGCCTGCGCGGCAGCCAGGGCATCCTTGGCATCGCCAAGCTCGGCCAGTGCAGCGGCATAGGCGTCGTTGGCATCGGACAGCTTGGCATCGGCATCGCTCAGAGCAGCCTTGAGACCAGCGGCGGCATCGACGGCGGCCTTATAGCGAGCGTAGGCAGCGTTCAGCTTGACCAGTTTCTCGTTGCCCGTCGTGCCCGCGGCAAGGGATGCCTTATGGTCGACAGCCTCAAGATCGGCCTTGAGTGCCTCATCGCTGGCAAGCTCGGCCTTGGCCTTGACGATCTCGAAGTTCGCATCGACGACGGCTTCGTTGGCGGCCTCGAGCTGCTTCTGGGCATCGGCGACACCGGCGACGGCGGCGTCATAGGCGGCCTTGGCGTCGTCGACCGCCTTCTGGGCACCGGCGAAGCGCTCGAAGGCCTTGTTTGCGGTGGCAAGCTCGTCCTCGGCGGCCTTGGCCTTCGTCTGTGCGTCGGACAGGGTCTGCGTCTTGGCGGCAACTGCCTGCTTGGCGCCCGAAAGAGCGGTCGCGGCGTGCACATCTGCGGCCTGAGCCTTGTCAACGCCAGCCTGGGCAGTGTCGTCGGCCTTCTTGGCATCGTTAAGCGTGCCCTGCTTGTTCGCAAGATCCGTCTTGGCGGCATCGCACTTGGCGGCAAGGTCCTTGACCGAAGCGATAGCGTTGTCATACGCCTCGTTGGCCTGATCGGACTTTACCTTGGCGGCGTCGCGGGCGCTGCGAGCCTTCGCCTTGTGAGCAGCGGCCTCGGCTGCCTTCGTCTTGCTGTCAGCAAGCGTGGCGTTTGCCTTATCGAGAGCTGCCTGGGCAGTAGTGGCCTCGCCCTTGGCGGCGTCGAGCTTGGTCTGGGGCGTCTTGACGTCGACACCCTTGAGTTTGGCTTCGGCGGCGTCGTATGCCGTCTTCGCGGCGGCGGTGCTGGATTTAGCCTTCTCGTACTCGCCCTTGGCGGTGTTCATGTTCACATCGGCTGCGGTGAAAGCGTCCTGGGCGGCATCCTGCCCGTTTACAGCTGCGAAGTAAGCTTCCCTTGTAGTTCCAAAGTTCTTCTGCGCCTCGGCAAGTTTGCCCTGGAGCTCCTTGAGCTGCGCCTTCTGCGCCTGCGTGCCGCCTGCGTTGTAGGCGGAATCGATGTAGTCGTTGACGAGCTTCTTGAACTCGGAAACAGTGAAATCAGCCTGAGTGTCATCATCGCTGTAATCGAAGATGGTTACCTCGGAATCGGTGTTCTTACCGCTACCGGTCGCGATGCCGATAGCTTCCGTAGCGGAATCGACGATGTTGAGATAGTGCCCGCACTCTTGGTAGATGCTATTGTAGTTCTGATAGATGTAATAGGACTCATATCGGTATTTGCCGAGTTCGTCGCCATACTGCTCTACATACTTGTCGAAAATCTTCTTTTCCTGAGTATAGAGACCGGTATATGGCCAACCGAGAGTATCCTCAGTCTCACCGCCGGTATATGCGCCGCCTCCGCCAGCAAGATTTTCGCCGTTGTCGAAGTAACAGTTCGAGTGTCCCCAGATGTTCGATGAATATGATGCATTAAGGGCGGCTGCCACAGTCATGCGGAGGCTGACGCTGAGCGCCGACTGACCGTTCGCCTTGCGGAGGTTGTTCTGGGTGTCGAGATAGGTCAGGGCGTTACGCATCTGCTCCAAGGAAAGCGGATTGGTGTCGCGAGACATGTCCTGATCGACGTAATTGTCATACCATTCGGCCTTGTCATCAGCGCCGGTCAACATCGATACGGCATCCTGGGCGTTCTTTTTCTGCGTGGCTGTGAACTGGCTGCCGCCGATGATGTAATTCATGAAGCCGAACATGCCCTGGCTGATGACGTTCTGATCCACGGTCATGTTCGACTTGAGGTCGGCAATCTGCTGCTCAAGAGCCTCAACCTGGGCATTAGCAGCGTCATAAGCCTTTTCCGCGGCGTTCGAAGCGGCGCAGGCTGCCTCCCACTCGCTGCGCTTCTGCTTGCGAACTTCGACAAGCTTATCGTACGCGGTCTTCTTGTCTGCTTCGGTCTGCTGCGCCTTCTCGTATGCGGCCTTGGCGGCGTCGCGCTCGCTGGCGGCGGCGTTGTGCTCCTTGTTTGCCGCATCGTATGCAGACTTGGCAGATGCCACAGCAGCGTTGGCGGCGTTGGCCTTCTCCTGCGCGGCGGTGGCGGTAGTCTGCGCAGCCTGCAGGTTCGCCTGTGCAGTGGCGTCTGCAGTCGTCGCGGCATCGAGCGCGTCCTGCGCGGTCGCGAGCTCGCTGGCGGCAGTGTTCTTGGCGGCCTCGAGCGCGCTCAGGTCGACGCCCGTGCCCGAGACGGCGGCATCGAGTGCGGCCTGCGCCTGGTCGAGCTTCTGCTGGGCGTTATCGCGCGCGGTGGTTGCGGCTGCGAGAGCAGCGGCAGTCTCCTGCTTCTTGGCCTGAGCGGAAGTCAAAGCGGCCTCAGTATCCTTCTTTTCCTGCTGAGCGCTGACCTCGGCAGCCTTGGCCTGGTCCAGATTGGCCTGTGCAGTAGCAACGGCCTTATTGGCGTCATCGAGCTTTGCCTGCGCGTCCTCGACGGCCTTCTTGGCGGCCTCGTACTCGTCCATACCCATGGCCTCGAGCTTGGCCTGGGCATCATCGAGGGCCTTCTTGGCCTCATCCTGCTTTGCCTTGGCGTCCTTGAGCGCCTGGGTCTTATCCTCGGCACTCTTGTTGGCCTGTTCGAGCTGATCGTTCAGGTCGCCCAGTTTCTTCTGCTGCTGCTCGGTCTTTTCGACGGCTGCCTTAAGCTCGTCGATCTTCTCCTGAAGCGCGGCTACCTCGGCCTCGTTCTGCTCGGCGGCGTTATCAGTCACGGCCTGCGAGGCCTGATTCTTTTGCTGCTGCGCCTGCTTTTGAGACTGGCCCGCCGCGTCGGCCTTCTTCTGGGCGGCATCGTAGGCGGCCTGAGCGTCCTTGAGCTGCTTTGCCGACTCCTCGGCCAGCTGGGCAGCTGTCTTTACGACCGCTTGGTTACCGGCGGCAACGGTGTTCTCTACAGAACTACCCCCCCCCCTGAACAGAATCGCCGTTATCGGTTGACGGTGCAGCAATTGCCGCCAGCGGCGACATAAGCGGCTGAGCAATGAGGCCCGCCGTCAAAACGGTTGCGACGGCGCGGTTGGCAACGCCCTTGACGTTGACGGCCTTAGTCCGAGGCTCAAAGTGTTGTGGACTGTAGTTTGCCATGGCTTTCTCCCTTTGACACGGATGTATCCATACGCTTCAAAATGTAGGAGCTGATTTTTGAATTCTGTTGCGCAACATTGGTCACCAGCGAATTTTTTGAAATTCGCGCTCTCGTGCTTCACAATTTCGTCACATATGTAGGAACTGGTGCATCATATTCTTGCAGGATCGAATTGAGCCTATGATTTGCATTTGCTCCCGCGTCATCCGCCCTATCGGATTCCGCATCCAACAGACACCCCGCCCGCCACGGTGTAGAGTAAGGGCGACGAGCGGGATACGCGGACCGCGCTGGAACGAGGTAAACATGGAACTCGATAAACAACAGCTCAAGCGACTGCGCGAGCGCCATCATCGGCGCCATGGCATCCGCCCCGCCCATAGTGAGGCAGCCGAGCAGGCAGGCCGCTTTTTAAAGCGCGCATTCAACATTCGCGAAGGTCGCGCGCCCTATCACGTAATCCGCAAGCGCTTTGTAAACGGGGCGCGCCTGACCGGCTCCCACCTATGCATCCTCATCATCGCCATGCTCATCGCGAGCATCGGCCTCGATATCGATTCGGACATCGCCATCGTGGGCGCCATGCTCATCTGCCCGCTTATGGGATCGGTCCTTGCCATGGCATATGGCATCGCCACGCTCGACCGTGAGATTACCGTCGAAGCCATCGCGGGCTTGGCTCTACAGATGGTCCTTTGCCTGGTCACGTCCACGTTGTACTTTAAGCTCTCGCCCCTTGGCACCACCACGGCCGCCATCATCGACAACTCGACGCCCACCGTGTGGGACCTTGCCGTCGCCCTCGCGGGCGGCTTTGCGGGTGGCCTGGGCAACTCGCGCGACCAGGAACCCGCCACGCTCATCGCCGGCGTGGCCGTGGCGACCGCGCTCATGCCGCCCCTGTGCGCGGCGGGCTACGGCATCGCCATCGCAAGCGGATCGCTGTTTCTCTCGGCGCTCTACGAGTTTGGCATCAACGTGGTCTTTATCGCACTGGCCGCCGAAGCCGTGCTGCTTCTTTTGCGCGTGCCGCTCAAGCGCGACCTGAACGGCGACGGTATTGTGACCGCCGAGGAAAATGCCGAGGTCGACGAGCTGTCACGCAAGGTGCGCCGCCGCATTATTGTGGGCACGGTGATCTTTGCCATCCCCTGCATCGTTATGACCGCGGGGTCTATTGGCTCGGCGCAGGCCGGCGTGCAGGACGGCTACGGCGTCACCGAGACCACGCGCGAGCTTGCGGCGGTGCTGCCAGGCTTTAAGGATTACACCGTCGCCGTCGAGACCTCGGCTACCGAAGGGGACGAGGAGGGTATCGTCGAGCGCGAGATTGTCGCCCATGTGACGACAAGCGAGGCGCTCGGGGCGCACGACCGCCACGTCGCCCGCAAGCTCATCGACCTCAACGTACCCGAACTCGATCGCGTGGAGTTTGATGTGAAGTGATGCCGGAGCGGGACGAATGCTCGCACGGACGCAAGCTACGACGAGGCGCAGACGCGATACGGACACGAGCAAATTGCGGGGAGCAGTTATACCTGCGCCCCGCTCGCTGTTTTATTGCCGTGAATCAACTGGCCGGATCGACATCGCCAGACTCCACCGTAAACGCAGGTTTGGTGCTCACAAGATAAAATCGGGTCACCTTAGTATTTCTAATTAGGTAAATCTGCCCCTGATTGCGTCGGCGCGATATATACGCAACGTGAACCGTGCCGAATTCTTCGCCGTTTTCCTTCTTTAATACCAGGATATTGGGATCATCCGTACGCTTAAACTGCCCGTCTGTGCAGATTCCGTCTTTGTCGACCAGCTGCCATCGACAGTTGTCCTCCTCATGAAAAGCCAGGCTTTCCCGACTCGTTATGTCATCCCGATAGAAACCATCAATGGCAAACCCTTCGGAAGCGCATCCCTGCATATAGGATGTTTCTCGGCTTATAGCAAACAGCCCTGTAGCGCCCAAGAGCACAGCTAGGCAGACCACTGCAAGGGCTATCGAAATAGCACGGCGACCCATGTTAGCCCAGCCGATAGTTGCTTAACGGAGCGTGAAACATACTTGGCACCTCCGATATCAGAGCAAACGTCACCCGCAGCCCGGCGGCAGTCATATGTTTCCAACATCAAACCATATGGCTGCCACTCGCGAGAGGAGTATCGGCGAACGGTGCATTTTTGCGCTCCATTGGTCAAACGTCAACGCGCGCTACAGCTCTTGCCCGATCAATTCAGATTTTGTCGCATACTACCGTAGATCCCCAACGCTTCCACCCCCCCCCGAATTACTCAGGGCGGCCGCGATGGCGCTCAATCCAGCCCACGGCAAAGTCGACAAGCTCGCGTTGACGCATAAAGCGGATCATCCCGTTACCGAGAGGCGCCGTACGCACCGAGCATTCGCGCTCAAAAGCAGCACCGATTTCATCGAAATCCTCGCCATCGACAAAGAGCGTGCGATATTCCTTCCATACGCGTCGACCGTTTTCCACAATCGCGCTGTGCTCCGCACAGTCGTGCTTGCCAGGGTATTCCGCACGGGCGTCGGCCAAATGCAGCGATGTATTCTTGTCGTAGCCCACGCCCACAAGCAGCACGTAGCCGTCCAAATCGTACAGGCGCGCGATGGGCGATCCGTCGCCAAAGATGTTGCTCAGGTCGTGGTTTTCCGTCAAGAATTGTGCATGCCGGCCGTTTGCCGCCACCGAACGCGACGGATGGTCGCTTCTATGCGTACCCGGCCACGTGCGAAACATCTCGGCAACGGCCCCCATCGTATTGGTAGGCGTAATGCGCTTGTCATAGGCAGGCCAGTTATCGCGAATCAGCTGCCACCATTCTTGCGGCTCTTGCCAATGGACACCACTCTCGGGGTCCAAGTTTTTCCATGATTGCGTCGGCATCATGATGGTACCGGTCTCGCCCACCATCTGGAGCAGCGCCTCGATTACCGGCTGTGCGCCGCCGCACACATATCCAAGCGCGCTGAGCGAGCAATGGACCATAACCGTCTGCCCTGCGCACATACCGACAGCGGAGAGCGCGTCGAGGATATCCTGCTTAAGCACGATTTGCCGATCCATTACCGTTTCCCCTCTATCCCCGCACATCAGTTTCTTTTGCGTCATGCGCCGAAATGGCACACAGGCCATGCGGCGCATGACGCTGCAAATGATACGTTTCCTAATGTTGCCGAGGGATCATTATTTAGTACTTGAAGAAGCCCTCACCCGAGCTTTCGCCCAGCTTGCCTTCGTCGAGCATTTTCTTGAGGACGGATGCCATGGCCTTAAAATTGTAGGGCATCATCATCTTTTTGAGCAGCGGGCTCACCAAGCCCGGCACCTTCTGATACTGCATGACGATGTTGTAGGCTGTCTGGATGCCCACCGTGTCGAACACGCGGAACGGGCCCTTGGGGGCGCCAGTGCCACGCGTCCATGCGAGGTCGATGCTCTTGGGATCGCTCACGCCCGAGACATACAGGTCAAGACCCGAAAGCAGCCACGGCACCAGCATGGAATTGAGCAGGTAGCCGTTCTTTTCCTTGTTGACGGGAAGCGCCAGCATGCGGATGTCGTTGGCAAAGTCGACGAGCTCATCGAAATAGCGCTTGTCGGTCTGGTCCTGAGCCATGACCTCGGTCATGTTGTTCTTCCAGATGGAGTTGGCAAAGTGCAGCGACAGGTACTTCTCGGGGCGGCCGGTGTACTTGGCAAAGGTGCTCGGCAGCAGCGTGGAGGAGTTGGTGACGATGACGGTCTTTTGCGGCAGAACCGGGGCGAGCTTCTTGTAGAAGTCGATCTTTGCCTGGGTGTCCTCGGCCATAGACTCGATGACCAGGTCGGCGTCGGCCACGGCCTTGGCAAGATCGAGCTCCAGCTTGAGCGTGGAGTAGGCACGCTCGACGGCAGCGAGCGCCGCCTCCTTGTCGAAGGGCCGGCCGCTATCGGCGATACCGGCGCACCACTCGCCTGTGCCATCCGCCATGCCCTCGATTGCCGCGATGTACTCCTCGCGCACATGATCGATCTTGGGCTGGGTGCGCCCGATGCTGCCCTCGCTGCGCAGCCAAATCGTTACGTCAAAGCCGCAGTAGGCAGCCTGGAAGGCAATCTGGCTTCCCAGCACGCCGCCGCCGGCAACGCAAACGTTCTTGTAGCTCATAGGAATAGTCCTCTCTTACGTAATTCCATAGATGTGTATTTATTCAACCGTATGGAGGTCGCACGCCGGGGGTGGGTTCTCTAAACGGACGGTATTTCGCCGCGAACGGCTACATCTGTTCATTATCTCAGGGTTCTGAAGGTCATTTTGCGTGCCGCTAGACCGCTGTTTTCGGAAGTGCGGGGAAAAATCGAGTTTCGCCGACCAGACCGACTTTTTAGGCAACAAAACCGCAGGTCACAAGAACCGGAAAAGGCGGTGTGCTCGGAGGTTCCGAGTTTTTCCCCGCACTTCCGAAATCTGGGCTCGCAGGAGGCAGTAGTGAGGCGATTTACGCAACATATGTCCAACAAAAATGGGTGGTAGCCGACATGGCTACCCCCCATTTGTCTCATATCCGGCTCGAAGCAAGCCAACTACTTCTTAATGCCGCGTCCCAAGCGCTTGGCAACCGACGCCACGGCCTCCTCGCTCACCGAGTCGCAGCTCACGCAGCCATCGTGGGCGCGCATCTGGCCGGTGACCTCGTCCATTGCGAGCGGCGCCACCTTCTCGAGCTTAAAGCCCTTGCCGGCGCGCATGTTTTCCTTCGCCACGCTGATCATGAGCTTAATGCGGTTGAGCTGATTGACCTCGGACGCACCGGGATCGTAGTCCACCGCGACGATGTTGCTCTCGGGGTGCTGACGGCGCAGCTCCTTGATCACAGCCTTGCCTACCACGTGGTTGGGCAGACACGCAAAAGGCTGCGTGCAGATAATGTTGGGCGCGCCATGGTCGATCAGGTCGAGCATCTCGGCCGTGAGCAGCCAGCCCTCGCCCATGTTGTTGCACACCGAAAGCACCGTACGGGCCTTATCGGCCATGGTGCCGATGCGCTCGGGCGCCTCAAAGCGGCGGGACTTCTCGAGCAGCTCCTCCACCGGCGTACGCATCCAGTCCACGAGCTTAATGAGCGCCTGCATACTAGCGCGCACCGTGGCAGAACTTCCCAGCTCGTCTTTCTGCAGCTCGGCGTTGCTCATGGAGTACAGGAAGAAGTCGAGCAGGCCCGGCACCACGGCCTCGCAGCCCTCACGCTCGATGACATCGACCACGTGGTTGTTGGCCGTGGGGTGGAACTTGACCAGGATCTCGCCGACCACGCCTACGCGCGGCTTGGTGCCCTCGCCCACAAGCGGCATGGTGTCGAACGCGCGGATGGCCTCACGCGCAAGCTTGGTGTAGTTATGCCTGTTGAACTTAGGCGCCAGCTTGCGGGCGCGCGCCATGTACTCCTCGTAGAGTGCGTTGGCGGCGCCGGGCGTGGCCTCGTACGGGCGGCAGCGATAGAGCATCTGCATCATGACGTCGCCAAAGAGCACCGCGTAGACCGCCTGCTTGAGCAGCGCCGGCGTAATCTTAAAGCCGGGGTTATCCTCGCCAAGCGCCACGGCCGAAAGCGAGATCACCGGGATCTCGGGGTGGCCGCTCTCGCGCAGTGCCTTGCGGATGAGCGCGATGTAGTTGGTGGCGCGGCAGCCGCCACCGGTCTGGCTGATGACCACGGCCGTCTTGGACAGGTCGTACCGACCGCTCTCGATGGCCTCCATGATCTGACCCGTCACCAGGATCGACGGATAGCAGATGTCGTTGTTCACGTAGCGCAGGCCGGCCTCGACGGCGTCGTGGTCGGTCGAGGGCAGCAGCTCCAAGTTGTAACCGGCACCGCGGAACACCTCTTTGACTAGGTCAAAGTGGATCGGCGCCATCTGCGGGCACAGGATGGTGTAGCCCTCGTCGCGCATCTGCTCGGTAAAGGGCACCTTGGGCCACGCGGTCGAAGCACTCTCGCGCTGAGCCTCAAACGAGTACTTGCGGCTCGCGAACGCGGGGGCATCCGTGGAGGGCGCCACCGGCGCGGCATCGCCCTGCTCGTAGGCCTCGCCCGCGGCCGTGGCCTCGGCCAAGCGCTCGGCCTCCTGGTCCTTGAGCGCGGCCATGAGCGAGCGGATGCGGATGCGCGCGGCGCCCAGGTTGGACACCTCATCGATCTTGAGCACGGTGTAGATCTTGCCGCTGGCCTCAAGGATTTCCTGCACCTGGTCGGTGGTCAGGGCGTCCAAGCCGCAGCCGAAGGAGTTGAGCTGGATCAGGTCCAGGTCGTTGCGCATCGTCACAAAACGGGCGACGGCGTACAGGCGGCTGTGGTACATCCACTGGTCGACGACGCGGATCGGGCGCTCGGGCTTCACCAGATGCGCGAGCGAATCCTCGGTAAAGACCGCGAAGCCAAAGCTCGAGATAAGCTCGGGCAGAGCATGGTTGATCTCGGGGTCGTTATGGTAGGGACGACCGGCGAGCACGATGCCGTGACCGCCGTGGTCCTCGACCCACTTAAGGGCTTCCTCGCCCATGGTCTGGATGTCCTCGTGGAAACGAGCATCGGCCTCAAAGGCGGCGTTGACGGCGGCGTCGACCTCGGAGCGCGTAATCTTGGGACCGCGCACGCGACCGCGACCGGCCTCGGCGTCGGCCACGCGATCGACGGCGAGCACCTGGTACAGGCGGCGCTTGAGCTCGGTCTTGTCGTGATAGGGCACAAACGGATACAGGAACTCGATGTTCTGCTCGCGGATCTCGTCAATGTTGAGCGCCAGCGCCGTGGGGTAGCTCATAACGATGGGGCAGTTGTAGCAATTGCCGGCCGTCGGATCCTCCTTGCGCTCCCAACGCACGCACGGCATCCAGATAAAGTCGACATCGCGGTCGATGAGGTTCATCACGTGGCCGTGGCTCATCTTGGCCGGGTAGCACACGCTCTCGGACGGCATGGACTCGATGCCCGCCTGGTAGGTCTTTTTGCTCGACTGTTCGGACAGCTGCACGCTAAAGCCCAGGCGTGTAAAGAACGCGTGCCAGAAGGGGTAGTTCTCGTACATGTTGAGCGCGCGCGGGATGCCGACGGTGCCGCGCGGGGCCTCGTCGGGACTCAGGACCTCACGGTTAAAGAGCAGCTCGTTTTTCTTTTTGAAGAGGTTGGGGGCCTCAGTCTTCTGCTTTTTGTGGCCGGCGCCCTTCTCGCAGCGGTTGCCGGTAATGAAGCGCCTGCCGCCACCAAAGTCGTTAACGGTGAGCTGGCAGTTGTTGGAGCAACGGCCGCAGCGGACGTGCTTTTGCGTCACGGTGAGGTGCGCGATGTCCTCGGCCGAAAGGATGGTCGAGACACCGTCGGCGCCAGCACGATCGCGGGCGAGCAGGGCCGCACCGTAGGCACCCATGCAGCCGGCGATATCGGGGCGCACGGCATGAACGCCGGTGAGCTGCTCAAACGCACGCAGCGTGGCATCGGACATAAAGGTGCCGCCCTGGACGATCACCTGGCTGCCGATCTCCTTGGGGTCGCGCAGCTTAATGACCTTGAACAAGGCGTTCTTGATGACGGAGTAGGACAGGCCGGCCGCGATGTCGCCCACCGTGGCGCCTTCCTTTTGCGCCTGCTTGACGCGCGAGTTCATAAAGACCGTGCAGCGGCTGCCCAGGTCGACGGGGGCCTTGGCGTGGATGGCGGCGTCGGCAAACGCGCGCACGTCCATGTCCATGGACACGGCGAAGCTCTCGATAAAGCTGCCGCAGCCCGACGAGCAGGCCTCGTTGAGCATGATGTGCTCGATCACGCCGTCCTTGACGCGCAGGCACTTCATGTCCTGGCCACCGATGTCCAAAATGAACTCGACGCCAGGCAGGAACGCCTTGGCGCCGCGCAGGTGCGCGACGGTCTCGATCTCGCCGGAGTCGGCCTTGAGGGCCTCGATGAGCAGCGCCTCGCCATAGCCGGTGGTGGTCACGTGGCCGATGGTGCAGCCGGCGGGGATATGGTTGTAGAAATCGGCCATGATGACCTTGGCCGTACCCAGGATGTCACCGTTGTTGTTGCCGTACCAGGTGTGCAGCAGCTGGCCGTCCTCGCCCACGAGCGCGGCCTTCATGGTGGTGGAGCCGGCGTCGATGCCGATGAACACGCGGCCGGCATAGCCGTCGAGCTTGCCCTTGGGGACGACCTCGGTGTCGTGACGGTTCTTGAACTCGGCAAAGTCCTCGTCGGTGGCAAAGAGCGGGTCCAGGCGTTCGACCTCGGCACCCTGCGTGTCGCCCAGGCTATCGATGGCATCAATGAGCTGCGGGAACGTGTTGAGCTTGTTGGACTCGTGCGCCATGGCGGCACCGCTCGCCACAAACAGGTGGGCGTTTTGGGGCACGATGCGGTGCTCCTCGTCCAGGTTGAGCGTGAGGTAGAAGCGGTGGCGCAGCTCGGAGAGGTACTGCAGCGGGCCGCCCAGGAAGGCGACGTTACCGCGGATGGGACGGCCGCACGCCAGGCCCGAGATGGTCTGGGTCACGACAGCCTGGAAGATGGACGCGGCCACGTCCTCGAGGCGGGCGCCCTCGTTGAGCAGCGGCTGCACATCGGTCTTGGCAAAGACGCCGCAGCGGCTGGCAATGGGATAGATGGTGGTGGCGTTGGCCGCGAGCTCGTTGAGGC
>Ga0129310_1002091_pt1 | contig 15603 bp, 13 predicted proteins | sample Go1ome_2_FD_94433 | JGI IMG/M metagenome (GOLD analysis project Ga0129310, IMG submission 94433) | Western lowland gorrila individual fecal microbial communities from Wisconsin, USA - Go1022A metagenome | ecosystem: Host-associated > Mammals > Digestive system > Large intestine > Fecal | place...
CGCGTTGAACGCGTTTGCGGAGGCGTTTTCCTCCTTGGCAAATCTGCCTTTCCAGAGCTTCATTGGATGAATTCTCCTCCCTTCAGTACTTTCTTTTCCAGCTGATCGCTGTATTTGGAGCCGCCTGCAAGCTGTTCTTTTTGAATGGCTCTGATTTTGAGCGGCAGAGAGAACAGATTGATGAAACCCTCCGCGTCGTGCTGGTTATAAACTTCGTCGGCACTGAAGGTCGCGAATTCTTCGCTGTAGAGCGCGTAGTCGGACTTGCTGGCAACCGGCAGCGCGTTTCCTTTGTATAACTTCATTTTGACCGTACCGGTCACCTGCTGCTGGGTGACGTCCACAAAAGCGGAGATTGCTTCCCGCAGCGGGGTAAACCAGAGACCGTCATAGATCATCTGCGCGAATTTCTGCGCGACGATGTTTTTGTACTGCATGGTGTCTCTGTCGAGGATCAGGCGTTCCAAGTCGGTGTGTGCCGCGTAAAGGATCGTGCCGCCCGGGGTTTCATAAACGCCTCTGGACTTCATGCCGACCAGACGGTTTTCGATGATGTCGATGGTGCCGATGCCGTTCTTGCTGCCAAGCTCGTTCAGCTTGTTGAGCAGGGACACCGCGTCCATCTTTTCGCCGTTGAGCCCGACCGGAATACCTTGTTCAAAGTCGATATCCACATAGGTGACCTCGTCCGGCGCGTCCTCCGGCTCGCAGCTGAGCACATGAATGTCCTTGAGATGCTCGTTCCAAGGATTTTCGAGATTGCCGCCCTCGTGACTGATGTGCCAGATGTTTTCGTCTCTGGAGTAAATTTTCTCGACAGTCTGATGAATCGGAATGTCGTGCGCTTTGGCGTATTCAATCAAATCTTCTCTGGAGTGAAAGTCCCAGGTTCTCCAAGGCGCGATGATCTTGATCGCCGGGTTGAGCGCTTTGATGGTGGTCTCAAAACGTACCTGGTCGTTGCCTTTGCCGGTGCAGCCATGACAGATATAGAAGGCACCCTCCTGTTCTGCGATCTCGACCAGCTTCTTGGCCATCAGCGGTCTTGCCATGGATGTGCCGAGCAGGTACGCGTTTTCGTAGATGGCGTCCGCTTTCATGACCGGCCAGATGTAATCTTCGACAAAGTCCTTCTGAATGTCGAGAATGTACGCTTTGGACGCGCCTGTCTTGTACGCCTTTTCTTCAATCTCTTTGAAATCTTCTTTTTGCCCGGCGTTGCAGCAGACCGCGATGACTTCACAGTCGTACTGCTCCTTGAGCCAGGTTAAAATAATGGATGTGTCGAGTCCTCCGGAATATGCGAGGACGATTTTTTGTTTAGCCATGTTCTTCCTCCGGTTTCTACATTTGCTGCTTTGGCTGGTTCGCGAAAGCGAACGTAATTAAGTGTATAAATATTTTTTAAAACGAATAATAATTAAAAACAAGTCCAATTATACTACATAAAAACAAAAAATCAATGTGTTTTTTGTGAAAATAATAAATATTTTTTCAAAAATATGAATAAAAACACTTGAATAATCAGAAAGGTGGGTGTATAATGCAAAACGAACTAGCTGAAAATAGGTTTTTATCACATCGCGACGAATAAAACAGGCGGAACGATGAATAAAAATACATATTATGCAGAAAGACAAGGGAACAAAGCAGGAGAACACAGACAGCAAAGGAGAACAGACAGCATGAAAGGACAGTTATATTTTGCGGACGGCAATCTTTATGAGGGCGAAGGTTTCGGCGCAGCAGCGACCCGCGTGGGCGAGCTGGTTTTTAATACTTCCATGACCGGATACCAAAAGATCCTCACAGATCCGTCCTACTGCGGACAGATCATCACCATGACATATCCGCTGATCGGCAACTATGGCATCAACGCGGCGGACAATCAATCGGACAAAATCTATGCATCAGGCCTGGTGGTACGGGAGGCCTGCTTCGAACCCTCAAACTACCGCAGCGAAAAGACACTTGACGCGTGGCTGCGTGAGATGGGAATTCCGGCTGTTTCGTGTGTGGATACGCGGCAGATTACCAAACAGATTCGTCGGCAGGGAACGATCAAGTGTGTGATCTCGACAGAGAAGAAGAGTCAAGAGGAACTGAAACAGCTTTGTGAGGAAACGGAGCTGCACGCGGACTATATGAAGGAAGCCTCCTGGGCCGCGGCGGACTATCCGGCCTATGACGCGGGAAAAAATCTTCTGCCGAGCCCTGCGGCGACAATGGAAAAGGGGAAAAAATATCGCGTCGCGGTGCTTGATTTCGGCGCAAAGCGATCGATCCTCGAAGATCTGACGTCTTGCGGCTGCGCGCTGAAAGTTTTTCCTTACGGGTTTACGGCGGAAGAAGTGCTGGCATCCGGACCGGACGGCGTGTTCCTTTCCAATGGGCCGGGAGATCCGGAGGCTGCGGCGGAGGCGATCGCGGAGGTCAAAAAGCTGATGCAGGCAGAACGTGCGGACGGCAAACCGCTGCCGATGTTCGGCATTTGCATGGGGCATCAGATTCTGGCGCTGGCGGCCGGCGGCGAGACCTACAAGCTCAAGTACGGTCATCGCGGCGGCAATCACGGCGTCTATCATAAAGAAACCGACCGCAGCTATATCACTTCGCAGAATCATGGTTATGCGGTCAAAGCCGAGAGCATGATCCTCAAGAATATGGAAGTGACTGAAGTCAATCTGAACGACAAGACTGTGGAAGGCATGAAACACCGGGAGCGGCCGATTTTTTCAGTACAGTACCATCCGGAGGCAAATCCGGGGCCAACAGACAGTCGTTATCTGTTTGAAAAATTCGTCGAACTGATGAAAGCGTAAAGAAAGGCAGCAGGGAAATGACAAAAAAGCAAATCAAAAAGGTCCTGATCATCGGATCGGGCCCGATCATCATCGGACAGGCGGCGGAATTTGACTATGCGGGCGCACAGTGCTGCAAGGCAATCCGCGAGGAAGGCATTGAGACGGTGCTCATCAACAGCAATCCGGCAACGATCATGACGGATCAAGGGATCGCGGATAAAGTCTATATTGAGCCATTGACCGCGGAGGCGGTGGAGACGATTCTGCGCGCGGAACGCCCAGACGGCATGCTGGCCGGTTTCGGCGGACAGACCGGACTCAATCTTGCGATGGAACTGGAAGAAAAGGGCGTGCTGGCGGAACTGGGCGTCGCGCTTCTTGGCATCAACAAGGAGGCCATCGAGAAGGCGGAGGATCGCGAAAAGTTTAAGGCACTAATGGAAGAAATCGGCGAACCGATTCCGGCGTCGGCAATCGCGACCGGTCTGGCAGAAGCGCAGGCGTTTGTTGCGGAAGCGGGATTTCCGGTCATCATCCGTCCGGCGTTTACACTCGGCGGTACAGGCGGCGGGATCGCGTCGAACTCGGAGGAACTTAAAAAACTGGTAACAAACGGTCTGGAAAAGAGCGCGATCGGACAGGTACTGATCGAAAAATCCGTCGCGGGTTGGAAAGAAGTTGAATACGAGGTCATTCGAGATCACAAAGATAACTGTATTATCATCTGCTCGATGGAGAATCTCGATCCGGTAGGGGTGCATACCGGAGACAGCATCGTAGTCGCGCCGACGCAGACACTGGCTGATCACGAATATCAGATGCTGCGGAACGCTTCCCTAAAGATCATCCGCGCGCTCAAGATCGAAGGCGGCTGCAACGTGCAGTTCGCGCTCGATCCGGACTCAGACCGCTATATCGTCATCGAGGTCAACCCGCGTGTGAGCCGTTCTTCCGCGCTGGCTTCCAAGGCGGCAGGGTATCCGATCGCCAAGATCGCGGCCAAGATCGCGCTCGGCTACAGTCTGGAAGAACTGCAGAATTATATCACCGAAGAATCCAGCGCGCTGTTTGAGCCGACGATGGACTACTGCGTCGTGAAGTTCCCGAAATGGCCGTTCGATAAATTCCGCACCGCTTCCCGGCGGCTCGGCACACAGATGAAAGCGACCGGAGAGGTGATGTCCATCTGCCGGACATTTGAAAGCGCGCTGCTCAAGGCGCTCACCTCGCTGGAGGTCAAGTGCGATGGACTGCGGGTGCCTTATGTCACCGGACTTGAAGACAAGGCACTGATTGAGAAACTTTCGGCCTGTGATGACGAACGGATCTTTGTGATCGCGGAGCTTTTGCGCCGCGGCGTCATGACGCTGGAAGAAATCCACACGAGGACCGGTATCGATCCCTGGTTCCTCGCGAAGATCGGCAATATCGTCAAGATGGAAAAGCGGCTTGCCGGCAGCGTGATCACCCCGAAGCTGATCGGAGAAGCTGAGAAGATGGGCTTTACGGATTCGGAGATCTTGAGTCTGACGGGCATGAAGAGCGAAGCGCTGCGCGATCTGCGGGACTACAACGGCATCTATCCGGTCTACAAGATGGTCGATACCTGCGCGGGCGAGTTTGAAGCAGCGACACCGTATTACTATTCCTGTTTTGACGCGGAAGATGAATCGGTACCGAGCGCGCAGCTAAAAGTGCTGGTTGTCGGCTCGGGTCCGATCCGAATCGGCCAGGGCATCGAGTTCGACTATTGCTGTGTGCAGGGCGTCTGGGCGCTCAAAGAACTGGGCTACGAATCGATCATCATCAACAACAATCCGGAAACTGTCAGCACAGATTTTGATACCGCGGATAAGCTGTACTTTGAAGCACTGCACATCGACGACGTGATGAATGTCATCAAAAAGGAACGTCCATACGGCGTTGTGCTGCAGCTGGGCGGGCAGACCGCGCTGAATCTCGCGGAGGACCTGTCCGCGCGCGGTATCCGCATCCTGGGTACAAGCAATGCCTCCATCGATCTGGCGGAGGATCGCGAAAAATTCTCAGCCCTGCTGGAAGAACTGAAGATTCCTGCGCCCGCGGGCGCTGCCATCACCCATGCGGACGAGGCCGCCGCGATCGCGCTTCGCCTCGGCTATCCATTGATCGTGCGGCCATCTTTTGTCATCGGCGGCCGGGCGATGCAGGTCGTCTACAACGATGAAGAACTCTATCAATATCTCAAAGAAGCCGTTTCCTTATCCGCGGAGCATCCGGTGCTGATCGACAAATATGTGGAGGGCGTGGAGTTTGAGATCGACGCCATCAGCGACGGAGAGGACCTCTTGGTGCCCGGCGTCATGGAGCATATCGAGCGTACCGGCGTGCATTCGGGCGACAGCATTTCGGTTTATCCGGCCTATTCCCTGCCGCATGCGGTCATCGACAAGGCGGTGGCATATACGAGAAAGATCGGAGCGGCGCTTGCGGTCCGCGGCTTGATGAACGTGCAGTACGTTTATGACGGAAAGGAGATCTATGTGATCGAGGTCAATCCGCGAGCATCGCGGACGGTGCCGATTCTCAGCAAGGTCACCGGCGTGCCGATGGTCAAGATCGCGATGGCGGTCATGCTCGGACAGAAATTAAAGCATCTGGACTGGGGTACGGGACTTTATCGCAAATCCGGCTTTTATGCCGTCAAGGTCCCGGTCTTTTCCAACGCGAAGCTGACCAATGTTGATGTGGCGCTGGGACCGGAGATGCGCTCGACGGGAGAGGTGCTCGGTATCGATCGAGATTTGGATGTGGCGCTTTACAAAGGTCTGCTCGGCGCTGGCATGCGGATCTTTACGGAAGGCGGCGTCTATATTTCCCTGCGTGACCATGACAAGACAGCGCGGGCCGCAAAACTGATGCGGCAGTACGCGGACGAGGGTTTCAAGATCTACGCTTCTGCCGGTACCTGCCGCTTTCTGACCGACCATGGGATCCCTTGTACGGCAGTGCCGTTCGGCGCGGTCAGCGGTATGATCGGTGACGAGATCCAGGTAATGATCAACGTGCCGCAGGTCACCAACAAGATCTCGACGGATATGTTCCCGCTCCGCAGACAGGCCATCGAAAGGGGACTGCCGGTCCTGACCTGTATGGATACGGCCGGGGCATATCTTGCCGCCGTAAAATGCAAAAAAGCCGGTGTGAAACCGGAATACCGGGCGATCTTCGGCGCATAAACCAAGAACCGCTTAACTGCTGAACTGCATGCATAATGGACTGCTTTTAAGCGGTTTCTTTGACGCTTACAAAAAAACTCCGAAAAACGGTATATTATGCATCCGGTTTTTAATTCGTGCGTTTGTAAACCTCAAAAGATCCGACATTCCTCCCGCGTAAACTACCTGCCGGCCGGATCGAGCTGCGCGACGAAGCTCAAATAATCAAAAAACGGTGGATGGTTCGCAGAATTTTCCCCTTGACATCGGCTGCGTTTGTATGGTAGAATCTCTAGCGAAAGAAATCTTTAAGCACGATACAGAGATGTCGGCAAGGTGGACATAGAAACAAGGCAGAAGCGAGGAAACTTCGCGGTTTTTGCGCGACGCGAGTACATTCGCGCGGCGTGCCCGGCACAACGCTTTTGTTTCGTATGAGCGCATTCCAAACCTGCCGTCAAGGCAGGTTTTTTTGTAGGAAACAGCGCAGCGCGATATTTCCAAAATAACGGCAAAGGGAGCCTTCCCACCTTTGTCCCATCTATGAGGAGAAAGACGATGAGAAACGAAAAATCCACAGAAACAAGAGAATATCCGGCTTTTGCTGCAGCCTCCGCACTTCGCGGCGAAGGCGTGTTTCCTGATTTATCCGCATCGCCATTTTTGACAATCCCATCTTTTGTGGATGTGCATGTACATCTGCGAGAGCCGGGATTTTTTTATAAGGAAACGATCTTGAGCGGCACGACGGCGGCGGCAGCCTCCGGTTACGGACATCTCTTCGCGATGCCGAATCTTAACCCGGTGCCGGATACTTTGGAAAATCTGAACGTCCAGAGAGCCATTATCGAAAAAGACGCCCGCATCGATGTCCGGCCGTACGGCGCCATCACTACCGGTGAAAAGGGCGAAAGGCTGGCAGATCTTGCGGCGATGGCGCCCTATGTCATCGGTTTCAGCGATGACGGGGTGGGACTGAATGACCCTACGCTGATGCGGGAGGCGATGCGCATCGCGCGGCGGCTGGAGCTGCCGATCGTCGCGCACTGTGAAGATCTGACCCTGCGTGACGGCGGCTACATTCACGACGGTGTTTACGCCCGCGCGCATGGACACAAGGGCATCTCGTCCGAGAGCGAGTGGCGGCCGATCCAAAGAGACCTCGCGCTGGTCAAGGAAACCGGCTGCAAATATCACATCTGTCACATTTCTACCAAAGAGAGCGTGGAACTGATCGCGGAGGCCAAGGCGCGCGGACTCGACGTGAGCTGCGAGACCGCGCCGCATTACCTCCTGCTCTGCGACGAGGACTTGCAGGAGGACGGCAGATTCAAGATGAATCCGCCGATCCGCGGCAGGGCGGATCAGGAAGCGTTGCTGCGCGGCATTTTGGACGGCACGATCGATATGATCGCCACCGACCACGCGCCGCACAGCCGGGAGGAAAAATCCAAGGGCCTTTTCGGCAGCGCGATGGGGATCGTCGGACTGGAAACGGCGTTCCCGCTGCTCTATACGAAGCTGGTGCGCGCCGGTCTTCTCAGCCTCGAACGCCTGGTTGCGCTGATGGCAATCGCGCCGCGCAGGCGCTTCGGTCTGCCTGATGCCGAAGAAGCAGGCGACTACGCAGTCTGGGATCTTAGCCAGGCTTACGAGATCGACCCGGAAACATTTTATTCCAAAGGCAGAGCCACACCATTCGCGGGCGAGCACGTCTACGGCAAATGTGTGCGCAATGTGCTGGGCGGCAAGACCGTTTGGGATACAAACGGCGGCAGCGCGGACAACGCGAAGGGCATGCTGTAAATTTTACAAAGGGGTTCCGATAACTATGAAACAAGGTATGTTTACCATTACAGCAAACAGGCGGCTGACACAAAACGTCTGCGAAATGATACTGGCGGGCGATACCTCCGCCTGTCAAAGACCGGGACAGTTCCTCAACATCAAGCTGGACGGGCTGTTCCTGCGCAGACCGATCTCGGTCTGTGACTACGATGACGAAGAGATCAAAATCATCTATAAGATTGTCGGCAAAGGGACGCGGGCGATGGCGGATATGCGGCAGGGACAAACGCTGGACGTGCTGACCGGTCTCGGCAATGGCTATGACAGCAGCAAGGCAGGCACAAGTCCGGTGCTGATCGGCGGGGGCGTAGGGATCCCGCCGCTATACGGACTGCTCAAGGCGCTGCAGCGGCAGCGCGCGGCAGGCGGTTTGGCGCACAGCGAGTCTGCCGGTACAGAGAAAATCCGCGTGATCCTGGGCTTCAATACCGCGGAGGAAATTTTTTATCAAAAGGAATTTGAAGCAGCCGGAGCGGAAGTGCTGCTCGCGACGGCGGACGGCAGCGCGGGCGTGAAGGGCTTTGTGACCGATGTGCTCGCGGGGCTGGATTACAGCTATTTTTATACCTGCGGACCGGAAGCGATGTTCCGCGCGATCGAGCGCGTCGCGAAGACCTCCGGACAGTACAGCTTCGAGGAGCGCATGGGCTGCGGCTTCGGCGCCTGCATGGGCTGCTCCTGCGAGACCAAATACGGCAGCAAGCGGATCTGCAAAGATGGTCCGGTGCTGGAAAGGGAGGAAATCCTATGGTAAATCTCAAAGTGAAACTCTGCGGTATCGCGCTCGACAATCCGGTGATCCCGGCCAGCGGCACCTTCGGCTACGGCAGCGAATACGCGGAACTTTATGATATCAACTGTTTGGGGAGCTTTTCGTTTAAGGGGACGACCCTGGAGCCGCGCTTCGGCAATCCCACGCCGCGCATCGCGGAGTGTCCGGACGGCATGATCAATGCCGTCGGCCTGCAAAATCCCGGTGTGGACGCGGTGATCCGCGAGGAGCTGCCTGCGCTGCGGAGGATTTTCCACAAGCCGGTCATGGCAAACGTCAGCGGCTTTTCGGTCAGCGATTATGTCGAAACGGTCGCGAAATTCGAGGCGGACGAAGCGGCAAGCAGTCAGATCGGCTGGTATGAGATCAACATCAGCTGCCCGAATGTGCATGGCGGCGGCATGGCCTTTGGCACCAGCGCGCAGGCCGCGGCAGAGGTGACCGCGGCGGTACGCAGGACAACCGACAAACCGCTGCTGCTCAAGCTTTCACCGAACGTGACAGACATTACCGAGATTGCGGGAGCCTGCGAAGCGGCAGGGGCAGACGGCATCAGTCTGATCAATACCCTGCTCGGCATGCGGATCGACCTTAAAACCAGGCGTCCGGTGATCGCCAACAAGATGGGCGGCTTCTCCGGACACGCGATCCTGCCGGTCGCGCTGCGCATGGTATGGCAGGTCTATGAGGCGGTCAAGATTCCGATCGTCGGTATGGGCGGCGTCAGCAGCGCCGAGGAAGTGATAGAAATGATGCTGGCCGGCGCGACCGCCGTCGAGATCGGCGCGGCGAACCTCGTCGATCCGTTCGCCTGCAAGCGCATCATCGAGGCACTGCCGACCGTTTGTGAATCTTATGGCATTACAAATTTAGAAGAAATAATCGGAGGAGGACATTGATATGGGAAAAGATGTAATTGTTGCGTGTGATTTTGCGTCCGCGGCGGAAACCTTCCGCTTTTTGGATCAGTTCACCGAAGAAAAACCATACGTCAAGATCGGTATGGAGCTTTATTACGCCGAGGGACCGCAGATTGTGCGCGAGATCAAAGCCAGAGGGCATCGGATTTTCCTCGATCTGAAGCTGCACGATATCCCGAACACCGTTAAAAAAGCCATGAAAGTCCTCTCCGGACTGGACGTGGATATGTGCAATCTGCACGCGGGCGGTACGATCGCGATGATGGAAGCCGCGCTCGAGGGACTTACCCGCGCGGACGGCAGCCGGCCGCTTTTGATCGCGGTTACGCAGTTGACCTCCACAGACCAGAAACGTATGGAAGAGGACCTTTGGATCGAAAAGCCACTGGAGCAGGTGGTCGATCACTATGCAGCCAACGCCAAAAAGGCGGGACTGGACGGCGTGGTCTGTTCACCGCTGGAGGCGGCACGCGTGCATGAGACCTGCGGCAGAGACTTCCTGACGGTTACACCGGGCGTGCGATTCGCGGACGGTGAGGCAGGCGATCAGGTGCGCATTACGACGCCGGCGCGCGCCAAAGAGATCGGTTCCGACTATATCGTGGTCGGGCGTCCGATCACGCAGGCGGCAGATCCTGTGGCGGCTTACCGCAGATGCGTGCGCGAATTTGTCGGCTGAGCTGTGAAGGATAAATGCGAGCAGGCGTACTCGCGCAAAAGAGAAACAGATAGATAAAAATTTAAAATAAATGGAATAGATGGGAAAGGAGCATATCGATGGAATTGAAACAAGAGATTGCAAAGGATCTGCTTTCGATTGAAGCTGTATTTTTAAGACCGGAGGAGCCGTTCACCTGGGCAAGCGGCATCAAAAGCCCGATTTACTGCGATAACCGCCTGACGCTGACCGCGCCGGATGTGCGCACGATGATCGAGAACGGTCTGGTGCAGCTGATCCGCGCAAATTATCCGGACTGTGAGGTGCTGATGGGCACCAGTACGGCCGGCATCGCGCACGCGGCGATCGTCGGACATCTGATGGATCTGCCGATGGGCTATGTCAGAGGTTCCGCGAAGGATCATGGACGCACCAACCAGATCGAAGGGAAGCTGATCCCGGGACAGAAGGTGGTGGTTGTCGAAGATCTGATCTCTACCGCGGGGTCCGCTGTCGATACCGTTAAGGTGCTGCGGGAAGCAGGTGCGGAGGTGCTCGGCATTGTCAGCATCTTTACCTATGGTATGCAAAAGGGGCTCGACCGCCTGGCAGCAAACAACGTGAAGAATGTCAGCCTGTGCGACCTTGACGCGCTTGTGGAGGTTGCGGCGGCAAGCGGCTATATTCGGCCGGAGGACAAGGAAAAAATCTTAAAGTTCAGAGATAACCCTTCCGATGAAGGATGGATGAGAGGAGATAAATAAATGAGCGAAATCAGAAACCTGATCAACATTACCGACCTGACAGTAGAGGAAATCGACCGACTGATCGCGGTGGCCGATGATATTGTCGCGAATCACAGCGCGTATGAGGATATCTGCGCACACAAGAAGCTGGCGACGCTGTTCTTCGAACCGAGCACCAGAACCAGATTGAGCTTTGAGGCAGCGATGCTGGAGCTCGGCGGCAGCGTACTGGGCTTCTCAGAGGCAAATTCCAGCTCCGCGGCCAAGGGCGAAAGCGTGAGTGATACGGTACGCACCGTCGGCTGCTACGCGGATATCATCGCCATGCGCCACCCGAAGGAGGGCGCGCCGATCGTGGCGGCACAGCGCACGACCGTACCGATCATCAACGGCGGCGACGGCGGACATTTTCACCCGACGCAGACCTTGACCGACCTCTTGACCATCAAACGCAAAAAAGGCCGTCTGTCCGACATGACCATCGGTCTTTGCGGCGACCTCAAATTCGGCCGCACCGTACATTCCCTCATCGAGGCGATGCTGCGCTACGAGGGTATCCGCTTCGTGCTGATCTCTCCGCAGGAGCTGCAGGTGCCGGATTACGTCAAAGAAAAGATGGACGCGGCAGGCGCGGAGTGGAAAGAGGTGGAGTCTCTCGAAGAGGCGATGCCGGAGCTCGACATTCTCTACATGACCCGCGTACAGAAAGAGCGTTTCTTCAATGAAGAGGATTATGTCAGACTCAAGGACAGCTACATCTTGAATCTCGAAAAACTGGAGACAGCCAAGGAAGACCTGACGATCATGCATCCGCTGCCGCGTGTCAACGAGATCTCGGTCGAAGTCGATGACGACCCGCGCGCCTGCTATTTCTTCCAGGCACTCTGCGGTAAGCACATCCGCATGGCGCTGATCCTTTTCCTGCTCGGCATCAAGAGAGAGGCATAAGGGGCGGTGCGCGCGCAAAACGTGCGACAAGCCGCAAGAACCATGCGAAGATATTTTCTTGGGTAAATGAACTATGTGAATCAGAACGGAGGCAAATTATGAATATAGATGGCGTGAAAAACGGAATCGTGCTCGACCATATCAAGGCGGGCAAGAGTATGATGGTATATGAACTTTTGGGGCTCGACAAGCTGGACAGCTGTGTCGCGGTCATTCAGAACGCGGACAGCGCGAAATATGGCAAGAAGGACATCATCAAGATCGATGACCGTATCGATATCGACCTCGACGTGCTCGGCTACATCGACAGCAACATCACTGTCAATCTGGTCAAAGACGGTCAGCTGGAAAAGAAACTGCACCTCGAGCTGCCGCAGACCCTGCGTAACGTGATCAAGTGCAAGAACCCGCGCTGTATCACCACTGTCGAGCAGGAGATCGTCCACACCTTCCGCCTCACAGATCGCAGCAAAAAGGCATATCGCTGTATCTACTGCGACGCGGAGCACCGGGTGAAATAGGAGGGCGAGCATACAGAGGAATCGCCCCCAAAACGAAAAAGGATAAGATATGAATCAACACATCGAAAAAGCGAAAGCACTTCGCGCGCAGGTGCCGCCTGCCGGCAATTGCGCGCAAACGATCCTGCGGGTTTACGCTGCGGAGCTGGGACTTTCAGAGGAGCAGGCAGCAGCCATCGCCGCGAATTTTGGCGGCGGCATGAAACGCGGCAGCGTGTGCGGCGCTGTGACCGCGGCGCTGATGGTCCTTGGCGCAGCCGGCATCACTGACGCGGCATCTGTCCAACAGTTTCAGACAGCGTTTGCCCAAAAGCATGACGGTATGCTCTGCTGCGCCGACCTGCTCAAAGCAAACATGGAAAAAGGCGGAAACAAAAAGGCACACTGCGACGGTCTGATCCTGGAATCCATCGAGCTGATAGACAAGCTGATGGAAGCAGAAGGGAAGTAAACTTACGTAGCAAACGAACCCCACGATATGGCAAATCGTGGGGTTCCGTGTTTTTTGGCTCAAAACGAGCCATAGATGGAATCTTTGAGACAGGAATGCGCGGCCTTATTACGGGGAAATGCATTTTTTTACGGATTTTCGGTATTATGTACCCTCTCGACATCGTCAGAAAAAAATGATAGAATAAAGAAAGTTTAGAAAATGCTAAGATGAGTACACAGAGGTAGATCAGTTATAACTGCCCGATCTGAGGAAGGAGAAGCGGAGAATGAACAAAAATCGGACGCTTTTGTCTAAAATCCTGTTGATTTTAGGCATGAGCGCAGTTGTATTCACCTGTTTTGCGATTTTCACAGAAATGAAATATGATATCAATTTTATAGAATACATCCGTTACTCCATGCCGTATTCAGAAGAAGAATATGCTTATATGCGAGATAAGGGGACTATTATTTATTCTCCGGACAGCAATGCGCCGCCGCTTTCTTACATTGATAAGGAAACCGGAAAACATGAAGGGCTGATTATTGACTATATGTCATCAATTTCCATTGAAAGTGCCATGTCGGTAGTATGTCAACCGATGCCGTGGGGCGAAATCTTTGAGCAACTGCGGCAAAAAAAAGTTGATACCAGTGACTTATATCGCACAAAGGAGAGGGAAAAAGATTTCCTGTTTACGCAGCCGATTTATAGTATGATCGGAACCATCGTTGTCACAGATGAAGATATACAAGAAAAGGAGGAGCTTTCAGGGAAAAGAATTGCTGTAATCAAGGATGATTTCGCACAGGAATTACTGGAAAAAGAGAATCAACAAAGTAGAAGGCCTAAGTACAAGCTGCTCATTGTCAAGAATATCGAGGAAGGTCTTAAGAAGCTGAAAAATGGAGAAGTCGAAGGTGTAGCAGGCGATGAACCGGTGATTGACTACTTGCTCAATAAACGAGATGATAAAGGAAGCTTTCATACCTTGAGGGAACCACTGTTTCAGCGGGATGTTACTTTTGCCGTAAACAAAGAAGAAACAACTCTGCTTAAAATTTTAAATAAAACGATTTTACGTTTAAAGAAGAAAGATGTACTCGTGAAAGCACAGGAAAAATGGTTCGGCATATCTTCGCCGGTTATTAAGAAGGGTACGACTTATGATATCGCGCTGTATCTTTCCCTCGCGATTGCGGCTGCCATGCTTTTGATCGGCATTTGGAATATGACGATGCGACAAAAAATCCGTGAAAAAACTTTGCAGTTGGCGGTTAATGAAGAAAACCTGCACGCAATCATTGATTCCCTCTATGCGAAGTTGATTGTGATTGACGGAAAAGGGAGAATTGTGGAATGTAATCGTGCGCTTTTGGAAGAACTGAATGCTGAAGAAGAAGCATTGATAGGCACAGAAATCGAAGAATATCCGCTTCTGCACAGCCTTTTTCACCAGGAAGATGGGGAGACGGCACAGGAAAACCACGAAAAACAACAGGTTATTTATCAAAATCGCTATTTTGATGTAACGAAGCACAGATTACAACCCTCTTTAGAAAATACGCTGATGGTTTTTGAAGATGTTACGGACAAAGTCATTTATGAGCAGCAAATGCGACAGGAAGTGAAAATGGATGCCATCAATCATCTTTCCGTAGGTTTTGCACATGAGGTTCGTAATCCTTTGGGCATCATCCGTAACTATCTGTTTATTTTGCGCGGAGAAGTGCGGAGCTCTGTTGGATTGAACGCTGTGGAGGCAGCCGAAAAAGCGGTAAACCGAATTAACAGCTTGATTACCAACCTTCTGCATTTTGCCAGAATCGAAAAGGATTGTCGTGCAGAAATCGACTTGAGAAAGCTGATGAACGAAATCCTCGCTTTGGAAGAAAAACGTCTGCGGGAGCATCAGATTCTTGTCGAACTTACCGGGGAAGAAAACGTATTGCTGCAATCCAATACAGAATCGCTCAAGGTGATTTTTCTGAATCTGATAGAAAATTCCATTGATGCAATTGAGGCGAAAAAGAATACGCAGGGGAAAATACAGATTACCATCGACAGAGATGGGCAAAATGTGAAGGTGTTCCTTCGGGATAACGGCGGCGGAATTCCAAAAGCAGTACAAGAGCAGGTTTTTAATGCCTTCTTTACAACGAAGGAAAAAGGCACCGGTTTAGGATTATACCTTGTGCAGAACGAGGTAAAAAAGATTGGCGGTGATGTGCAGCTGCAGAGCCGAACCGGAGAAGGAACCACCTTTACTATCCGATTACCTGAGAAATAGAGGAGAGAGAAATGAATCGAAAAGAATTTAACATTCTTATTGTAGATGATGAGAAGGAATTTAGACAGACACTTTCGATGATTGTAGAAGGGGTCGGATATAAAACAATGACTGCCGCAAATAGCGAAGAAGCTCTGCGCATCATCGACGGAGAAGATGAAGTGAATCTGATGTTGACAGATTTGCGCATGCCGGGCATGAGTGGGATAGAACTGATTCGTGAAGCCCGCATCCGCAATCCCAAACTTGAAATTATTGTCATCACTGCTTATGGAACAATTGAAAGCGCGGTCGAAGCGGTTAAGGTCGGCGCAGGAAGTTATTTTGTCAAGAGCGAAGACCCAATGAACCTATTGGCAGACTAAAGTGTACCCTTTGTCAAGGACATTTTTAAGTAACAGATAAACAGTAACTGTTACTTTTCCTGCGGACAATTTCCTTTTTCCGATTGGTTGTATGAAATGAG
>Ga0129310_1002093_pt1 | contig 15592 bp, 9 predicted proteins | sample Go1ome_2_FD_94433 | JGI IMG/M metagenome (GOLD analysis project Ga0129310, IMG submission 94433) | Western lowland gorrila individual fecal microbial communities from Wisconsin, USA - Go1022A metagenome | ecosystem: Host-associated > Mammals > Digestive system > Large intestine > Fecal | place...
CAGGCAACGAGCAGGAGGAAGCATACAGCACAGATTTCACAGTAGATAATATCAAGCCTGTTATAAACGTCACATACGACAACAACAGCGCAGAAAACGGAAACTACTATAAATCATCAAGAACGGCAACAATTAAGATCAATGAGCATAATTTCTATGCAGACGGTGTAAAGATAGTTGTTGAGAAGAGAGCAAATAACTCTTCAAGTTATACTTCAACTGTTGTAAAGCCTGACTTTACCTCAAATGGTGATATCCACATAATGACTTATACGTTCAGCGACGATGCAGATTATAAGTTCAGCGTTGAGTGTACAGACCTTGCAGGCAACGAACAGAACGCTGTTTATAAAGATGAGTTTACTGTGGATAAGACAAAGCCTGTTATCAATGTAACATATGATAACAACAGCGCATCAAACAGCAGGTATTTCAAGGCAGCAAGAACAGCGACTATAAAGGTCACAGAGCATAACTTTGATACAAAAAACGGTTCAAAGCTTACCGTAACAGCAAAGGACGCATCCGGCAGAACAGTAAAGACATATGCTGATTCAATAACCTCATGGACAAAGAGCGGCGATGTCTACACCGCAAAGGTCGAGTTCAAGGACGATGCAAATTACACCTTTGATTTTGCTTACACCGATATGGCTGGAAACACAAGCGGAAGAGTGAACTACGGCAGTTCAAAAGCTCCCGAAAGCTTTACCGTTGATACTGTAAAGCCGCAGGGTACAGTAAAAATAGGCTCGCTTACTTCCGACAGCAGTTTCAGAAACAGCTATGATTTCACACGCTGGAGCAACAGATCGCAGGAAGTATCCATTACCGACAGCGACACTCTCAGTGGAATAGATCATGTTGAATATCTCAGAACAGATAAGATCTATAATGAAACACAGGCTGCTAAGGCAGCAGGCTGGGTGAGAGCGGATAACCTCAGTACTTCATTCAGCATCTCTCCAGATGAAAAGGTCATCATTTATGTTCATATAGTGGACAATGCGGGAAATGAAACATACATTTCCTCAAACGGTGTTATCTTCGATGCGACAAAGCCTGTTGTTGAAAAGGAAGCACCGCAGATAAAGATCACTCCGGGCAAGACCTCATTCTCAGGCGTGTTCAACTCAGATGTTCCTTTCGATATCAGAGTAGTTGATCCGTCAACAGGCGCAGATGTTTATTCAGGACTTTCCAGCGTAACATATGAAGTCATAAATATGGGTACAGTAACGTCAAGCGGAACATTGTTCAGAGGCGGAGCTGAAATGACAAAGGTTTATGACAAAACAGCAGCGCTTACAATAAACAGTGCCGCAAACAACAGCAATGATGTAACGCTGAGAATTTATGCGTCAGACAATGCAGGAAATTCAAGCGCTAAGGACTATGACCTTTCTATCGACATCACAAAGCCTTCTATCAGACTTTCATACGACAACAACAGCGTAAGGAATGATAAGTATTTCAAGAATGACAGAACGGCAGTTATCGAGGTAACGGAGCGTAATTTCAGCGCAGACGATATCAAGATAGACATAAAGAATTCAGAGGGTTCAGTGCCCCGTATATCAGGCTGGACGCAGGTGTCAAGCGGTTCGGGCAACGGCGATAATGCAGTATGGAGAACGACAGTTAAATTTGATACTGACGGAAAGTATACTGTAAATATCACAGGCGCAGATAAGGCAGGAAACAGCGACAGCGGATTGAATATCGTGTCAGGCACAGCTGCCGCAAAGGACTTTGTGATCGACAAGACTGCTCCTGAACTTACCGTAAGCTATGACAATAATTCAGCACAGCACGGCAATTACTACGATTCAGCAAGAAAAGCAACTATCACCATAAAGGAACATAACTTCAGCAAAAATGACGCAAGCGTTTCCCTTACAGCAAGACTTGACGGCAAGGATATTTCAAAGCCTAAGCAGTCAGACTGGAGCGGCTCAAACGACAGTTATGTTTCCACGATAGAGTACAAAGCCGACGGAGATTACACCTTCGGCATAAAGTATACGGACCTTGCAGGAAATGAGATAAAGGCATATGCAGACGACAGCTTCCATATCGACACAGTCAAGCCGGTCGTAAAGATCAGCGGTGTTGAGGATAAGGCGGCATACAGTTCAAAGGCAGCCCCTGAGATAACATTCTCCGATATAAACTTTAACGCCGACAGCGTCAGCGTTACTTTGACAGGCGCAAACAAGGGCGAGGTAAAGAACTTCAAATACACCGTCAAGGAAACAAAGAACGGCGTAAAATATGTATTTGATAATATCGAAGAGATAAAGGATAATGATGATATCTATACTCTTACAGCCGTAACAAAGGATATGGCTGGCAATGAGAATGAAAAAGCCCAGGTAGTTTTCTCAGTAAACCGTTTCGGTTCAACATATGAACTGGACAGCGCAACAGGAAAGCTCAATAACTCATTCATAAAAGAACCGCAGGATGTAGTGATCTCGGAATACAATGCAAACAAGCTTGCAGATCAGACCATTACTATCGTAAAGAATGAAAAGGTCATCACTCTCGTTAAGGATAAAGATTATTCCGTAAGCGTTGAGGGCGGCGACGGAAAATGGTACAAGTACATTTATACTATTTTCAAGAGCAATTTTGAAGATGACGGTATTTACAGCATAAAGGTACATTCAGTGGATGAGGCAGGAAATGTTGCGGAAAATACTCTTGATACAAAGGTAACAGACATAAGCTTTGCGGTAGATAAAACTCCGCCAGAGATAATCGTCACAAACCTTGAATCAAATAAAACATATCCTGTAACAAAGCTTGACGTTCGCATTTCAGCAAGTGATAATATACAGCTTTCAAGTGTACAGGTAATGCTTGACGGAAAGGAAGCAGGCAGCTGGAATGAAGCGGAAACAGAAAAGATACTCAGTGCAAACGGCGACTTTATCGTTTCCGTTGACGGAGATTCAACTTCGGCACATACTATGAAGATAATCTGCACCGATAAGGCCGGAAATACTTCCGAGGCTGAGTTTACAGACTTCTATGTAACGACCAACTTCTGGGTAAGATTTTATAACAACAAGCCTGCGTTCTTCGGAACTATGGGCGGAATACTTCTTCTGATCGCAGCAGTGGTATTTGTTATAGTAAAGAAAAAGAGAAGATAAAGTAACGTATATTTTCTTTGTCTGAGAAATTTGTGAAAGCGGATAATGTTCACCATTATCCGCTTTTTACAGCAAAAATCTGCACAGCAGGCAAACGAATGGGGAAGATAAAAAATGAAAAAAGGGGCGAACAGATCCCGTATCATAGAAGCCATATTTTTTACAGCGGTATTTGCGGAACTTTTTATCTGGATAATGTTTAGAAAGTTTGATTCGCTGGACGAATTATGGATATTCAATATGGGGCTTAATATCTCAAGAGGACTTAAACCTTACAGCGAGGTGAGCATCATAACTACACCGCTGTCCCATATGATATCTGCCCTTGTCATAAAAATATTCGGCGAACAGCTTGCTGTAATGCGTTTCCTTGCGGTAATGCTCGCCTTTGGTGATTGTCTGCTTGTTTACAGGATTTTGTGTACAGTAAAAGTGAACAGGACTTTTTCGCTGATAATAAGCGGCTTTGTGAGCCTTTTGTATTCAATGGTATTTACATATGACTATAATCAACTTATATTGAATATGACGATCTTAGCTCTTTATATGCAGCTTAAAGCACTGGATATGCAGGAGGGGAAAGCAGAGAATTTTCTCATAGCAGCTGAGGTCATAGGTGCGGCTGCGGTGTTCTGCAAACAGACAACAGGTATTTTTGTCTTTGCAGCTGTGACTATCTCAAATGTGCTGATATGCACAAAGAAATACGGCAAAGGCAGTAAAAAGACTGCAAAAACAGTTTTAAGCGGACTTGCAGCCTTGCTTATAATGGGAATTATCTTTCTTTCATATCTTCTTTTTACAAATACCGCAGGGGATTTTATAAGATACTGCTTTATCGGCATAAAGGAGTTCGATAATAAGGAATCCGTCATGGAGTTTGCGTTTGAATCGCCCATAGGTTTTGTAACTGTGATATGCACGATAACTGTTCTCCTGTGTGCAATGATAAGGTGTGTGAAAAAAAGTGATATCACCGCACAGATAATTCTTGCAGCGTTTTTTGGACTTCTGCCGACAGTTTATCCCATAGCAGATATAACACATTCATTTATCCCATTTATGATAATAATAATTCTTCTTGTATATCTGCTGAAAGAAAAGTCAGATAAGATCAATATGAAAGGCGAAAATTTAGGCATACTTCTCACCGCAGCAATATGCCTTGTGTCATCAGCCGCATTTACATTCGATGATAAGATGAATTTTTCCGATATAAAGCACTATAAGTTTATCCCTATGGACAGTTCAATAGAGGAACAGATAAAGCTTATAGACGAAAGTATCATACAAATGAACGGGAAAACAGCCATACTTGACGCCTCGGCAGCTGTTTATATGATACCGCTGGATATATACAATAAAGATCTTGATATGTTCTTAAAAGGCAATCTTGGCGGAAAAGCAAAGGATATATTGAACGAAAGGTCAGCTGAGTTTGACTATATTTATGTTTTAAAGGAAGGACTTACACACAACTGGCAGTACCCGACAGAGTGTGATGAAGAAGTAAGAAAAAATGCAGAAAAAGAAGATGAGGTATCGATCTATGATGTTTACAAAAAGTAAGACAGCAAAAAATAAAGAACCAAAAGAAATAAAAGAAATCAGTGAAGTGCTGACCTCTCAGACAAAGAAGATAATAATGATGATAACGGTGTTTATCTCTCTGGCTGTGCTTATGCTGTGCTATTCAAGGGGCATATCGGGAAATGATTTCTGGTGGCATATAAAGGTCGGCGAGTGGATACTTGATAACGGCTATGTGCCGAGCCATGACATTTTTTCATGGTATGGTATGAGTGAAAATATCTCGTGGACACCGCACGAATGGCTCTCGGACGTTATTTTCTATCTTGTATATTCAGCGGCAGGACAAGCGGGGATATTTATTTTATCACTTTTGTCTGCTGCCATAATGGTGCTGCTCATAGGTATAAGACTAAAAGAAAAGCTCTTCTGCAATATGCCTGTTACCCTTTGCTATATATGCTTTTTTACGGTGCTGACAAGTATGTTCTTTTACGGCAGACCGCACCTGTTCAGTTATTTTCTTATGTTTGCACTGTTTTATGTTCTGTATAAGTTCAGGGATAACGAAAATTATAAGGGCATATTTGCCCTGCCGCTTATATCTGCTTTGTGGAGCAACCTCCACGGCGGTTCATCGAATATGGCATATATCATACCAATAGTTTTCCTTGTGACAAATCTTAAACAGTTCAGCTGCGCAAGACTTGAGGGCAGAAAGTTTACCAAAAAACAGATCATTATAACCTGTGCAATGATAATAGGTGCAGCGGCAGCCATATTTGTAAACCCTGTTGGAAAAGATGTTTTCCTTTATCCTTATAAAAGTATGAGCGACAGCTTTATGCTTGATGTAATAAGTGAGTGGGCTTCCCCCGACGCAAAACAGATCTCTCAGATACTTTGCTTTTTTGTGCCGATATTCCTTATCGGACACGGTATGATCTTTTCGGAAAAGAAACTGAATTTCACGGATACAGTATATTTTTTGATGTTCCTCTATCTGTTTTTCAGAAGTTCAAGATTTATAATGCTTTTCTGTATTGCGGCTGTGTTCTTTGCAGCGGACTATATAGCAGATATAAAGAGCAGGAATATAAAGAAAAAATCTGAGAAAGCAGCGGTCGGCTTGCTGTGCGTGCTGTTTGCAGGACTAAGCTTTTACGGCGCAGGAAAAATGGTCATACTGAATGATTCCGACAGCCTTGTATCAACAGCGCTGGATCAGAAAATGGTGGACTATGTGAAAAATGATCCTTCAGAGCGACTGTTCAATGACTATAACTATGGTGAAACTCTTATATATAATAATGTAGAGGTGTTCTTCGACGCAAGAGCAGACTTGTATGCGCAGAAAAATATAATGAGGGACGGTGTAGGACTTCTCTATCTTCAGCAGACGGACAAAAATTCAACAGAAAAATATATTGATGTTGAAAAAATGATAGACAAATATGATTTCGACGGATTTCTTATTTCAAAATCAAGACCGCTCTACGTTTATCTGCTCAATGCAGACGGGTATGAGCTTGTATATGAAACCTCAGACGCAGGGTATTTCAAACGCAGTTAAATTGCAAACGCAGTGAAACTGCGTTTGAATATATCCTGCGTTTTCCTTTTAACATAAATTTAACATTTAGTTTGAAACTGCCGCAGCCTGAAACGCTACTATTATAACAAAGGGAGGTGAGGCTGATGGCTGTAATTTTAAAGCAGAAAAACAGAAGCATTGATAACGGCAGCACTGAAGCTTTCAGAAAAATATATGAGCAGACAAACAGAAAGATATACAGCCGTATCATTGCAGGGGCAGCGGACAGATCTGACGCAGAGGATATTTTTCAGGAAACCTATGTTGACCTATTTAACGCATTAAAAGCAGGACGGGAGATATCAGAGCCGGAAGCATATCTGATGACTATCGCTAGGCGCAAGCTTTATGTTTATTACAAACAGCTCAACAGGGTAAGAAAAAGAGAAACAGCCGTATCGGAGGACGAAAACAGAGATATTGATCCCGATGAAATGGCTCTTGAAAATTACAGTATTGAGGACAGCGTTGTGAACGTTAAGCTGTATGAAGAAATATCGGTCAGACTCAGAGAAAAGCCTGATATAACTCAGCGGATATTCGCAATGTTTTACAGCCTTGATATGGCGATCCCGGAAATTGCAGAAAGCCTGTCCGTGTCAGAATCCTTTGTGAAGAACAGATTATACAGAACGTTAAAGGAATTTCGCAGCCTTTATGGAAAGGAGGAATCATTATGAGAGAAAAGGATTTTTATAAAAAGCTGATTGACGAGTATATGACCGATATAAGCTCTGATACAGAGAGATCTCCCTCATCGGGTAAATTTGATGAGATAGAAAAAAGAATTTTGCTTTCAGATGACGGCATATCCCATAATATTAAAGAAAATACAGAAAATATAGAAAATGCAGAAAGCAATAAAAAGATCAGACTTCGCAGAGGTGGATTTGCCGCAGCGTGTGTGGCAGCTGTCGTATTCTGTACAGCAGGTGTGTTTGCAGCTTTAAACAGCAGCAGAAAGGCTGATGTGAATACTCACAAGGCAGTATCATCACAGCAGATGGACGTAATTTCGGATATTAGCAGTGAAAGTGATACAGATAGCAGTATAAATAATGACACTCCCGATGAGTATTACAACGATCTTGAGTCGCTTATATCCGCTTCAGGAATGGTGAAGCAGATATTATATATATGGGGAGATGTTAAGGACGGTTATCTCTATACAAGCTGCTACGATCAATATGTATGGCACTATAACGACAGTAAAATGAACAGTCAGGATGAACATTACCAGTGGTCTGAAGAGTCGTCAGGTCAAAACAAAGAGTATGACGTGACGATGTATGAAACATATTTTCCCCTTGGGGACGATTCGGAAGGTATGTTAGGCTTTGAAACAGGAAAAGTCTATGTGATATTTACCGTTGACGGCAACAAGCCTGTTAATGATCGGCAGTGGCTTTTTGAGGTCAATAACGGAGTATGTACCTCGGTGAATGATCCCGACGGAATGAGCTTTACATTAAGTCAGCTGTATTTCTCAGAACAGAATGATATGTATGATGAACAGGACATCAGCAGCGGATATCTAAGCAATCAGAAAGCTATGTATGATTTTGCACTTGAAAAATGCAAGGATTATATGCAGGAAGCAGGGCTTAAAAGCTGTACCCTCAGCCAGCCTTATGATTACTATGGCGATATAAACGATCCTGCGAATATTTATGTGATGCTTGACGGAGATCAAGCGATAGCCGCTTTTGCATTAAGGATAGCGGCAGGCGGCGGTTTTGATCCTGTTTATCTTGGTAATCTGTATGAGGATATAGATAATTATAGTATTGGCTTTGAGATAACTGATGAGGACTGGAAAGATTTCAAGGTGCACCGTGGAATAAAAGGCTTGACCGCTGATCCGTCTTCATTCCCTATCAAAAGGGTTATAAATATGGGAGATACCGTTAGAGCAGACTATGATATTTCAGACAGCAAAACGGATACAGACAGCAGTTCGGTATCCTCCGAACCTGAAAAAACTGATTACGCATTTTTAAAAGAAAATACAGATATGCGGCTGATACAGGACGGAGATAACCGCTATGTTTCCGAGGACGGCGCTTTTACAGTTGAATGCAGTGTTTCGTTTTCTGAGGGCAGGGAAGGTTCAGCAAGGCTTATAATGAAGTTTACAAACAATACAGATTATGATATAGTTGCTGACTGCCGTGCGCATCCACGAATGGGCATAAATGCTGAATTTACAGGTGATTATACGATCACAGCTGATTTTGAAATGGGCGAGCTTGATGCACATTCGACAATGATAAAAAGCTATGATGTGTATTATGAAACTTTCCTGAATGATTATGCCAATGAAGATGATAATTATTGGAATGATGAAGGTCAGAATACGGTCTATCTGTATTACTTACTGAAAATAGAAATCATGGGCGATGAAGAAAACAATATAAACGGCTGTGGATATTACTACGGCGATCCTATAATGGTAAGTCAGGAAGTGTAGATCGTATCAGCTAAATAATAAATTGAAAAACTGATAAGTAAAAGTCGGGCGGTCTGCATTATGCGTACACCGCCCGACTTTTCTCCGTACCAACACACAAAAAATGCAAAAGGGAAAATTTCGGCATAAAATGTGCCTGTAAAGGCTTTTTCCCTTGACAATATCGGCTTTTTGCGGTAAAATAGAAGTTATCAGAAATATTCCAAAACAGTAGAGGAGAGTCATTGATTATGAAGAATACAGAAAAGACAATGGACAAGATCGTTGCCCTCTGTAAAGGCAGAGGTTTTGTTTATCCGGGCAGTGAGATCTACGGCGGTCTTGCTAATACATGGGATTACGGTCCTTTAGGCGTTGAGCTTAAAAATAATATCAAGGACGCTTGGAGAAAGAAGTTCGTTCAGGAAAATAAGTATAACGTAGGTCTTGATTCCGCTATCCTTATGAATCCGCAGACTTGGGTGGCTTCAGGTCACATCGGCGGATTTTCAGACCCTCTTATGGATTGCAAGGAGTGTAAGACAAGACACAGAGCAGATAACCTTATCGAAGATTTCGACGGAACAAATGTTGCAGGCTGGACAAATCAGCAGATGATGGATTACATCAATGAGCATAATATCGTTTGCCCTGAGTGCGGTAAGCATAACTTCACAGATATCCGTCAGTTCAACCTTATGTTCAAGACTTTCCAGGGTGTTACTGAGGATTCAAAGTCTGAGCTTTACCTCAGACCTGAAACTGCACAGGGTATTTTCGTAAACTTTGCAAATATCCAGAGAACAAGCCGTAAGAAAGTTCCTTTCGGTGTTGCACAGGTTGGTAAGTCATTCAGAAACGAGATCACTCCTGGTAACTTTATATTCAGAGTAAGAGAGTTCGAGCAGATGGAGCTTGAGTTCTTCTGCAAGCCTGGCACAGACCTTGAATGGTTCAGCTATTGGAGAGAGTTCTGTAAGAACTGGCTCCTCAGCCTTAATATCAAGGAGGAGAACATCAGACTCCGTGACCACTCACAGGAAGAGCTTTGCTTCTATTCTAAGGCTACAACAGACTTCGAGTATCTCTTCCCATTTGGCTGGGGCGAACTTTGGGGCGTAGCAGACAGAACCGACTATGACCTTACACAGCATATCAAGACCAGCGGCAAGAGCCTTGACTATTTCGATCCTGAAACAAATGAAAGATATGTACCATATGTTATCGAGCCGTCACTTGGCGTAGAAAGGCTCTTCCTTTCTATCGTTGTAGAGGCTTATGATGAGGAAAATATCGGCACAGAAGAAAAGCCTGACGTAAGAACAGTAATGCATTTCCACCCTGCACTAGCACCTTTCAAGGCTTGCGTACTTCCTCTTTCAAAGAAGCTCAGCCAGCAGGCCGGAGAGCTTTTTGACGAGCTTGCAAAGCATTTCAGCGTTGATTATGACGAGGCTGGTTCTATCGGTAAGAGATACCGCCGTCAGGACGAGATCGGAACACCATTCTGCATCACATATGACTTTGACACACTTGAGGACGGCTGCGTAACTGTTCGTGACAGAGATACAATGGAGCAGGAGAGAGTAAAGATCGACGAGCTTGTAAACTATATCGCAAAGAAGATAGAGTTCTAATTTGAAAATTTCGTAATATCAGATAAGCCGACGTTTATGCGCCGGCTTATTTTTATGTATATAATAAGATCAGTAAAAAAGACAAAAGACTCTGAGATCAGAGCCTTTTGCCTTTATATTTATATAGGGAGAAATAAGCTGTTTATTAATACATTCCGCCCATTCCGCCTGCACCTGCGGCAGCTGCCATAGCAGCGTCAGCCTGTGGGTCCTTCTTGTCAGCAACAAGGCTCTCAGTTGTAAGAACCATTGCTGCAACAGAAGCTGCGTTCTGGAGAGCTGAACGTGTTACCTTAGTAGGATCAACGATTCCTGCCGGGATCATCTCAACATATTCGTCAGAATATGCGTTGTAGCCGTAGCCGACCTTTCTTGAACGAATGATCTTGTCGATTATAACGCTGCCCTCAAGACCTGCGTTTGCTGCGATCTGTCTTACAGGCTCTTCAAGTGCCTTGTAAACGATCTGTGCGCCTGTCTTTTCGTCGCCTGTCAGCTTGTCAACAAGCTTCTTAACGGCTGGCATAGCGTTGATAAGAGCTGTTCCGCCGCCTGCTACGATACCCTCTTCAACAGCTGCCTTAGTAGCTGCAAGAGCGTCCTCTATTCTCATCTTCTTTTCTTTCATTTCAACTTCGGTAGCTGCGCCGACCTTGATAACGGCTACGCCGCCTGAAAGCTTAGCAAGTCTTTCCTGAAGCTTTTCTCTGTCGAAATCAGAAGTTGTTGTTTCGATCTGTGCCTTGATCTGACCAACTCTTGCCTTGATAGCGTCAGAGTCACCTGCACCGTCAACGATAATTGTGTTCTCCTTCTGAACAACTACCTGTCTTGCACGGCCGAGCTGTGAGATCTGTGTTTCGCTGAGTTCAAGACCAAGCTCTGAAGAAATTACTTCGCCGCCTGTGAGGATAGCGATATCCTGAAGCATTTCCTTTCTTCTGTCGCCGAATCCAGGAGCCTTAACTGCAACGCAGGTAAATGTTCCTCTCAGCTTGTTTACGATAAGTGTTGAAAGAGCCTCGCCCTCAACGTCCTCAGCAATGATAAGGAGCTTTGCGCCGGACTTTACGATCTGCTCGAGGAGCGGAAGTATCTCCTGAATGTTTGAGATCTTCTTGTCTGTGATAAGAATGTAAGCGTCATCAAGAACAGCTTCCATCTTGTCTGTATCTGTTACCATGTAAGGTGCAATGTATCCTCTGTCGAACTGCATACCCTCTACAACTTCGCTGTATGTTTCAGCAGTCTTTGACTCTTCAAGAGTGATAACGCCGTCAGCTGTTACCTTTTCCATAGCCTCAGCGATAAGCTTGCCTATGTTGTCATCAGCAGCTGAAACCGCACCAACTCTTGCGATCTCGTCAGAGCTTTCTACCTTCTTTGAGTTTGCAATGATAGAATCAACAGCAGTGTCAACAGCCTTTGACATACCCTTCTTAAGGATCATTGGATTTGCGCCTGCTGCGATATTCTTCATACCCTCTCTTACAAGAGCCTGAGCAAGAAGAGTAGCGGTAGTTGTACCGTCGCCTGCTGCGTCGTTTGTCTTAGTAGCAACTTCCTTAACGAGCTGTGCGCCCATGTTTTCGAAAGCGTCATCAAGCTCGATCTCCTTTGCGATAGTAACACCATCGTTTGTGATGAGCGGAGCGCCGAACTTCTTGTCAAGAACAACGTTTCTTCCCTTTGGTCCGAGTGTGATCTTTACTGTATCTGCTAACTGGTCAATACCTGACTGAAGAGCCTTTCTGGCTTCTTCACCGTAAATAATCTGCTTTGCCATTATAAGTTACCTCCATTATAAATGTATAGTATATCTGTTTTTATTCAACAACTGCAAGGATATCTTCCATTTTAAGGATCGTGTATTCCTGTCCCTCAAGCTTTACATCTGTGCCGCTGTACTTTGAGATAAGAACCTTGTCGCCGACCTTAACGCCCATAGCAACATCAGTTTTTCCCGGACCTACCGCAACGACCTCTGCTACCTGCGGCTTTTCTTTAGCGGAACCTGCAAGGATTATACCGCTCTTTGTAGTTTCCTCTGCTTCTGTCATCTTGATAACAACTCTGTCCATTAAAGGTTTGATCGTCATAATAAATGTCCTCCTTTATATTATTGAAAAAGTTCTCTGTCTTGCTTTCAGCCTGCATTGACTTTTACGCTTTTAGCGGTCAGCCTGCCAGACTGTTAGCACTCTTTATCTCTGAGTGCTAAATATATTGTACCACCTTTTTTATAAATTTCAAGTCATTTATTCTGTTTTTCAGCTGATTTTCAACATTTTTGGAGATTTGCACAAATTTGCGGCTTTCAAATTTTAATATTTATTGCATTTTACTTCTTGTAATATGCTTGACGTGTGATATAATATTAATTGATAATAATAAATTACTTAAACGTTTCAAAAGTCTGGATATGTGATAATAATATTAACATTTGTTCTTATTTTGACGTAAAAATTTATAGAATTAATTAAAAATTAACAAAATAGTCATACACTCCGTTTGTGAATTTGTTATAATGTAGACATTAATTGAAATTTTGATTTAGCTTTGTTCAAAATTGGGGGTACGACGAGTTAGATAATACGAACATAAGTTATTGTATTATTAAAAACCGTAAAGAATTTAAAAATAACCGATAAATATTCGGTGATGAAAGGAAGATGAATATGTCACTTGGCAGAGTTTTAGTAGTAGACGACGATAAAAATATCTGTGAGCTGCTCCGTCTTTATCTTGAAAAGGAAGGCTATGGAGTTATCCTTGCACATGACGGCGAGGAAGCTGTTGTAAAATTCAATGCACTTAAGCCTGACATCATTCTGCTTGATATCATGCTGCCCGGCATCGACGGCTGGCAGGTATGCAGAGAGATCAGAAAGAAGTCCAATGTACCTATTATAATGATAACCGCAAAGGTAGAAACATTCGATAAGGTTCTGGGACTTGAACTTGGTGCAGACGACTATATCGTAAAGCCTTTTGATACAAAGGAAGTTATCGCAAGAATAAAGGCTGTTTACAGAAGAGTTGGTCAGTCCTCAGGAGAGGCTGAGATCAAGAAAGTCAAGTATGACAAGCTTTCAGTAAATATGACAAGATATGAGCTGAGAGTAAACGGTGTTGTACTGGATACACCGCCGAAGGAGCTTGAACTTCTTTTCCACCTTGCGTCAAATCCAAACAGAGTATATACAAGAGATCAGCTTCTTGACGAAGTATGGGGCTTTGAGTATTACGGCGATTCCAGAACTATCGACGTACACGTTAAAAGACTTCGTGAAAAGCTCGAAGGCGTTTCAGACAAGTGGGCGCTCAAAACAGTATGGGGCGTTGGATACAAGTTTGAAGTAGCAGAGAATAATGAATAACGGCAAAAGTATATTCCTCAGGTACTTTGCAATTTGTTCGGCAGTAATACTGGTAAGCTTTTGTTGCTTAGGAACAGTATTACTGCTTGTTTCTTCCCGTTATTTTATAGATGAAAAAAAGAGCTTGCTGCTGAAAAATGCGAAAGCTCTTGCTTCATATACGCAGGAAAAAATGCTGGAAGATCCCAAAGAATGGCGTGACGACTGCGCAGGGGAAATGAAGGATTACTCTATAAGCTGCAACGCAGACTTTGTTCTTTCCGACGGCGAGGGATATATCGTTATCTCCACGGGAAAAACAGAGAATGGGATAAGTACAGCCGACCTTGAACAGTTCGGCGAAAACGGCAGCTATGTTTACAGCGACCTTGACGGGGCGATAGGGGAAACTTCTCATATAATGGGCGTGCAGTTCAAGGCGAATGGTCCCACATATTATATGCTGGCTTATTCTCCGAAATCCGATCAGGATGATTATATATGGAATATAATGGAGATATTTATTATCTCTGCTGTATTGGTTCTGATAGTTGTTATGTTCCTTGTATATTTTGCAACGCTGAAGCTGACAGAGCCTATAAAGGAGATCGCTGCTGTTTCAAAGAAACTGGGCGCAGGAGATTTTTCCGCTACCCTGCCTGATTACAGCATAAGTGAGTACAAACAGCTTAGTACGGCTTTCAATGATATGGCGGCAAACTTAAAGAGCTACGATACTATGCGTAACAGCTTTTTGGCGAATGTTTCCCATGAGCTTAGAACGCCTATGACTTCTATCGGCGGCTTTGTGGACGGCATACTTGACGGCACGATACCAAAGGATCAGGAGAGATACTATCTAAAGCTTATCTCCTCCGAGGTCAACAGGCTGACAAGACTTGTCAAGAGTATGCTAAATCTTGCGAAGATAGAGGCGGGAGAAATGAAACTGACAAAGACGAAGTTCTCTGCCCTCGAACCTATCGTGGATACCCTCGTTACATTTGAATCGAGGATAGATGCAAAGCATATCGACATAAGAGGGCTTGATGTTGACAGAGTGCCGCTCTATGCGGATATCGACCTTGTGCATCAGGTGATGTATAACCTTATAGAAAATGCTATAAAATTTGTTGACGACCATGGATATATGGAGTTTTCATTTGTGCCTGAGGGAGATATGACGGCTATATCCATTAAAAACAGCGGAGAGGGATTGTCCGAGGAGGAACTTCCTCTTGTGTTCGACAGATTTTATAAAACAGACAAGTCCAGAGGCCTTGACGCTCAGGGACTTGGTCTGGGACTTAATATTGTCCGTTCGATCGTCAGCCTGCACGGCGGTAAAATTATGGTCAAGAGTGTTAAGGGCGAATATACTGAGTTTATTTTCACTCTGCCTAACAAACCTGAGGAGGACTGAAAGCCTTAAATGGATAATATGGATAACATTGATAACAAAGACAGCATGGAAAGCATAGACAGCATAGATAATGCTGATATCATCAAAGATACCTCTGAACAGACCAATGAAAGTATCATCGAAAATATCACTGAAAGTGCAGAGGAAAGCTTTAAGATGCCCGAAGGCGCAGAGGACAGCAGCAGGATAGTGGGTCACGAATTTTGGAAGGGGATAACTCTCCCCGAAACGGAACTTGCTCCGAAAAAGCGCAGTCCAAAGCGTATCATTATGACGATAGTCACATCTATTGTGTTCGTCGCAGCAGGCTTTGGTATAGCCTGCGTTTCCGCAAGAGGAAAAGGTGTGCTTTCAAACCTCGTCACAGGCGGCAAGCATATGACTTTCAGCCTGCCTATGTCTGAACAGCCCGAGGACAGCGGTGCTGAAAAGGACGAAA
>Ga0129310_1002094_pt1 | contig 15592 bp, 18 predicted proteins | sample Go1ome_2_FD_94433 | JGI IMG/M metagenome (GOLD analysis project Ga0129310, IMG submission 94433) | Western lowland gorrila individual fecal microbial communities from Wisconsin, USA - Go1022A metagenome | ecosystem: Host-associated > Mammals > Digestive system > Large intestine > Fecal | place...
ACATCGTAGTCTCAGACCGTTCTGAGAAAACACCGTAACCAGCAGGAGCAACTGCACAAATCCAATTCTTTGAGATAGGAGGACATGACAATGATGACACAAACCATTAAGGAACAGATTTTGGCCGTCCGGGATACCGGAGAGACCAACATGTTTGACGTAAACGCCGTTCAGTATATCGCAAACCGCGAAGGCTACTATGAACTGGTCGTTTACCTGATGGATAACCGTAAAGAGTACAGTAACTTCATCATGACAGGCACCGCACCGGGGCTTGAAAATGATGACGGCGAAATGTAGCCGAAAAGCGTAGAAAGGGGGATATTTCTATGACGTTAGACTTTAACGACGACAGAACCTGCACCAAAGATGTAGTTCTCAAAAATGTTAGATACGCATTGTTTGCTCCTAAATCACTGCAAGATGATGCGTTCTTCGCTAAATTCTTAGATATGGCAGTCGTATTCGTCTTAATGGATCATTCCGATCCAAACAGGCCGAGATACAAGATTGTTGACGCAGTAGATATGGTTTCGTTGGACATTAGGCTCAATGAAATCATGGACGCCGCCAATGCGAACTGCAAAAAAGTCGGATATCGCATTATGCCTATGGAGGATGCCATATCCGAGATTATCGGAATAGAGATTCCTAGCGATGCTCCCTATCCGATGTATGTCGGAACAAATCCGGAACGCATACTCGGAGCTTCCATTCTGATGTATGAAACATATCTTGAGGATCTTGCGGCGCAGATAGAGGATGACCTCTGCATCGCACCGTCAAGCATTCATGAGGTTCTCATCTTTCCACTTTCTCTCGTACAACCCTCAAAAATCATTGAAATTGTACGGGATGTGAATCGGACTGTTGTATTGCCGCAAGAGAAGCTCAGCGATAGTGTATATATTTATCGCCGAGGCACTCATGCTATCTCGCAGGCCACGCTGAAGAATCCTGATGATTCCACTTGCAAACAAAATGATTAAGAGCGATGAATATGTAAAGGAGAAACAAATTATGTGGCAAGAAGGAACTATTGGTATTCCGGTAAAGAAAGAGGCTGAAAAAGAATACATAGCGGTTCACTACACCTTAAAGGTATATGATGAGCCGAGCAAATTCGGAATCAATCACGGCAAAATCTCAAAATTGCAGTTAAAGCAAAACGGAAAAATTGTCGCTAACTATGACCGTGGCTGGGATATTCACCCAACCACAAAGGAAGCTGAAATGGCTCTCTGTATCTTGTTAACCCGACACAATTAAAGGAGGTCTCTATTATGACGACTATGAAATACGCCGCATCTGGCGAACAGAGAAAGCAACTCGTAAACGCATTGTCTGAGGTTATCGGATGTGAGTCCAAATATCTCAGAGCTCCGAGTTATGGTTATGAAGTTGGTTCATGCGTTGTTAATCGTACTGGAGATATTGAATTTCCGGACGACATGACCGAAGAAGAAATCGAAGCTATTGTCAAGAAACTTACCTGGCATGGCTTTGAGAGAGCTCTGGATGAGTCTACGGAAGAAATCGACGGCGCACCTGTATTGGAAGAGTCTTCTCCCGGAGCAGAAGATCCGACTGAGGAAAGTGTATCCGATGCCGTGGATGCGACCGTCGAAGAATCTGAAGATATTTTAGACGAAACCGTTGTTAATGAAGACAAAATCGGCGCAATTGAGGATTATGGTACTGCTAAAGAAACATCAGCAGAGTTCATTGAAGAACCGGAAGCTCCTGTTATGCCGGAAGGCAGTTTTGAATCAGCGGAAGCTACGGAAGAAGTTACAGACGAACAATCGGAGGAAACTCCTCTTCCGGAAGCGACCGAGCCAAAGAAGATCGTGATTGAGCTGCCAGGCTCTTACCTTGATGAGGCTGAACTTGGCAGAGTCAGAGCGATTGTTGCCAGTAAAGCAACGGTTCTCAAGAAAGCGCTCGAAACAGACGATCTGTCCATTGAGCGTAAAGAGGACAAGGTTTGCTTTCCGTGGTTCACTGATCATGGCATTGATGGAGAGGCGAAAGCATATATGCAGCTTGTATCTGGTATTGCGAAGAGAGCCAAAATGCTCACTCGCGTTACGGCTACGGAAAGTCCGTCAGATAACGACAAATTTACAATGCGACTCTTTCTCGTATCTCTGAACTTCAAAGGGCCAGAATATGCCTTTGCTCGTAAATTCCTGCTTCGCAACCTGTCTGGAAACAGCGGTTGGCGAACCGAGGAAGCGAAAGCAAGACATGATGCCCGTAAGATCAGAACAGAAATTGAAGCACCGGAAGTAACCATTGGGCAAGCATCTGAAGGAGGCGAAGACCATGCAGAACTTTCCGAGTAAGGGAGTCGTCGAAAGACTACGAAGAATGTACCCGACAGGAACCAGAATAGAGCTTGTCTCTATGAATGATCCATATACTAAATTAGTTCCCGGAGATCAAGGAACCGTGCAGTTCATTGACGATATTGGTACGATCTTTGTTAACTGGGATTGCGGCTCCGGCCTTGGCGTCGCTTATGGCGAGGATATTATCCGCAAAATTTAGGGCTATACCCACTCACACGCCAGCCCCAAGTGGGCTGGCAATTCTATAGTTAAGCCTATCGCACATTAACAGAGAGGAGGCATCAATAACATGCTCTTAAAAGACAAGCAGGCAATCGAAGCCCTTAGAAAAGAAAACTATTCGTATGCCTGTATTGCAAAAACACTTGGACTTTCGCCAAATACCGTAAAGTCTATCTGTCGCAGGAACGGCTATGTACCTAAGCAGGAGTTCAAGACAAAGGCCGAGAAAAGTGTCTTACAGATATGTAAAAACTGTGGTCGCATTTTGGATTGTTCTAATAGTCATAAGAAATACTTTTGCTGCGATGCTTGTCGCATAGAATGGTGGAAAAATGCCAGAAGAAAAGGAAAATAATAATCCATTTTCAACTGGACTTTTCTCCTTAAAAGAGTGATGAATGTCTGTAGGAGGTGGAATTTATGCAAATTAAAGAGATTAACGCAACAAAGCTACCGGATATCGGAATAAAACGTGTCGCCGCATACGCCCGTGTATCTTCCGAAAAAGGAGAAGCACTACATTCTTTATCCGCACAAATCAGCTATTATAACGAGTATATTTCCAATCATATCGGCTGGGAGTTTGCTGGTGTGTATGCTGACGAGGGCATTTCCGGGACAAAGGACTCACGTCCCGAGTTCCAGCGTCTATTAGCGGATTGCCGCAAAAAAAGGATAGATCTCGTCATTACGAAATCTATCACCCGCTTTGCCAGAAACACAGTAACGCTCCTTGATACAATTCGGGAACTAAAGTTGCTAAATACTGATGTGTTATTTGAAAAAGAAAACCTTCACAGCCTCGGCGCGAATGGGGAACTCATGCTAACGCTCCTAGCAATGTATGCAGAGGAGGAAGCACGTTCGGCCAGCGAAAACCAAAAATGGCGCATCCGAAAGATGTTTGAGGAAGGACGGCCAAATACTGGTCGCATGTTAGGCTATTGCCTGAAAGACGGGCAGTTGACCATTATTCCTGAAGAAGCGGAAATTGTCCGTATGATTTTTGATGATTACCTCTCCGGAATGGGGAGGCTTGCTATCGCTAAAAAGCTGAATGCTATACATGTTCCTACGGTGCGAGGCTGTGATGATTGGCGCGAAGGCAGTATCTATCGAATTCTCCATAATGAGAAATATACCGGAGATATGATTCTGCAAAAAACCTACGTTGAGGATTTTCGAACGAAGAAAGGAGTCATTAACCGAGGTGAGAAAAGAAAATACTTTGTAGAAAACAGCCACGAGGCGATTATCTCAAAGGAAATTTTCGAACGGGCGCAAGCCGAAGCAGAACGCAGAAAAGCCAAGATAAAGTTACCCGAAAAACGCATGAAAACTATCTTTACAGGTATGCTTATCTGCGCTTGCTGTGGTAAGCATTTCAATAGAAGAGTCGCGAATGCCAGCACTAAATATGCGAAGCCCGCTTGGATATGTGCAACATTCATGAGGAAAGGAAAGAAATATTGCAATAACCGGCAAATACCAGAAAAAATATTGATAGCAAAGACAAAGGAGGTTCTTGGCTTGCCGTCGCTCGAGGATATTGATCTAAAAGATTATATATCCGAGATTGTCTGCGGTAAAGATTACGACCTTACTTATATCATGAATTCTGGTGCGGAAGTTAAAACAATATGGCATCCCTATTCCCGAAAAGACAGTTGGAATGAGGAAATGCGACAACAAGCGCGAAATAGAACCTTAGAAAGGAGTACCTTGTATGAATAACGCAAAACGAGTGACTGTTTGGGAACCGATAGATATCCAAGCTATGTGTGAAGAAGAATCGGAAATTCCCAAACTAAAAGTTGCCGCATATGCCCGTGTTTCTACGGAGCAGGACGAGCAACAGTCCAGTTATGAGGCACAGGTGGATTATTATGGCAAATATATCCGTAGTAATCCGGCCTGGGAATTTGTCGGTATCTACGCCGACGAAGGTATAACCGGGACAAATACCAAAAAACGCGATGGCTTCAACCGTATGATCGCCGACGCAAAAGCTGGCAAAATTGACCTGATTCTTACGAAGTCGATCAGCCGTTTTGCCCGCAATACCGTCGATACGCTTCAAACAGTCCGTGAGCTCTCCACCCTCAAAATCGAAGTAATCTTTGAAAAAGAGGGTATCCGAACCTTGGATAAACAGTGCGAAGTTATGCTGACAATCATGTCCAGCCTTGCGCAGGAGGAAAGCCGGTCTATCTCAGAAAATGTTCGCTGGGGAATGCAGAAAAGTATGCAGGATGGAAACATCTCTTTGCCATATAAACGTTTCCTCGGCTATAAAAAAGGCGAAGACGGAAGGCCGGAAATTGTACCGGAAGAGGCTGAAATTATCAGAGATATCTACAGAATGTTTCTCGATGGAAAAACGATCCGAACTATTGCGGATATTTTAACCGAACGTGGCATTAAGACACCTGGTGGAAAAGATAGGTGGTCAGTCAGTACTGTCAAGAGTATTCTCTCAAACGAGAAATATAAAGGCGATGCTTTACGCCAAAAGACCTATACTGTAGATTATCTGTCGAAAACAGTCCGAAAAAACAATGGTGAGGTAAAACAGTATTACGTTTCTAACTCGCACGAAGCAATAATCGACGAAGATACCTTTAATCTAGTACAAGCAGAACTTGAGCGAAGAAGCAACTTTAGGTCTGCTCTAAGAGATAACAGCATATTCAGTACGAAAATCATTTGTGGAGAATGCGGATATTTTTACGGCAGAAAAGTGCTTCACAGCAACAGCAAAAAGCATCGAAAGGTCGTGTGGTATTGTAACCATCGGTATGATGGTGACGAAAAATGTGCATCTCCCAGCATTTCTGAATCAGATATTAAGAAATATTATCTGGAAGCCCTGGAAAAATTACTGTCCAACAAGGATTCATACATTACAGAGTGTCAGGAGCGTCTCGAAAATGAAGATGTATTAGTACAGCTTAAAGAAACGCGCCAGCAGGCTGAAATTTCACTTGAGGACCTTATGGCAGAGATTCAGGGGTTAGTCCACGAAAACGCCCGAAAGTCTCAGGATCAGCAGAAATACCGAGCTAAATTCAATAAGTTCGTCCAGCAAATTGATGAACAGAAAAAGCGCATGGCCGTTCTGAAAGCCGAAGAACTTAAACTGGTGGGTATGCGCGAGAAACTTCATCGTTTTATTGAGACGCTGAAAAACTGCAAAGATGCTACAGTATTTAAAGAGCAAGAATGGAACAACTTAGTAGAGCGTGCAGTCGTGAAGACAGAATCGCTTGACTTTGAATTTAAGAATGGCGAGAGGATAAAAATCACAATCTAATCTCAGGCAAACTATATACCACAAAATATGAGCGGCCAGCAATTGACCGCTCTTTTTTCTTGCTTCTTTTCTACTCATATAGCCTCACAGAACTCTAGTTCTCATAAAATTGGTGCAACTGTGAAAAGGCGTGTGGCTTATGATTATTCTCCTCAACTCCAAGATAATCCGTGCGGCTTGCGCTTATTTCTTTTCAGAATGTAAGAATCCGTGCAACTTATGCTTGTAATGCACCAATTCTGAGCAAGACAGAGATCATTAAAATTGGTGCAGACTGATACTGAGTCTATAGCAGTGATTAGAAAAACACTCATTTTCTAACCCTGTGTTTATATTGTTCCTAGAAAAATTGGTGCAGACATAAAGAAAAACCCCCGAAAAATCGGGAGTTTTTCTCACGCCATTTTGTATCAAAAGTGACGTCTAAACCTGGAACGAATGGGTGGAACTGAACCGCGCCTTCGTGGAGCAGGATCCTGGCGGAAACGGCGCGGGACGTACCATCGGCATGGGCACGGAGTTGTTCTATTTTCCCAACGCGATGGGCATTTATCAGACCAGCGCAGAATACGGCTACGGCGCGTTTTCGCCCAAGGACGGCGAATATGTTTGGACGGCAGCGCGGCCGGAAACGCTGGAAGGGCTCAAGATTGCCAAAGAACTCTACGACGAGGGCATCATCTGGTCCGACAATCAGTTGGGACAGCTGCCGGACGATATGTTCAAGGCGGGCCTGATGGGTTCGGATTTCAACAATTTCAATATCGCAAGGCTTTATAACGTCCGCAGAGGGCTGAAGGAGAACTTCCCCGATATCGACGAAAATGAGGCCGCTGCGCTGGCGAAAGTCATCGGCCCGGACGGCACGATCTGGTGCAAACAGTCGCAGTGCTATTACGGAGCGGTGCTGATGCGCAACGGGATCGGCGAGGAAAAGATGACCCGCTGGCTCGATATGCTCAACTGGATGCTGTCCGACGAGGGGATTTATTTCCGCGCTTACGGCATCGAGGGCAAGGACTGGAAGTACAACGATGATGGCAGTGTGGAGTGCCTCTGGCCAGATTCCACTGTGATTGAAGGCTCAAAGGCTGATCCTTACCCAGATTGGAGCCGCATCTTCTTCCAGCGCTATGCCGATGCCTTTACGCTGGAGCAGGCGCCCAATCCCGCCTACCCGCAGCAGTACCTCGACGATCTGAACGACATTTATAACTTCCGCCGGGATCACGGCTTTATGCGGCGGTTTGACTACGAATCCTCGTATCTTTCCGCACCGAACAAGAACCGGTCGGGCAATTTCTCGACCGAGACCAGTGACATGATGATCGAGCTCATCACCACCGCCAGCGCGGAAGAGCTGCCGGAACTTTGGAACAACTGGCTGATCAAGATGCGTCCAAAGGTGCAGCCCGTGCTCAACGAGCTGAACACCATGATCTCTAACGTGCCCGAAGAGGCGGAACCCAAGCTCTACGCAAAGAAATAAAAGAAAAACGGCGCCTCGCGAGAAATTTCGCGGGAGCGCCGCTCTGCGTTAGAGGGGAGAAGATCAGTTTTCCTTGACGGGCATTTTGACGCACACCGAAGTGCCCTGTTCGGGCGTGGAGGAGACCGTGATGCTGCCGGTACCATCGGAGAAGAGCTGAAGCCTGCGCACGATGTTGAGCAGGCCGATCGAGCGCCTGCCGTTTTCGCTCTCCATCGGCTGTGCGTCGGGGGACTGCATGATCTGGTTCAGGCGGTGCAGCTCGTCGTCGCCCATGCCCAGCCCGTCGTCTTCGATCATCAGGATGAGCATATTGTTGTGCACTCGCGAAAGAATCCGCAGATGCCCCTTGCCCTTGCGCGGCTCCAAACCGTGATAGATTGCGTTTTCCACAATGGGCTGCAAGGTCATCTTGGGCACCACGCAGTTCAGCGTCTCGGGTGCAAGGTCGAAATCCGCCTCAAAGCGGTTGTCAAAGCGAATGTCGATGATGGAGAGATATTTTTTGATGATGCCGATTTCGCGCTCCAGTGTCACCAGCGAGCGCTCCTTGATGGAATAGCGGAAAATATCCGCCATGGCAGTGGAGATGGTGACGATCTCCGGGCTTTGATAATACAGGCCGATGGAGCGCATACATTCCAGCGTATTGTAGAGAAAATGCGGGTTGATCTGGCTTTGCAGGGCGGAGAGCTCACTCTCGCGCAGGTGCAGCTGCATGGCGTACATCTGTGTCTGCCCCTGAATGCGCTCTTCGGACTCCTTTTCCAGACGGGAGAAGGTGTGCTCGATGGTATCGACAATGATATCCAGCTCGTTGTGGAAATGCAGATCGAGATGCGATAGGTCATTGCAGGATTGCAGCCGTGCGATGATGGTATCCACCGGCTTGGCCAGACCCATGCGGATGATGACGCCGGTGCTGATAAGCATGATGGCGCAGATCAGCGTGGCCACCCAGAGAATGCCGAGAGACGATGAATTGAACGCAGCGCTGGTGAAATCCAGCGTGTAGCGCAGCGTCCAGCCCGTGCCGGAGATGGACTGCTCGGTCATCTCCTCCCGGTGGCCGGAGCGAGAGAGTGTGTCGTTGCGGGCGGCCAGAACCGTGCCGTCCGCGCCGGTGAGCGTGATGCCGCAGAAGGTATCGGTCAGCTGCTGGTCGAGCACCTCCTGCAAGCGGCGCAGATCGCACAGCACGATGCAGGAGGCCAGCTTCCGCCGCGGGGTGATGCTGTCGGTATCGTAAATCGGCATCACATAAGCATAAAAAGGCAGACGTCCCTCCATTTTGAGCGCTTTAGTGAAGAAGGGAGAAAATGGCGTGTCCCCACGGATTTCAGGATAAGCGTTTTCCAGCGAGGACAGCACGACCGCGTCCATCAGCGTTCCCACCGTGATGGTAGTGCCCTCCGCACCCGTCAGGCTCACAGCAAGGATATCCGTGTTTTCCCCAATGACGGTGGAAGCCAGGCTGTTGAACACCTTGATGCTCGCCGCGCGCTGCGCCACATTGGTTGAATCAAAATAGTCCTCGACGTAGTTGTTTTGCGCCAGCAGGGAGGAGACACGCGCAATGGCCGAGGCCTTGTTGGAGATTAGGTCGGTCATGTTGTCGGTCATGGATAGCGCATAGGTGCGGCTTTCCTGATTGGTGTGGGAAATGACGTTGAGCATATAGACGCCCAGCACCAGCATCAGGATCAGCATGCCGCAAAGTAGCGTCAGCGTGATGCGGCGTGAAATGCCGTTGATCCGAAAATGTCCCATCTGGCGTCATCCCTTCCGGTATTGCAGAGGACTGACGCCCGTCTGCTTGTGAAAAACGCGAGAAAAATAGCGGCCGTCGGAATAACCGCAGTTTTGTGCGATGTCCTCCACGCTGCGCTGGGTGTGGCGCAGCAGACGCATCGCCTTGGCCACGCGCAGGGAATTTAAGTACTCGCTGTAAGTGGTGTTCAGCCGCTCGCGGAAGAGGGAGGAGACATAATTCGGCGTCAAAAAGAAGTGCGCAGAAATATCTTTGAGCAGCAGCGGCTCGTCCAGGTGCTCTTCGACATAGCGAACCAGGCGGGAAAACGCATCCTCCGGCGCTTCGCTGCGATCTCCGCTGGAGGTTTCCAGCAGGCGGCGATGCACCTCTTCCACCGGCGCGCTCAGCCGCGCAGAACCGTTTTGGCTGTCCAAATGCAGATGCAGCTTGTGCAGCAGCTGCTGCGCGGTTTCCTGATCCAGCGGCTTGAGCAGATAGTCAAACGCGGCGTATTTCATCGCGGTGCGCGCGTTTTCAAAATCCTGGAGGCCGGATATGATGACAAATTCGGATGCGACGCCGTTTTGACGCGCTGTGGCCATCAATTCCAGCCCGGTCATTTCCGGCATGCGGATGTCTACAAACACCGCGTCCGGCGGCGCGGCGAGGATCTGCGCCAGCCCTTCCTCAGGATCGGTGGTCGAAAAGGGCTGCTCAAAGCCTTCTTCTTCCCAGTGAAAGGTCCGGCAGATGCCCATCAGCGTCCACTTTTCGTCGTCGATTACAATTGCGCGGTACATTGCGCTCCACCCCTTTGCTCTGTCTCTCTACTTATTATATCAATCTGCTGTTTTTGTGTAAAGGTAGCGTCAAGTTGGACGGGAACGCTTTACAGCGTGCGCGCCGCCGCGCTATACTGAAGGCGGAAAAAAGGTTGGAGGGGATGGAAACTTATGAACATACTCGTGATCGACGCGCAGGGCGGCGGCATTGGACGGCAGCTGGTGGCTGAGTTGCTTCGGCGCATGCCGTCGGCGGAAATCACCGCTGTGGGCACCAACAGCGCCGCGACCGCCGCGATGCTCAAGGCGGGCGCGCACCATGCCGCTACGGGCGAAAATGCCGTCGTCGTCGGCTGCCGCCGGACGGATGTGATTGTCGGGCCCATCGGCATCGTGATCGCGGATTCGCTTTGGGGGGAGGTCACGCCGAAAATGGCGGTCGCCGTCGGGCAGAGCAGCGCCCAGCGCGTGCTCATCCCCATCAACCATTGTGACAACCGCATCGCCGGGCTGCCGGATGTGACCGTCGGCCAGCTGGTGGTGCACGCGGTCGATATGATCGAAGGCATGTAAGGAGGAAGAACCATGGCAAAGCAGGACGAAAGATTTATCAAGGTCTACGAACAGGGAATGATCAACTGCATGGAGATCTGGGTGGATCGGGAAACCGGCGTGAATTACCTGTTCCATTTTAACGGCAACGCAGCGGGATTGACGCCGCTGCTGGATGCGGACGGCAAGCCCGTCGTGACCAATCCCATGGAGCTTCGCTAAAAAGACATAAAAATCCCCGCACTTCCGTGAAAAATCGGGAGTTGCGGGGATTTTGTTGTGCTGTTGCTTTTAGGAAAGCTCTTCCCAGGAGAGAATCTCGCGGTTCATCGTGAAATCATGGTAGGTCAGGCTCTGGTCGTCGTATTCGACCTCGCCGCTCTGGCTGTCATAGGGATCGGCGCGCAAATCGTGCATCGGCGGATCGAAATCCTGCTGGAAGGCACGGTTGGCGACCATGCGGAAGGGATCGAGGTTGCCGAAGTAGAAATCCCAGCGATCGAGAGCGCCTGCGCGGTACGCCGAGCCGCCGAAGGAGCAGTCCGCATACAGCCAGCCGTAGGGGGCAATGTAGAACCGCGCCCAGTCGTGGTTGCCCACGTCGGTGGGACGGGCATAGAGCCCTGCCTGCCACTGGGCCGGAATGCCTGCGCAGCGGCAGAGCGTGATGAAGGTGATGGCGTGCATGCCGCAGTCACCGCGCTGACCGGCGGCGAAATACTCCGGAATGTTCACCTTGGTGAAATACGGCGGAACGAAGCGGTAGACCGCCTGCGTCGTGCAGTAATCGTAGAAGCGGCGCGCGATGAGCAGGGGATTGTTCTCGCTCCCCTTGAGCTCGGCGCACAGCGCACGGATGAAGGGCGTGAAGCGGATGTGCGGCTGGGACTCCTGAATGTCGAAATTCGGACGGTCGGAAATCACTTCCTGCGGGTCGGGCTTGACATAGGGCGCGTCGATCTCATAGGTAAATTCCGTCACAAAGGGCATGTCCTTCTGATAGATCGTGTCAAAATAAGCCGTGCGCTGCGGGTGATCCTCGGCGCTGATCTTGGTTGCTTCCGGCACGGTGGCGATGGAAACCGGCGTGCACTGCGCGTCCTTGAGCGGCACGGGCATATAGACATGGATGCGCTGACCGGGGCGCTGCGCGTGCGGCTCGATGGTGAGCGTCGTGCGCATTTTGCAGCGGATGTGCATATGGCCGTCGCGCTTCATGCGGGCGATGACGTCGTCCAGCAGCTGCGCGTTTGCGTTGGATTCGTCCAGCGCATGAGGATCAAGCAAACGGGCGTGCAGATCCGGTCGGGTCTTTACGGCGCTGGAAAGTGCGTTATCCTTGTAGAAGACGCTTCCGTCGATCATCACCCAGTCCAGCGTGCCCTCGTCGCGCAGGCGCTCCATGTCCTCCTTGGTGAAATCGCGGAAGGCGCTTTGCAGCTGCACCAGCATTTCGCCCTCGCTCACGTTGTAGCTCAGCGGGATTTCGCGGATGATCCGCTCCTCAAAGCGAAGACGGTTTTTCAGTGCCTGCGGCACTTTGTCGTTGGCAAGGCGCATTTCAATGACGCGCAGCGCGCGCGAAAGATCGCCGGTATAGACCAGCCGCTCGATGTCTTCGGGCAGCGGATAGGCAAGATAAGTCAGATCCGTCAGCATGATGGTTTTACACCTCCATGATAATTTTTGCTCATTATAGCACTTCTTTCTTCATAAGTAAACCGTTGTGCGGGCGTGCGGCCGGCGGTATAATAAAAAAGCAACAAAAGAAGGGGGCGGCGCATGGAACCGGTATTGACGATGGTGATCGGGCTGGATGGCTCGGGCAGAGAGGACGTGCAGGCGGAAGGGATACGCATCCGGACGGCGGAGGAAGCGGTGCGGTTGGTCAAGGGCGGAGAAAGCGCCGTGCTGGATGCGCCGAACCTCCGCGCACGGACGCGCAGGGGCATTCTGGAACAGCTGCGCGGCGTACCCGCTGTCAAGCGCGCCGTGGTGACGCTGCGGCCGGTGGAGCAGTGCCGGGCGTGTTGTCCCGAACGTGAAAAAGAGGTATGGGAGCAATATCTGTCCTTTCAGCCTCCGGAAACCTACGAGGGCTGGGACGAAATCGAGCTGCGCTATGACGAAAGCTGCGAAAAGATCGAACTAATGGAGCTGTTTTTCGGAAAGGACGGGCTGGTGTTTCTGCCGCAGGACAATCCGTTTCACAAACACTCGATCGGGATGCACTGCCTGCTGGCGGCGCGATGGGCCGCAAAGGAGCGGCCGGACGACGCTGTGCTTCAGCTGGCCGCGCTGCTGCACGATATCGGCAAGCGGCAGACCAAGGCGTTTTTTGACAGCCATGGCAATCCGTCGCCCACGGCGCATTATTACGGGCACGAATTTGCCTCGGCCTATGAGAGCCTGTTCGTGAAATTCCCGGCGGCGGTGCCGGAGAGCGAGCGGCTGCGCGTGGCGGCGCTGATCGTCTGGCACATGACGCCGCATTTTTTCACGCAGGAAAAGACGCGGGCGCGCTACGAACGGCTGCTGGGCAAGAAGATGCTGGACGACCTTGCGGTGATTGAGCGGTCAGACCGCGGCGCGCAGGTTTAAGAGGGAGGAAAGAAAAATGGTGCTGCCGGAAAGCGCGGCCTATGTGTTGGAAAAGCTGGAAAACGCAGGGTTTGAAGCCTATGTGGTGGGCGGCTGCGTGCGCGATGCGCTGCTGGGGCTGAAGCCGAAGGACTATGACGTGTGCACCAATGCCCTGCCGGAGCAGACCGAGACGGCCTTTGCCGGGGAGCGCGTGATCGAAACCGGGCTGGTCCACGGGACGGTGACAGTGTTGATCGGCGGCGAGCCCTTTGAGGTGACGACCTACCGCGTGGACGGGGACTACGCCGACCACCGCCACCCGGACGGCGTACAGTTTGTGCGCGATTTGGAGAGCGATTTGCAGCGGCGGGATTTCACCGTCAACGCCATGGCTTACAGCCCCCGGCGCGGCCTGCGCGACCCGTTCGGCGGACAGGAGGACTTGAAAAGGCGCTGCATCCGCTGCGTGGGCGAGGCGGAAAAGCGCTTTGAGGAGGATGCGCTGCGCATTCTGCGGGCGCTGCGCTTTGCCGCGGTCTACGGTTTTGAGATCGAAAAGCGCACGGCAGACGCGGCGCGGGCGCGGAAGGACGAATTGCAGTATGTCGCGCGGGAGCGCGTGACGGCGGAGCTGGGAAAGCTGCTCTGCGGTCAAGCGGCGGAAGAGATTGCGTTTGCCTTTTCCGATGTGCTCTGTGTGGCGATGAACGTGCTGCCGGATGCGCAGGGACTGAACCGCGTGCCGCCGGAGCTGCCGCTGCGGCTGGCGCATGTGCTGCGTTATGCTCCGCAGCCGGAACGGGCGCTCAATGCTCTGCGGCTGGACAAGGAAACCCTCCGCGCGGTGGCGGAGCTGCTGGACATGCGGAATAGAACGGCTCCGCAGAACGACGCGGACGTGCGGCGGCTTCTGAGAGAAGCGGGATGTGAGCGTGCGCTGCAGCTCTGCCGCCTGAAGGGCTGGGACACAGCGCCGGTGGAGTGTGTGCTGGCGCGCGGCGATTGCTGGAACTTAAAGCAGTTGGCAGTCGGTGGGCGCGATATGCAGCAGTTGGGACTGCGCGGCAAAGAAGTCGGCGCAATGCTGAACCGCCTGCTCGACCAGGTGGTGGAAGGAACCTTGCCGAACGACGCGGACGCGCTGCTGAAATGGGCGGAACAGAACGGATGATTGCCGTGCATCGCGCTGTATCGTGCCTTGCTGAAAAAAAGGTCCTTCACAAGAAGAAGCCTACACGCTTATGCGAAAATACATGATGGAAAAGGTTGCGGCGGGCACGCATAGTTCCATGGTCAAGATGGAGGTCGCGCCGGGCTTTTATGCAATGGATAGTGGGGGCTTTGTCAGCGTGGTGCGCAGAACAGAGCTAGGGGAGAACATGCAGCGCCGCAGTCGGGTATTTTCTGGCGTCACGATCCGCAAATGCCTTTGGCACACGGCCTGCCGGGAGAACGGTTGCGCAGAGCTTTGCCGCCTGTTTTGCGGCGCGGATGACGTGACCTATGGCGGGCTGAGCAAAATAGGCTTTTCGCGAACAAAGGCCCTGAGCAATGGCGAAGATGGCTGCGATTTTCTTTTTTATAGAAAATAGGCGGCAGAGCGATCCGGAAGAAGGAGGCAGACCTTGACAGAAATCGGGGTCTGTGTTACGATACGGATAAAGTGTTTAGGTACAGAAACAATTTGGGCAGGAGGGAAAGCTGTGGAGGAAGAGAACAGCACAAAGGCCGTTGCATTGCTACGCCGTTGCGGGCACATCCTTTATCATCACATCGGGGAAAAGCGCGGGCAAACCCGCGTGCTGGAATTGCTGACAGAAAAGAAAACGCTTCCGCAACAGCAGATATTGGAGCAGCTGGGCGTGCAGCCGGGATCGGGAAGCGAGCTGCTGTCCAAGCTGGAAGGGCGCGGGCTGATCGAGCGCGTCCGCGACGAGGCGGACAACCGCCGCGTGCTGGTGCATCTGACGGCGCAGGGCCGAGCGGAGTTCGATGGAAAAAAGGAGGAACCGAGCGACGAAACGCTGATGGAGCCGCTGGAGGAAGCGGAGCAGACGGAGCTGAACCGGCTGCTGACCAAGCTGCTGGACGTTTGGGAAGAAAAGTACGAGCCGTACAAGCGGAAAAAGTCCGGCAAGGGGTGAAGAGGGGCTCATGCTTCAGGATCGTCAGTCAAACCCTGCCAGACAGGGACAAGGGGCAAACCTTCAGGCGCTGCACGCCAGATCCCCTTGAAAAAAGGAGAGTCAATGCTCCGAATGGGAAAATGGTGCAAATAAAGAAAATAAGAAAAAACGGGGGAGAAAAGGCTCAATGAAAATGCTGAAGGACTTTATCGGTTTTTACAAGCCGCACAGGAAGCTGTTCTACTGGGACATGGTCTGTGCGATGGTGATTGCGCTGGCAGATCTGTTTTATCCTACCATTGCGCGCAACATCATCAACGTCTATGTGCCCAACAAAATGTGGAACATGTTCCTGCTCTGGTCGGCGGTGCTGCTGGTCATCTATCTGATCAAGATGGGTATGAACTATTTTGTGCAG
>Ga0129310_1002095_pt1 | contig 15588 bp, 15 predicted proteins | sample Go1ome_2_FD_94433 | JGI IMG/M metagenome (GOLD analysis project Ga0129310, IMG submission 94433) | Western lowland gorrila individual fecal microbial communities from Wisconsin, USA - Go1022A metagenome | ecosystem: Host-associated > Mammals > Digestive system > Large intestine > Fecal | place...
CAAGAAAAACCATATCCCGCATCCGATTGTTTACATCATGGCTTGCCGCATTGGGCCTTTTGCTAGTCATTTTTACAGAGAAATCCATAAACTGGGTGGAACTGTGTATCTGAACCCGGATGGCTGGAAAGATATTATATGGTTAAACCAGAAAACACCGCATAAATACAGCGTTTTGACGGCTTGACCATCTTCTTGAAAAGTCTGTTTCGCATATGGCCAAGAGAGTACTCTCGTTGAAATCTACTGCGTTTATCGGCTTGATGGTTTCTATATTTAGTGAATTAAACATACACACCCAATGATGTTGATTCCTTAATTATTATCCATATGTGGAAATAGAAAACGAGAACAGGAGGTAGTCAAGCCTGAGTGAAACGAGAGTTTCATTCGGGCTATTTCTCGTGTTCCGAAAATGAGGTTTATTTACAGTATAGAGCTAATATTTCGATGTTATTTCTATAGTGCGAACAAGCACTGATAAATGAGTATTGCAATCAAGGAAATCATTAACTGCTTACACACCCAAATAAAGTATGGTGATTTCTGCAAGATAGATTGATTATGCGGTAACTGAAAATAAGGCAATTTGCAAATATCACTCCAATACTATGAAAGACATTAGTGTGAGGGAAAAATTTTATGCAGCATGTTTTTATTGTTGGAGCCAAGGGCTTTACATATGGTGGTTATGAAACATTTCTCGATAAGCTTACAGAGTACCATCAGAATAATGAAAATATTAAATACCATATTGCTTGCAAAGCGAATGGACCGGGAATGACAGATGAAACGAAGTTAACCGGCGCAAAAAGAATATCTGATTCAGAATACGTTTACCATAATGCACATTGTTTTAAAATCAAATCTCCGGAACTTGGTTCTGCACAAGCAATCTTCTACGATATTAAAGCACTTCAGTATTGTTGCAAGTATATTAAAAAACATAATATAGAGCATCCAATCGTATATGTTCTTTCGTCTCGTGTGGGGCCTGTAATGGGTCATTTTGCAAAAAAAATCCATGCAATGGGAGGTATATATTGTAACAACCCCGACGGACGAGAGGCCTTGAGAATCAAATACCACGCAGCTGTGAGGAAATATTGGGATTTATCAGAAGATGGAATGGTAAAACACAGTGACTTAATTATATGTGATAGTGTGAATATTGAAAAGTATATTCAGGAACGTTATAAGAAATACAATCCTAAAACCACGTTTATTGCATATGGTAGTGACATTCTTCCTTCGGCTTTATCTGATAATGATCCTAAATATACGGATTGGCTCAAACAGCACGATTTACGAGATCATCAGTTTTATGTTTCCGTGGGAAGATTTGTGCCGGAAAACAATTTTGAAACGATGATCCGAGAGTTTATGAAGAGTAAGACAGATAAGGATTTTGCAATCATTACCACGAAAGATGATAAGTTTTTGACTGAGTTAGATAGTAAGCTTCATTTTAGCAAAGACAAGAGAATCAAGTTTGTCGGGACTGTGTATGACAAAGAGTTACTGAAAAAGATCCGAGAAAATGCATATGCTTATTTCCACGGACACGAAGTGGGTGGAACAAATCCCAGCCTGCTTGAGGCTTTGGGAGCGACGAAGCTTAATCTTCTTCTGGGTGTAGGTTTTAACAGAGAGGTAGCTGAAGATGCTGCTCTTTATTGGACAAAGGAAGATGGTAATCTTGCAACGCTGATAGATAAGGCAGATGCATTGTCGAAAGAAGAAATTGAGTTGATGGGACAAAAGGCTAAGAAACGAATTAAAGATGCTTATAGTTGGGAATATATTTGTCAAAGATATTTAAAAACATGGATGATGATGATGTGATAGTTGCATTGAGGAAGCATAATATTATTCAAAACCGTGGAACTGCAGGTTCTGTTGAGGCAATGGCTTCTGATCTGCAACAAGGTGTAACGGAACTTGAGTGCTGCTTCCCGTATCCAAGAAAAGCACTCATGAAATACATTGAAGAAGGTAATTAAGTGTGACAGATAATAAAAAAGTGCAAGACTTAACAATGAATACATTGAACGTCCTTATTAACTATTGTGAGGAGCATGATTTAAGGTATTACTTTACAGGTGGTGCGTTGATTGGTGTTCTTCGCCATAAAGGCTTTATACCGTGGGATGATGACATTGATTTAGGGCTGCCAAGGAAAGATTTTGACATGCTTCATGAATTGCTGAGCAAGGATGTGCCAAAGGGATATGGAATCTGTAATCGATTCACGGATCCGAATTGGCATTTTGCCATGAGCCAGTTTATTGATTTGGAGTCGGAGATTGAAATTAACTTAGCGGAGCAACCGAGAAAGGCTCATATATGGATTGATATTTTTCCTTTGGATGGGCTTCCAGACAATAAAATTTTACGTTGGTTTCGAGTAAAGCACATATTGTTGAAACGCTATATGGTTCAAATTGCTCATATCACCACACAGGTAGATTCTCATAGAGATAGACCTATATATGAAAAGGTTATTATTGAATTCTGTAAAAAAGTACCTGTCGGGAAACTTTTTAATACAAATAAAATATTGGATAGTTTGGAAAGGTTATTAAGAAAATCAGATTTTGATAAAGCTGAATGGTGTGGGAACATGCTTGGCAGATATAGAGAAAGAGAGATAGTAAGAAAAGAGTGGTTTGGAACGCCGAAAAAAGCTGCCTTTGAAAATGAAGAAGTAAATATACCGGAAAATAGTGATGCTATTTTGAAATGCTTATATGGTGATTATATGAAATTGCCTCCAGAAAAAGACAGAGTTGCACATGGCGTTAAAATATTGAAATGCAGAAATATATGGGAGGAAGAATGATATGAATATTGCTGTAATTATTGCTGGTGGTGTCGGTTCAAGAATGGGACAAGACCTGCCAAAGCAGTTCATCAATGTATATGATAAGCCTGTTTTGATTTACACTTTAGAGAGCTTTCAAAAGCATCCTCAGGTAGACGCTATTGAATTAGTATGTATTGATGGTTGGCATGAAATTGTTTGGGCATATGCCAAGCAGTTCAATATTACAAAACTGAAGTGGATTGTATCTGGTGGCAAAACGGGACAGGAATCAATCAGAAACGGTGTATATGGACTGGAAGGCAAGGCTAATCCAGATGATAATATCATTATTCATGATGGTATCAGACCACTGGTAGAGCCTTCGGTGTTGTCAGATGTGATCAGTAAATGCTCACAGTACGGCAATGCAGTAACTTCTATGCCGTATAATGAACAGATTTTTGTTATTAACGAAGATGATGAAACTACAACAAACAAGTATATTCCAAGAGAAACGCTAAGACGTGTATCCACACCGCAGGCTTACAGATTTGATTTGTTGGATGCAAAGTATCATGAAGCTTATGAAAAAGAAATTGGTATTTATGGCTCACACTATACCAACACTATGATGGTAGAACTCGGTGTCACATTGCACTTTGCAGCCGGATCCGATAAGAATATAAAGCTTACAACAAAAGATGATCTGGAGATGTTTAAGGCTTATTTAAAGGCAGATAAAGATAACTGGTTGAAGTAAGCATAAGGAGATTTTGATGAACGTATATGACAATTCTTTATATTTAGAAGATGTGAATTATGTGGCGAATCTGAAGCTGCCTTGGGAAAAATTAAATAATAAATCCATTATGATATCAGGAGCGACTGGCTTAATTGGCAGCATGCTTGTCGATGTTATCATGAGGAAGAATAATGATAATCTGAATTGTACGGTTTACGCTCTCGGCAGAAGTGAAGAGCGAATGCGTTATAGATTCAAATACTGTTTTGAAAATCCGTTATTTCACTTTATTGAATATGATGTAAACAGAAAACTGTGTTTGACAGAGGATGTAACAGTAGATTTTATTTTGCATCTTGCAAGTAATACACACCCTATGCAGTATTCTACAGATCCGATTGGAACTATCACGACAAATATTATAGGTGTTCAAAATTTACTTGATTTTGCGGTTGAGCATCATACCACAAGATTTGCATTTGCTTCGTCTAATGAAGTATATGGTGAAAATCGTGGTGATGTTGAGAAATTTGATGAGAAGTATTGTGGATACATTGACTGTAATACAATGAGAGCTGGATATCCGGAAAGTAAAAGATGTGGAGAAGCTTTGTGCCAAGCTTATAAAGCACAAAAGGGATTAGATATTGTTATTCCAAGATTGACAAGATCTTATGGACCTACATTACTAAAAACGGATACGAAAGCATTGTCACAGTTTCTGCATAAGGGCGTTGCCGGAGAGGACATTGTACTGAAAAGTGCAGGAACACAATTCTACTCGTATTTATATGTTATGGATAGCGTATCTGGCTTATTGACGGTCCTTCTGAATGGCGAAAACGGAGAGGCATATAACATTTCGGATGATGCATCTGATATTATGTTAAAAGATTTAGCAGCTATCATTGCTGATTATGCCGGAAAAAAGGTTGTGTTTGAAATTCCGGATGCAGTAGAAAGTGCTGGATATAGCAAGGCAACCAAAGCTCGCCTTGATTCTTCAAAGTTAAATAGCCTTGGTTGGAAAGCTAAATATGATATCAAAACAGGTATTGTCAGAACAATGGAGATGCTAAAAGCAATAAACTGATTACTGAAAGGAGTTTTATGAATTTAAAAGAGACGTTTAAAAAGCAGGGCGGCATAAAGCTCCTTAAACAATATTGGCAGGGAGGAGCCTTGTTTACCGGAATAGGGCAGTTTCTGTTGTTGGGAAAAAGCAGGACTGCACTGGAAATCCTAAGACTTTCGACTACTTTAAAGACTAAGCAAAAATTAGAAAAAAAATATAAGTGGAAACTGGAAGAATTTGATAAAACCTATATTGAAAAGGAACATAATACTTCAGATACCATATGGATCTGCTGGTTTCAAGGAATGGACAATGCTCCAGATCTGGTAAAAAAATGCTACCAATCAGTTGTTAAAAATAATCCAGATAAAAAAGTGATAGTAATTACCGAAAAAAATATAAGCGATTATGTGACATTTCCGGAGTATATTGTGACAAAGTGGAAGCAGGGAGTTATTACGCATACGCATATGACAGACTTGCTGAGATTAGAGTTGCTGATTACTTATGGTGGCCTGTGGTTGGATGCAACGGTGCTATGCACCGGAACTGCACCGGAATATTTTTTTGACTCTGATTTGTTCTTCTTCCAGACATTGAAACCTGGCAGGGATGGACATGCCAGCTATATCAGCAGCTGGTTAATGGAAGCAAAAACAAATAATAAGATTCTTATGGCTACCAGAGAACTCTGCTATGAATATTGGAAAGCGAATAATACCATGTGGGATTATTTTTTGCTTCATGATTTTATGTCCATTGTATTAGAGAAATATGAAGAAGACTGGAAGAAAATTATTCCAAGAGATAATGCAACGCCGCATATTTTGTTATTAAGGTTATTTGATCAATATGATGAAAAAACATGGGAAGCAATAAAGAGCCAAACGCAGTTTCATAAGTTGACATATAAATTTGATGTTAGCAAAATATATCCTTATACTACATATTATGATGCCATTTTTGACGGAGGGAATAAATGAAAGTATTAAATCTATTAACATCAGGTGGTCTTGGTGGAATTGAGATATTGAATTATGATTTAGGAAAATATTCATCCGAAGATAATGGCTTTGCATTCTTATTTGGTACCGGCTTGACATATGACAGAATGAAAAATGATGGATTTGAAGTATATGATTTGAGTGGTTATCATCCTAAAATTTCGTTAAAGCGTTATAGAAAGTTGGTGGAGATAGCTAATGGATACGATATTATTGCTGTGCATCATGGTGATCCATATTTAAAGGCGTATTATTGTGCAATTGTTGCAAAATGCCACAAAAAAGGAGTGACCTTTGTTCATTCTTGCTGGGACGATTCTTTGTTTTTTCCCAAAAGCAAAGTTAAACATTTTTTTGGAAAAAAGATTTTTCAGAACGCCTTAAACATTGCAGAAATCACCATTTTTGTTTCTGATGCAGGAAAAAAATCATATGAAAAAGCATTCAGATTAAAAAATAAAACACAAGTTATTTATAATGGAATTGGAATAGACAAGATAGAAGATGGTACTCATAACATTGTCAAACTAAGTAAGCCATTGGAATTGGTATATATTGGAAGAATAGAAAAAATTAAAGGCATTGATTTGTTGATAGATGCTTTGAGTGAGCTAAAAAATGAATATGATTTTCATTTGACTATTGTAGGGGAAGGTTCACAAAAAGCTTTTTTAGGAAACAAAGTTAAAGAATTAAAACTGAATGATAGAATTGAATTAATTGGTGGGAGAACGGATGTTAAGCCTTACTTGAGACAAGGATCGATATTTATTTATCCATCAATATGGCAAGAAGTATTTGGCATAGCTATTGTTGAAGCTATGTCATATGGATTGATTTGTGTATCCAATAATGTTGGTGGAATTCCAGAAGTATTACAAGATGGTGTTAATGGGTTTGTTAATAAAACAAATGATGTTAGTGGATTAAAAATTGCTTTGCGAAAAGCCTTTGAATCTTTTAAAACAAAGGAATATGAAGTATTAGGAAATAAGGCAAAGGAAACAGCAATGAAATTTTCTATAACTAATACATGCAAAAATTTAGATGCAGTCTATGAGGATTTAATAAATCATAATGGAGACTAATATTTCAAATAGAGTTTTAATAATTGTGCCACATCCTGATGATGAAATAAATGTTGCTGGTCAGGTAATTGTTGATTTCCTAAAAAGAAAATACGAAGTTCATGTTGTATACACGACAAATGGGGATTTTAATCGAAAGATAGGGAATAGTCGCATATATGAAGCTATTGAAGCTTTGCGTGTGCTTGGTGTGGAAGAGAAAAACATCATTTTCTTGGGCTATGGAAATGATTGGATAGAAAATGATCATATATATAATTTTTCATCATCTGAAGAAGTGAAATCTTCAGCAAGTGGAAAGCAAGAAACAAATTCAGTACCGAACCATGACGAATATTGCTATCAGAAATATGGGTATCATCATTTATTTACAAGAGATAATTTCAAAAGTGATTTGAAAAATGTGATACTTGAATATAGAGCAAAATATTTAATATGTAATGACTTTGATTCTCACCCAGATCATAGAGCAGCATCATTGATGTTTGAAGAAGTTATTGGTGAAATATTAAAAGAACAAACGAACTATAGACCAATAATTTTAAAAAAATTTGCTTATTCGGGAGTTTGGAAAGGAAAAAAGGATTATTATAGTACGCCCCAGGTTGAAACAATTAATACAATACACGGTGAAATAAACGGAAGATTCTTTGAAACAGAATCTCCATATTATAAATGGAGTGAACGCATTCAACTTTCTGTACCACAATCAACACGAACAGAATTAGTAAAGGATAATCTATTATACAAAGCGGCATTAAAGCATAAATCACAAATTGCTTGGTATCAGATTTTGAGAATTGCAAGTGCTGATGTAGTTTACTGGTGGAGACCAACTAAAAATCTACTAATGAATGCTATATTAAGAACATCTTCAGGAAATAACAGTTTTTTAAATGATTTTAAACTGTATGAAGCTTCCGATGTTGTCACTGGCATAGATGATTTGGAAGTTACTAAGTGTATGTGGATTCCCGATGTAAAAGATTGTGCTCCGTATATAGAAGTATTGTTCAAGGAAAAAGCAGATATTAGATTAATTAGAATTTTTTCGGATTATTCAGGAAAAAATACACTTGAAAATATTGAAATAGAAGTCGGAGAAAGACGATATTATTTCGAAAATACAGCTGATGATGATCCGGTTTGGAACATAGAAATTGAAGAAAATAATGTATCTTCTTTAAAAATAACTTTTCTAAAATGGAAAGGAATAGTTGGCATTACTGAATTAGAAATCTACGATCACAGACTGGATTTCTTTGAGGAGTCAAATTTTGAAATTAAAAAATATCAAGAAATATCCCAGTGCAATACTATTCATAATGTACAAAAGAAATTAGAAATGTTTTTTCTAAATGTAAAGCTATTTGCAACATATAAAATTAAGACGATAAGGAAATAATGAGTATGAAAAAACTTTTAAAAAACTTTTTGAAAATCTTTTGGGTGATTCCTGTTAAAAAAAATCGCATAGTCTTTCGAAGCTCACATGGCACAAAATATAATTGTAATCCCAAATATATTAGCGAATACCTCCAGAATAATTTTAAAGGGAAGTTTGAACATGTGTGGATTTTTGATAAGGATTCGATAGAAAATCATAAATATTTGGAACAATCTGGAATTGTGGTTGTTAATCAAAAAAGTTTAAAAGGAATTTTGTATATGATAACAGCAAAATTCTTGATTGACAACCATGGGTTAGTTTCATATATTCCCATTAGAAAAGAACAAATTGTTATAAATACTTGGCATGGAGGCGGATCTTATAAAAAAGAGTATTCAGAAAGTACAGATGAACATAAAAAATATATGAAAATGATGTATGACACGACGGATGCATTTATTTCAAGCTGTCGTAAATTTTCAATATGCAATTTAAAATCTATTTATGAGAGTGATCCAAGTAAAATATTAGAGATAGGTATGCCAAGAAATGATCTGTTTTGGCATGAGAATGAAGCAATAAAATCAAAAGTGAAAAAAGAGCTTGGGATCTCACAAGATAGTAGAATAGTGTTATACGCTCCAACATTTAGGTATAATGCCGACACAGAAATATATATGTTAAATCCAAATGAGATATGTAAGGCATGTGAGAAAAGGTTTGGAGGCCATTTTGTTTTTGTTACTCGTTTCCATCCATTTGTAGAAAAAAGGTATATCGAGAGCGGAGACTCCAATTTCATAATTTCTAATCAATACGAAGATATGCAGGAATTATTGTATGCTACTGATGTTTTAATATCCGATTATTCATCATGCTTATGGGATGCATCATTATCGTATATTCCAAGTTTTATTTATGCTGCAGACTTGGAGTATTATAGCGAAAAACGAAATTTCCATACACCAATCAAGGAATGGCCATATCCATTGGCGGAGACAGAAGATGAATTGGTGAAAAATATCAGAGAATTTGATGAGAATAAATATAAGGAAAATGTTGATTCTCATCATAAGGCCTTAGGCAGTTTTGAATCGGGTAAAGCTTGTGAAAAAATCGCGGAATATATTTTGGAGAAGTTTCAACTTTCAAAATAATCTAATTAAAATATTCTCTTGCAGGCAGATATCCTATAGAACAATATCAAGAAAAATTTCTTAGAGAGTGAGGAAAAATTGAATTATGTATTATAATGGCGTAAATCAATTTGATAGCTTATGAATACAAAAATTAGAAAGTCAGTTCTTTTATATATACTTTTCTTTATTCCGTTTTTTAAGCCAGTAGGTTTGTCTGTTTATGCAGGAATAAATTCAATATATTTAGTTTGGAAATTAGCGTCATTATGCGTTGGAATATTTATTATTTTGAACGAATCAAATGGAATGTTTATTACATATAAGAGAGATACTTGGTTTAGAGGTCTTTTTCTATTTTTCATAATATATTTTGTGAATTGCTTTTCTGTTTCGAGGGATTTAGTGACAATTTTATCAAATATTCTTGTAATTTTAGAATTGATTACTATACTTTCAATAACTAAAAGCAAATCAAAAAGAAAAAATATGGCAGATGCTCTAAATTTCATTTTTTCTATTTTACTATTTTTGCAAATTGTAAGTGTCTTTTACATTAAAGCTGGGCATGTTGTTTTTGAATATATAGAAAACGACTATACTTATTTATTAGGGACAGACAACTACTCGGCGTTTGCAACAATTCCCATGTTGGGAGCTATTCTGTTTTTTGAGTATAAAAGAAAAAGCTTATTTTCCAGAGTAAAAAAAGTATTCCTTTGCTTAGGATTATGTGCATCGTATGTTTATACAGGTGCAGTTACGGCCGCAATAATGTCAGTGGTTACTGTTTTGGCATATATAATTACAAAATATAATAAATTCCTATTGAAGTTTTTTACTATAAAAAAAGTGGCTGTTTTCTGTGTGTTGGTACTATTTTTAATAATGGCTTTTGATATACAAAATCATATGCTGTGGCTACTGAGGTTGGTTGGAAAAAGTGCAAAAGCCACGACTTTAAATTCGAGAACCATAATATGGGAGAAAGCATTTAACATAATTAAAGAAAATATTATATTTGGTATAGGGGAACTATCAGCTGAACAGGTCGAAGGTTATGCTTTATATGGAATGGGGCATGCTCACAATTTAATATTGGACTTATTGTTGAAATCAGGGATTGTCGGAACAATTTCTTATCTATTTTTTTATTTGGGATTTTTGTCAAAATATTTTAGAAAAGCTTTGAAATCGTCTGGATTTATCTTAGTTATTACATTAATAGGGTATTTTGTTTTATCTATGATGGATGATTATCCTTTTATGCCATATATATATTGTTGTTTAGGCTTATTATGGGGAAGTGTAAAAAATGAAGAATAATGTAAAAGAAAAGGAAATTGGAATTGTTGTATTAAACTATAAAAATTTTCATGAAACTATCGAGTGCGTAAAAAGTATTTTGTTACAAAAAGATGTTTTTTTTAACATTGTTATTGTAGATAATGGATCTTCTAATGAATCATATGATGAGCTTTTTACTCAGTTTAAAAATAATGATAAAATTCATATTATAAAAAGTGATATCAATCTTGGTTATGCAAAAGGAAATAATTTGGGAATTAGCTATCTACGAAATAAAGGTATAGAGAATATTTTTATTGCGAATTCGGACTTATTGTTTAAATCACCGTATGTATTGAAACAGATTATAGAGGCATATGAGCCAGGAATAGGCCTTATTAATCCGATAATATGCAATCCAGATGGTCAAATAGATCAAAGGGTATCTTACAAAAAAAAGTTTCTCTATTTAAGAATGTTAAAAAAGTTCTTGGAATGGTATTTCGGGAAGACAATTTCCTTTAGTAAAGGTAGTCATAATGATAGCAAAGTTGAATACGTTAAAGAAATAACAGGAACACAAACTGATAGATATATAGTTGCTGGAAGCGGCTTCATGTTAACAGGAGATTTTTTTGCTGAATATATGGGGCTATATCCTGGTACTTTTTTGTATTATGAAGAATGGGCAACGATAATCTTACTACATAAAGCGAGTTTAAAGACAAAAGTTGCAGAAACTGACCCTATCATTCATAAAGGTGGAGCATCTACTCCAAAGAATGTAAGGACGATGACGAAGGAACGAAGAAAGATTTGTTTCAATAGTTGGAAATCCATATTTTTACTTGCCATTGGATATCAAAATAAGAAAAGGTAATAGGACATATGTTTGGAATTAAATGTATAAGAAGACTGCCAGGTATGAAAAAAATACTTGGTTATAGATTTAAAAAGAAATGGGAAACAAAGAACACAGATAATTTCACGACAGTTGGTAAGTATACATTTGATACCAGTAAAGTGTTAGTTGGGAAAGGTACTTATGGCGAGTTAAACGTTTTACAGTTCGAAACAACTTGTTGTAAATTAATAATTGGAAATTACTGCTCTATTGCACCAGAAGTTATTTTTATGACAGATGGAGAGCATTCATACAAAAGCATTTCAACGTATCCATTTGCCACACGCTATTTTAATAAGAGTATAGACACTTTGTCAAAAGGAGATATCATAGTAGGAGACGATGTTTGGATTGGGTATGGGGCAATTATAATGTCCGGCGTGAATATTGGACAGGGAGCTGTTATTGCAGCGGGAGCAGTGGTTACAAAGGATGTTCCGCCATATGCTATTGTTGGTGGAGTTCCTGCTAACGTGATTAAATATAGGTTTGAAAAACACATTATTGATGAGTTGTTGAGAGTAGATTATAAAAAAATCTCAATAAATGATATAGAACAAAACTTAAACAAGTTATATTGTGAGTTGGATGATATAGAGCAGTTGCAGTGGTTGCCGCGAAAATAGTGGCAATATGGAGGAGGAAGATGAAAACTTCTATTTTTGTTGTTTCACATAAACCTTATAAAGAAGTTGGTAGTAAATTATATAATACTATCCAAGTAGGAAAATTAAATACTGGATTAGATTTTTCTCTTATTACAGATGATACTGGAGAAAACATAGCAGAAAAAAATGCAAATTATTGCGAGTTAACAGCGTTTTATTGGCTGTGGAAAAATATACATGATGTTGATTACATCGGTATATGCCATTATCGAAGATATTTTACAAACAACTACTATTTTAATTCAGCTTGTTTTTTTGTAAACGAAAGACAAATAGAAAAAGCAATGAAAAACTATGATGTGATTTTACCGAAACAAACGAAACTTTCGATGACTGTAAGAGAATATTATAGTTATTGCGATGGTCTGGATAAAGATTTAGAAACAACCGGTAATATCATTTTGAAAAAATATCCCATGTATTCAAAAGAGTATGACATTGTTATGAAGTCAAATCGTGCTTCATACTGTAATATGATGATTACCTCTAAAGAATTATTTGATGAATATTGTACATGGTTATTTGACATACTTTTTGAAGTTGAAAAAGAAACAAATATGGAAGGATATACAAAGGCTCAGCGTAGAGTATTTGGATATATTTCAGAAATTTTATTGAATGTGTGGGTTTTACATAATAAGTTAAAAGTAAAATATATGGATGTCATTAACACAGAAACTTCAATAAAGTATAGAATTACGCATAGAAATTAGAAGGGAAAATATGTAAAAATGTATGATTATTTAGTAGTGGGTTCCGGCTTATATGGAGCAGTTTTTGCACATGAAGCAAAAATGCATGGAAAAAATGTGTTGGTGGTAGATAAACGCTCCAATATAGCCGGTAACATTTATACAGAAAATATTGAAGGAATTAATGTGCATAAATACGGGGCACATATTTTTCATACGAATAATAAAATGGTATGGGATTATGTCAACAGATTTGTTGAATTTAATCGTTTTACAAATAGTCCGATTGCAAATTATAAGGGAGAGTTATACAGCCTTCCTTTCAACATGTACACATTTAATAAAATGTGGGGAGTCGTTACTCCTGAAGAAGCCGCAGCTAAGATCGAGGAACAGCGTAAGGAAATTTCATCAGAGCCTCGAAATCTTGAGGAACAGGCAATTTCTCTGGTGGGACGTGACATTTATGAAAAACTGATTAAAGGATACACGGAAAAACAGTGGGGGAGAGACTGTAAGGATTTACCTTCTTTTATTATCAAAAGGTTGCCGGTTAGGTTGACTTTTGATAATAATTATTTTAATGCTTTATATCAAGGTATTCCTATCGGTGGCTATACTAAACTGATTGCTAATATGTTAGAGGGTATAGAGGTTCGTTTAAATATTGACTATCTGGAAAATAAAGCCGAATTGGATGCACTGGCAAACAAGGTGGTTTATACCGGCCCAATTGATGCTTATTTTGATTATAAACTTGGTTATCTGGAATACAGATCTGTCAGATTTGAAAATGAAATACTGGATCAGCCAAACTTTCAGGGGAATGCAGCGGTTAACTATACAGATCGAGAGACGCCGTGGACACGTATTATAGAGCATAAATGGTTTGAATTCGGCAAGGATGAAAGTGGAAATGACATACCAAAGACCATCATCAGTCGTGAATATTCATCAGAATGGAAGCCCGGAGATGAACCATACTATCCTGTTAATGATGAAAAGAATGGCAATCTATATGAAAAGTACAAAAAGTTGGCTGACGCAGAGGAAAATGTGATTTTTGGTGGACGCTTGGGTGAATATAAATATTATGATATGGATGCAACTGTCAATGCTGCATTGAACAAGTGTAAGGAATGTTTCGAATGAAAAGCAAATCTCTTAAAGTAAATTTTGTAATGAATATGATTCTTACAATGTCATCATTCATTTTTCCATTAATAACTTTTCCGTATGTTTCAAGAATATTATTACCTGTAGGTACAGGTAAAGTCTCGTTTGCAACATCGTTTGTTTCGTATTTTACAATGGTTTCGCAGTTAGGTATCCCGACCTATGGAATTCGTGCATGTGCAAAAGTGCGAGATAATAAGGAAGAGTTAACAAGGATTGCACATGAACTTTTATTTATTAATTTTTTCATGTGTGTCCTTTCATATGTGGCATTGGCTATCGCATTAAAATATATCCCAAGATTACAAAGCGATAGAGAGTTATATATAATTATTAGCTTTACCATTCTTTTAAATGCTATTGGGATGGAATGGTTATATAAAGCTCTGGAACAATACACATATATTACAATTCGTTCAGTACTTTTTAAATTTATTGCATTAATAGCAATGTTCTTGTTGATACATAATCAGAAAGATTATGTTGTTTATGGGGCAATATCTATTTTTGCTGCATCCGCTTCCAATATTTTGAATTTTATTAATGTGCGTAAATATGTGGAATTGAAGTGGATGGGAAATTACTCCATAAAAAGACATCTCAAACCAATAATTACATTTTTTGCTATAGCATGTGCGGGTACGATATATACGAGTCTTGATAATGTTATGCTTGGCTTTATGACTACGGATGCAGATGTGGGTTATTATAATGCTGCTGTAAAAATAAAAACAATTTTGGTTTCTATTGTAACATCTTTGGGAGCGGTACTTTTACCAAGAGCTTCCTATTACGTTGAAAATGGAATGCTGGATGATTTTAAAAAGATTACATGCAAAGCCTTAAACTTTGTTTTTTTAATAGCTTCACCACTTGTTGTTTATTTTATTATTTTTGCAAAAGAAAGTGTTTTTTTTCTTTCAGGGGATTCCTATGCAGGAGCAATAATCCCAATGCAAATTATAATGCCAACGGTTTTATTTATTGGAATTACAAATCTCTTAGGGATTCAAATACTTGTGCCATTAGGTAAAGAAAAAATGCTACTATATTCTGCAATCGTTGGAGCTATAGTAGATTTCATTATTAACGCAATATGTATTCCGCAATTTGCCTCTGCTGGTGCAGCGATAGGAACTGTGGTTGCAGAATTTTCAGTGTTAGTAGTGCAGTACATGTGTTTAAGAAAAGAGATACATGAAGTATTAAGCACTATTCATTTTTGGCGGATAGGTGTTGCTGTTATTATTGGTTTGCTGTTAAGTGCATGGATAAAATTGATGGATGTCAATTATTTCTTAACGTTACTTTTTTCTGCAATTCTATTTTTTGGTGGATATGGTTTGTTTTTACTTGCAAGAAAAGAACAACTTGTTATTGAAATAAAAGATGTAGTTGTTGAGAAAATTTTACGGATAAAGAAGAATATTTTCAATCAGAATTAAAAGGCAATACGATTTTTGCGTTTGCATACAAAAGAATGAGTAACTAATTGACAAACATGGTTAAAGGAGCATAATTTTGACAGACAGACAGACAGACAGACAGACAGACAGACAGACAGACAGACAGACAGACAGACAGACAGACAGACAGACAGACAGACAGACAGACAGACAG
>Ga0129310_1002096_pt1 | contig 15587 bp, 14 predicted proteins | sample Go1ome_2_FD_94433 | JGI IMG/M metagenome (GOLD analysis project Ga0129310, IMG submission 94433) | Western lowland gorrila individual fecal microbial communities from Wisconsin, USA - Go1022A metagenome | ecosystem: Host-associated > Mammals > Digestive system > Large intestine > Fecal | place...
AAATAGAATAGCACAAATCACGAGAAAGATTAAGAAGTGTTTTCTTGCTGCGGCCTATGATTTCCTATTTTTAATGGAAAATCTCACATTTCGCAGTGTCCACACTTATGGGTACAGTTTAACTCTTTCTATTCTGAAGAAGCGGAGGGGATGAGTAAACGCACCCAACTGGAAGAATATTTTTCGCAGTCTTTGGAGGTAGGCCTTCTGATCCGGCTTTGCCCGGACGATGAGGACACCATCTATCAGATCGTAGATTTGCTAGTGGACACTTGTGCCACCAACCGCAAACTGCTGCACATTGCTGGGGACGACAAGCCCGCCGAGGTGGTGCGCAGCCGTTTTATGAAGCTAAATGCCGACCATATCCGTTTTGTGCTGAAGTGCCTTGCAGAGAACAGCAGCCCAATCCGTAACATGAAACAATATCTGCTGGCTTCTCTGTACAATGCACCAACAACGATGCAACTTTCCTATCAGAACCAAACCAACCACGACTTAGCGAATCGGAGGTGATAGAAATTTCAAAGAAAACTACTACGATTACCATCATCAACCAGAAAGGCGACACCTGCAAGGCCGCTCCCCTTTCCGCACGATCTGCGGAAATCAGTACCGTAGGCAAAAGCCTACCAGTCTTTGATAGAGGAGGTGCTGGCGAATGACGAAAGGCGGCTTAAACATGTCGCTAAAAGGTGCAGATGACATCTTTTCTACCGAGGAATCCCGGCAGGAGCAGCAGCGGGAACAGGTGCAGCGGATTCCCATTGCGGAACTGCACCCGTTCACAAACCATCCATTCAAAGTGTTGGATGATGAATCCATGCAACGCACCGTAGAGAGCGTAGAGCAATATGGGGTTCTGTCCCCGCTGATTGCCCGTCCACGCCCGGATGGTGGCTACGAGATCATCTCCGGGCACCGCCGTCAGCACGCCGCGCAGCTTGCCGGGCTGAAAACCTTGCCGGTCATTGTCCGCAACATGGACGATAATGCCGCTGTTTTGCTCATGGTGGACTCGAACCTCCAACGAGAGAACATCTTGCCGAGTGAAAGGGCTTTCGCCTACAAAATGAAGCTTGAGGCTCTAAAAAAACAAGGTGCCCGGTCAGATTTAACTTCGGGCCAAATTGGCCCGAAGTTGCGTTCCGATGAGCAAGTCGCTTTAGACGCAGGAGAAAGTCGAAAGCAAGTCCAGCGTTTTATTCGTCTGACAAACCTTATCCCTGAACTACTGGACATGGTGGACGAAAAGAAAATTGCATTCAATCCCGCTGTGGAGTTGTCCTATCTGGACGAAGCCCAACAGCGGGATTTTTTAGAAGCCATGGAGGACACTCAGAACGCGCCGTCCCTCTCCCAAGCGCAGCGGCTCAAAAAGCTGGCGCTGGAGGGTCGCTTCTCGTATGATGTTGCCTTTGCAGTCATGGGCGAAGCCAAGAAGGATGAACTGGACACGGTTGTCATCAAAAATGAAACCCTGCGGAAGTATTTTCCCCGCAGTTACACTCCCAAACAGATGGAGGACACCATCATCAAGCTGCTGGAACAGTGGCAGCGCAAACGGCAGCGACAGAACGAACGCTGACCCACACCGCAATGAAAGACCCAACCGGGTCTTTTTCTTTTATCGAAATGGAGAAAAGCCTATGAACAACAATTCTATCCGTACCATTCGTTCCGAAGGAATCGCCATGGTGATGCCCGGTGAGTGACCGCCGCGACCAGCAGCTCCATTTCCGGGTCAGCAAGCCGGAGTTGGAACGGATTCGGAACAAAATGGAAGCCAGCGGCATTTTAAGCATTGGCTCCTATCTGCGCAAAATGGCGCTGGACGGATATTGTCTGCATCTGGATCTGCCGCAGCTGCGCCGGATGGCATATCTTTTGCAGATGTGCAGCAACAATCTGAACCAGTACGCCAAAGCTGCCAATGAAAACGGTCAGGTCTATGCCGCCGATCTGGAGGACTTGCGCGCCCGGCTGGACGAACTGATCAGCATCAGCAAACAGATCCTTTCGCAACTATCTAATCTTTGATTTTTTACCGCAGTCGGAGGGCTGCGGTCTTACATAGCGGTTGGCATCTTTGCTCCACAGTAGCCGATACTTTTATAATAGGCTGAATAAAAAGATTGGGGTTCAACATGCTGTCCGCGCTGAAGAAGATTGTCCCCTTCCCTGCATCTTTCTTTGTGACTTTGAAGATAAAATAGCTGATCACCCTGTCCAGCTATGTGGTCGGGTCGCACAGGCGAAAAGTGCAGCACTGAGAAAGCAAAGTCCCGATAAACGAAGACAGACCAGAGTCCTTTCTTTGAGAAGAACTCTGGTCTTGTCTCTTCGTTTTGTTATAAAAGCATTTGGAACAAACGCACAGCCTGCAGCGGCACGATGCAGAACAAATGGGGTTTGGGCACAGCCCAACAAGCATTTTGAATTTGGATTTTGAAAAATCCGATTCAAAAATCGCGAGTTGGTACCAACTCGCACTGCTTGCGGCGTAGAATTTCCCGTCAACTACTGCGTCAGAAAATTTCAAATCACTTCAGCTTTGCAAGGATCTCGTCTGCACTCACGCCGCTTGCCAGCAGCTTTTTCAGTACGTCCTCTGCCTCGGCTTTCTTTGCGGATTCCGCTGCTTTGGTTTCAGCTTTGACCTTTTTAGCTTCGATTCTGACGATTTCCCTGTCGATAGATTTCAGCTCTGCCTTCTTGGTTTTCAGGTCGGCTTTCAGTGTTTCGATATTAGCAGTGATAGATGCAATTTCGGCGGCAACAGCTTCCTTTGCAGCCTGCTTTTCAGCGATCTGTGCAGCGAAGTCAACGGTTGCTTTTACGGTCTTGGGCTTGTTCTTGCTTCCTTTGGGACGGGGCATAAGGGACACCTCCATTCAGTATTTATAACATAAGTATAGCATTACAAATATTGGATGGCAAGAAATATATATCAGCAGAATATGCGTTAAACAGCGTAGCCCTTGTTCTTGATGGTCTCTACGACCCGAGAGACGTACTTCTGGCAGGTATCATGGTCGGGGGCTTCCACCATCACTCGGACTACCGGCTCCGTGCCGGACTCGCGCACCAGAATACGACCAGTATCGCCCAGTGCTTCTGCAACGGCCTTGACTGCCTCCTGCACCGCCGGGTCGTTCTGTGCAGCCTTCTTGTCGGTAACGCGAACATTCTCCAGAACCTGCGGGTAGATCTTCAGCGGCTCAGCCAGCTTGCTCATGGGCATCTTCTTCGCCAGCATGACTTCCATCATCTTCAGGCTGGTCAGGATACCATCACCGGTGCTGGCGTACTTGGAGAAGATGATATGACCGCTCTGCTCACCACCAATGCGGCAGCCGTTCTTGGCCATGTACTCATAGACGTACTTGTCGCCCACAGCGGTCTTGGCGTAACCAATGCCCTGCTCGTCAAAAGCTTTGTACAGACCAAAGTTGGACATGACAGTCGTGACCACGGTGTTGTTCGTCAGCTCGCCGTGTTCCTGCATGTAGCAGCCGTAAATGTACAGGATATGGTCGCCGGTGATCACATTACCCTTCTCGTCCACGCACAGGCAGCGGTCAGCGTCGCCATCGAAAGCAAAGCCAACATCCAGACCGTTCTCCACCACAAACTTCTGCAGACCCTCGATATGAGTAGAGCCAGCATTGTTGTTGATGTTCAGGCCGTTGGGCTTGTTGTTGATGACGTAGGTATCCGCACCCAGAGCATCGAAAACGCTCTTGGCAATAATCCAACTTGCACCGTTGGCGCAGTCCAGACCGACCTTGACCCCCTTGAAGGAATAGATGCCCAGAGAAATCAGATAACCCATGTAACGGTTGCGGCCTGCCACATAGTCCACAGTGCGGCCGATGTGCTCGCGGTGCGCGAAGGGCAGCTCCGGCCAGTCCTTATCAAAGACGTGAAGCTTGCCGTCGATATAGTCCTCCACCAGCAGCAGGGTCTCCTCGGGCATCTTCTCACCATAGCAGTCGATCAGCTTGATGCCGTTATCGTAGTAGGGGTTGTGACTGGCAGAGATCATGATGCCGCAGTCGAAATCGTCCACGCGAGCAATGTAGGCCACAGAGGGCGTAGTGGTGACATGGAGTAGGTAAGCGTCCGCACCGGAAGCCGTCAGGCCAGCGACAAGGCTGTACTCGAACATATAGCTGGAGCGGCGGGTGTCTTTGCCGATCACAATGCGTGCCGGATTGGTGTCGCCGTTGCGCTCACGAAGAGCGTTGTAGTACCAGCCCAAGAAACGGCCAACCTTGTAGGCATGGTCGGCGGTCAGATCAATACCAGCTTCCCCACGGAAGCCATCGGTTCCAAAATATTTTCCCATTATAGTTTTTCCTCATTCCCCAAAATCGAACATTTAAACATGTATATGCTTTAGCCGGAGTATAAATCCGTTGCCTACTGCTCACCACGGAGAGGTAGCACATTTGAGCAGCACAGCCATGTGTTCAGCCACATGGCTCTTTTTCAGATTTCACTTACAACTTTTTAGGCAATCTATTATTCTTGTCTTATCGGTGAATTATATCGTAGACCTTATTTAGCAACATCAGTAAAAAGGCATTTCGAAATGCAATGTTCGCAATCAAATATACACTAGCCCCTATTAGGACAGACAACACAAGGCAAAGAATGCTATTCGTGATATACATAGTGGATATCATTGCGATCATGCACGCCAGAAGGGCTGATATAATACTCTGTATTAGCGCCTTCCATTCGATTTTATAAGATACTTGTTTTTTCATTAAAATGATCTGGTATGCATTTGCAATCAACTCACTTGTGATAGATGCTATTGCTGCACCATTTCCATTAAAACGCGGAATCAAAAGCGAATTCATCAGGATATTGGAAACCGCACTGATCGCATATGCTATTGTTATTTTTTGCTCATTTTCTGTTGCAACCATGAGTTGAAATCCCAAAAGGTCGCCGATGCTTTTGATAATAATTAACGGTGCAAAAATCCTTAGAATACTTGCGGCAGGAATAAATGCCGACCCAAATAGTGTTGAAATAATATTGGGTGCCATTAAAACAACCGCGGCAACCATCGGGACGCACAAAAAGAACACTGATCTTTGTCCTACTGACAGCAGCTTTAAAAATTCATCTCTTGAATTATGATATTGATAAATAATGCGTGGGAATAAAATTGCAGTGACTGATGTGCAAACGGTTGTCAGAAGATAGGTAATCTTATATGCATAAGAATAAAGGCCAACCGTTGTATCAGTTGACATTGATCCAAGCATTGTAATATCAATTTTACTGTAAACAGAAACCAGAAAAATATTGCACGCAAAAACGATCAACGGCTTAATATGTTTTTGAAGGTGAACATCAGAAAACCTCAGAGACACAAAAGAACGCGCATGAAAAACGTTAAAAAAATAATTTCCACCGGTTGCCAAACTAACAATCAGCGCATAGACAACATAGTCGCTTGCACTTTTCACAAACAAAGCAACCAATACAAATGAAACGATTTTCACTGCAATACTACGCAACGTAATATATGTATACTCTTCTTCACCTTGATATAGCCAGTCAATATTTAAATAATTGAAGAAGACTGCCAAACCACTTGCAATTGCCAACGGCACTGTCATCATAGAATTATCTATGGTAACAACCACAATAATATAAGCCACACATGATACCGTTGTGGATATCATATTAATTAAAAAAAGTTCGCTAAAGGTCCGATTCAGCTCTACCTGATTGTCACGACACTGCGCTATCTTTCGAACGCCATAGGTAGGAAGTCCCAATGCCGCAAACGTTGTAAAGTACGATGCAATATTTTGCGCATACGCTACTCTTCCTACGCCGCTTTCCATTAAAATTCGTGCAACATACATAGACGTTATTAATGGAAAAAGAATATTTGCGCAAGTATATATCACATTAAAAACAGAATTTTTTCCTAATGATTTCATACTGCCTCGTTTTATTATTTTATGTGCTTTTTTCTTTTTAGACCCCAAAGCTTTGCCGTGCACGTCACTCCAATTGAAGAAAGAAGCATGTTTACTACTTTTTCTTTCTTCTTCATATATTTCCGTGCTTCCGGCTCGACATTATAAATCTCTTTTAATTCAGATATCTCCTTCAGCAGATTTTTTTGCTCCTCTTTTGAATAGGATGTAAGCCAATATAAAACAACTTCAACAAGCGTTTGGAAGTTCAGCTTTATTAACCCCATCATTTCAGGATCCGAAATCTGTTCTTTGGCAATCTCAAGATTTGATTTTACCATTTTTAGCAAATCAACTGAGAATTTATAACTTGCAGTATGTGTGATAGATTCGGAATTGTCTCGGCGATAATTATAAACCACTTTATCCAGACACGTAACAGATTTTGCAGCCATCCACAATCTAAAGGTAAAGCTGACATCCTCACACAAAAAGCCGACTGGAAAAGTTAATTCTTCTGACGCTAACAACGTTTTTTTGATTCCGTACCAAACTGAGCACCAACCAAAACTATAGTCTCTTTTCAGATACTCTTTCAGTATACCTTTATTCTCTTCGTCCGACATGCTGTCATTTAATGCGCAGTCAAAAAACATTTCCTTTTTAGCATCTGAAAAGAATGACGCCATAGAGAAGATCAACACATCTGGATTGTCACAGTTTAATTTCTTATAAATATCCGGATATATATTTTCGCTCCAAAAATCATCACTGTCTAAAAAAAACACATATTCACCCGTTGCGACATCCAGTCCTTTATTTCTTGCAGGGGAAGGTCCTCCGTTTTTTTGATGAACGCACACAATTCTAGAATCTTTTTCAGCTAAAGCATCACATAGTTTTCCGGATCCGTCTGTAGAGCCGTCATCTACCAGAACAACTTCTATATCTTCAGATTTTGGCTGTTGCAATACGCTTAAAACGCACTGCTCCAAGTATTTTTCCACATTATAAACCGGTATAATAACGCTGTTTTTCATATGCTCACCTACTCAAAATTTTAGATATATTTCTAACGCCTAAACCCACACACGCCAGATATAAAAGTCTATATTTCAAATTTCCGGCATTCCAAAGTGCTGATAAGTTATTATTGATTCTTTTAGAGAGTTCTTTTTCGCGATCCATTTCACTGTATCCAGCATAATCCTTGATGATACCAGCCATTAACTGTCCACACCGATAATTAAAGGCCTTTTGACATTCTGCATCTATTTTGGCACACGAAAGCTTTTCAACTATGAATAATTTGTCAAAACATCTTTTGATTTTAGGCGTGTTCGCTATCGAATTTTTTCTATTGCATCGATTATAGTAGAAAGCTTTATCGTTTATTGTAACTTCTGATGCCGTCGCAATTATTAACGGATACCATAGTTCATCTTCATGCAACAATCCAGGTTCAAAGAAAAGTTGATGATTCATCAGCCAATTCCGCTGTACCGTTAATGTCCAAGCAGCAACCACAAATTTGTCAGCTGTAAACGTGCTCCATAGGGTCTCGCTATTTTTCATGATATGTTTTTCCGGATGCCAACAGCGTTCTTCGGTTTCCTTTTCCGTATCATAATACGCATACGTTGTGCTTATAATTACTTCTTTGGCACCAGCAGAAATTGTATTATGTAAATTCTGTAATGCTGCATCATTTATAAAGTCATCTGAATCAAGGAAAACAATATAATTGCCATTTGAATGCTTTATTCCAGTATTCCGAGCCTCCGACAATCCCATATTGTTTTGGGTTATCAAGTGAAAGCATGGATAATGGGAGGAGTATTCTTCACAAATTTGCGCAGAAGAATCCGTTGATCCATCATTGACCATGATACACTCATAATCCGAATAAGTTTGCGCAAGTACGCTATCCAAACACTGACGTAAATACTTTTCTGTGTTAAAAACGGGTACTATAATACTGAACTCTGGCATAATGTCCTCCGTCACAGGCTTTGCCGCTCTTTTATTATCCGTCGAAGATTCAATAACGCTGAAGTGTTCGGAATGCCCAATATATTAATAATACTGCGTACGAATTTTTGCTTCTTTTCTGTCGTATACTGGCAGATCCATTTTTTCTCCTGCAATGCATCCCAAAATTTTTTTCTGTCCTCTTTCGGTTCAATTCTAAAGGACTGTATTACAGCTGAATAGTATAGGCAAGAAAAATTATTACATAGATTTTCTTTTAATATTTCTGGCAAATTACGATTTTGAACATCATAGATATTCTCTTCTATACTACGTAATTTATCAACTTCTGTTTGATATTTCAGAGTATGAGTAATAGCGCCGACTCTTGCCGTTCTGTAGCAATACCATACATCTGGTGTAGTGAGAATTTTTCCTGCTGCGAGTAACACTTTGTATGTCAATGCCACATCTTCATACTTTATTCCAACAGAAAAACTGAATCCCTGTTCCACCCAAAACTCTCTACGATATGCATAGATCCACGAATACCATGGATACAATGGTATTGTTGTTACATCTTGTAAAAAGGAAACACCATCAGCATATTCTTTTTGTATCCGAGAAAGATATTCTTTAACCTTACATTCTTCATATTTTTTTTCATCCTGAAACTCTTTCCAGTTGAACACTACAATATCTGCCCCGGATGTTTTTTGCGCGATTCTCTCTAACAAATTATTTTGCTCATAGCAATCATCTGAATCCAAAAGCAGGAAGAACTCTCCTGTTGCTATTTGAATTCCCGCGTTTCGTGCAGCAGAAAGTCCCTGATTGCTTTGGTGGATTACCTTAATACGAGGATCCTTTGCTGCATACCTGTCACACAATTTTCCGCTGCCATCGGTTGATCCATCGTCTACTAGTATGATCTCATAGTCTTCAAATGATTGACACAATACGCTTGATACGCATTCCGGCAAATATTTTTCAACATTATACACTGGTACAACAATAGTGAATTTCATGTTTTATATACCTCACTGCCAAAAAAAACGATAAGGCACAACTCCTTGTGCTCCCCTCATAATTAAAAGCAATTGATATGCACTGATCCCCATATAAAAGATGGCATAAGAGATTTTCTTGTTATTATTTTTCATTTGCTCTATAGAATTTGGCAATAGTGTAATTAATGATATTGTGAAATAGTATGTCAATCTGTTTACAATTGCCACACTAATTGAAACAAAATACAGCATAACGCCTATGCCCAATATTGTCAGGCCAAGCGAGGTACTTTCTTCTTTTATCGGAGTAACCAAAAGTAAGTAAATAAATATTGCCCCAAAAAGCAACGGGTGAAGCAGATTTCCGTCACCTGCAAACTCTGTGCTCATATACCCCATATACAAACCGGATAAGCGCCCTGCGAACAGAACAAGCTGCTTTCCAAATAAAACGCTGCCGCCGGATATTGCAATACTATAAAGAATCCAATTTGAGTTTACTTGGATTTTCAATTTTTTAATTATCCAACAGAGAAGCATGATCACCGAACTGCTATGAAGCGACGTGGCAAGCAATACCCAAAACAAAAAATGTCCATTCTTATTTCTCTTCAAGTAGTAAATTGCGACCAACACTAAACTCATCGCAGCACCTTGTCGCATTGCATTAAAAGAGAAGTAGTAATACATCATGCCGATGTATATAACAACAGACAAATGAACATTTTGAGATTCTTTCCTAATAACCCAAAAAACAGGCGTCACTGAAATTATGGCATAAACAATAAACATTGCCGTTGGACTTTCGCAAAAGCCTGTGATAATCTTTAATATTAGTCTGTTTCCAACCTCCAAATAGGTTAGATTTGATCCCATTCTAATCGCTTGAAAATACTCTATATACGTATGAGTATCTACGCCAACTGTCTTGCCACGCAATCCAAGCAACAAAATTGTTTGGATTTCTATGACGCAAAGCAACAAATCATTCAATCTTTTATTTTTTTTAAATAAAAGCCCGCTAAATAAAACAAGAGAATAATTTATATTTATCAAGTCTAAAAGTACCATGTCTCCCCCATTTGCTTTTATTATAAACAAACCAATGTTAGCATTATTTTTCTATTGATAGGCATTTTCCATCTCATTAGTGTCCAAAACGCCTTGCGAACCTCTTTTTTTAATCTTTTCTTTGTTTCAATCATAAATGGATCATTATGATCATAACCATTTAGATTCATCTGGGTTAGAAGTGTGAAACGGGCACGTTTGCAGTTCATCTCACAGGCATAACTATATTCCGGTGTAAACTGCTCTACCTGTTTTTGAACAATATCCCAAATATCCAATAAATCCAGTTTCTTTTTACTAAACCCGCTGTTTGTTACGCCCTCAATATTTTTGAAATAATTATAGAGCGGCGCATCTATATAGACGGCTGTTTCGCACTTTCTCGCAAGATAATAGCATGTCTCTACATCCTCATTCATCTTACCTTCAATAAAGCTATAACCATCCAGAATATCCCTCTGGATAATCGCCCCCCACACACTATGGGTATCAGGTTCACCGTTCAGCCGGAAGAAGCGGCTCATTAAGTCTGCGTGAGATAGCACCTTAGCATCTTGTTTCGTCACAACCGGTGCATCCGTGTAGTCCTGAACTACTCGCATTCCTCCAATCGCCATCGGAACATTATATTGATTTGCCAAATCATACAGTGTTTTCAGTGCGACTCTATCCAGCCAATCATCGCTGTCCGCAAAGGCAATCCATTTACCTTTAGCCTCTTTTAATCCTGCATTTCGAGCGGAGCTCGCACCACCATTTTCTTTGTGGATTACATGGATGCGATTATCATTTTTCGCCCATTCGTCGCAGAGGATTGGGCTGTTATCAGGAGAGCCATCGTCCACTAATATTAATTCAAAATTCTGATATGTCTGTTCTAAGATGGATTTCACACATCGTCCCAAATATTGTTCTGCTTTGTAAACAGGAACTATAACGCTGATTTCTGGCATATGTTTCCTTTCTTTACTTCCTCAGCACTTTCTCAAACATAAATTTTCGTAGCCAATTCGGAGCCAACGCCGATCCACTGCGAATCGCACAGCTTTTTATGTACTGACCATTTCCAATAAAGCCTTGCTGTTTCATAAACTTGAATAATCTTGCCTGCGTCTTTGCATATTTCCAACCGGCACGCCGCTTATACATATCCGAGCCAGCCCTCATGTGGAGCAGCGGCTCTTGAATGTTATAGCCCTGATACCCTGCCGTCACCATCCTTAACCAAAGGTAATAGTCCTCCAGCAGATAGAAGTCCTGATACGAGCCAGCCGCCTCGACTGCGGATTTTTTGTACATCACACAGGGATGATTGAACGGATTGCGCTTCTTTGCAAACTCTACGATTTCCGCATTGGTTTCCGGCGGAACGCGCCTCGTGTCTACGACCTTTGGATCAGTCGTAAATTCCTCCACGACACCGGAGCAGATGCTCACTTCCGGGTGCGTGTTGAACACATTGATCTGTTTCTCACAGCGGTCTGGATACGCAATGTCATCGCTATCCATTCGGGCGACCAGTTCATTCTTGCAGTGCTTGATGCCCTCATTCAAAGCATTGCCGAGACCACCGTTTTTCGCCAACCGAACAACATTCAAGGTGTCGCCCATCTCCTGCTGCTTCGCTGCGATCACGGCATCCAACTCCGGATTCAGAGATCCATCGCACACCAACACAAAATCGTTTGTTGGAACCGTCTGCACCTGAATGCTCTTGATTGCCTGTCTCAAATATTCCGGTTTTTCTTTGTGATAAACAGACATTAAAACGCTGTAATTCTGCATCACTTCGTCTCCTGCCCCATGGCTGTAGTCGCACCTTCTGCCACACCTTCAGTGCTTTCCGGCATAAACAGGATCTTTACCGTCGCCAGCATGATCTTCAAATCCTCGATCAGACTGGGATGCGCAATATACATCAAATCCATTTGCAGCTTATCGTAGGGGGTGGTGTTATACTTGCCATACACCTGCGCGTAACCGGTCAAACCAGCCTTAGCCTGCAAGCGCAGCGCAAACTCCGGCATTTCCTCACAGTACTGTGCAGCGATCTCCGGGCGCTCCGGACGAGGGCCCACAACAGACAAATCACCCTTCAGGATGTTCAGCAACTGAGGCAGTTCGTCCAGACGGCAGGCGCGGATAATGTGACCGACCTTTGTAATACGGTCATCCTTGTCGCCGGTGGAAAGACGTGCCACACCATCCTTTTCCGCATCCACACGCATAGAGCGGAACTTCAAAATCTCAAACTGCTTGCCGTCCTTGGTCAGACGCACCTGCTTATAGAAGGCGGGACCACCATCGGATTTGACTGCAATGGCCGTAATCAGGAACAGCGGACTCAAGATGATCAATGCCACCAGCGAGATCATAATGTCCATTGCACGCTTAACGAACAGGAACTCCGGGCTTGCCATGTAACGACCGACGCGCAGCATCGGCAGATGGAACATGTGCATCGGCCAAGCGCCGCTCATGATAACGTCGCCAACGCGGGGAATGACGAACATATTGATGCCCTTCCCTACGCAGTGCTTCAGGATAATGTTTCGTTCATGGCTGTGAACACCACTGACAAAAACAGTCTCCATACCGTCCAGAATGCTCAGGTCTGCCAAGCACTCCGACACGCTCAGGGTAACCTGCACATCGTATTTCTGGCTCAGACCGTACTCGTTGATGAGCTTTTCCATACCATGACGTACATCGTAGACCACAGCGGTCTTCTGCGGTGGGAAGGTCTTGTAGTACCATTTATGTGCACAAGATGCCCAGATCGCAGCCATCACCAGCTGTCCCACAATTGCCGCGATACCCGGCAACAGATTGCAGAGCTTTGCCGACATCAGGCAGATCACGATGTACAAAATACCATCGGTTGCCATAGCGCCAAGGATCTGGCCGTACACCAGCTCCGAGACCCGCTGCATGGACATCCAGAACGCATCGTAGATTTTACCCAGTGCAATGTACAGGATAAAAAACAGCCCCAATATCGCAAAATGACCCTTCCAAGCCAGGTTGGCATAGGTCTGGTGCGAATAGTACAGGAACCAGCAGGCCGCAAACGGCAGTTCAATCATCAGAACATTCAGTATCTTCACGACCCGCAACATCACATCATGCTGAAACTTTGACATAATCCTCTCCAATAACTCCTTTAGATTTTTTACGACTCACTCAAATTCTCCGACCCACATTACAGCAACTGTTTGGGGTCGAGCTATTAACTACACAAACCGATTTCTTCCCCCGTTTTGTGCTTAGCCGAAACATTCAGATTTTCACTTTTCCTCTTGGACTCTTGTGACAGTTCTAACCGGCGCAGCCTCGAATCCGCTTTCCCCCACCGCATCCCGATGGCATCCAGCTTTGCAATACGCTCCTCTGTCAGCACAGCGCAGCTTTTTTCAGGGTTATGACGGGTATACCGCTGCCGCTTGACCCAATTTCCGAGGTTATAACCGCACGGTGATACATAATCGGCAGGGACGTTCAGGTTGCCGTGGGCATCAAAGTAGCGTTTAGCTTCCTGATATCCTTCGTTCCACTGGCGGTCATTGCGGTTGCCCCAGTACATCCCGATACTGTTGAGCCGCTCAACCTGTTCGTCCGTCAGTTTTCCTTTCGGGTACGCCCATTGCTGGCTTGCGACCCATTGCCCCAGCCGTTCACCAGCCGCTGTCACATAGGAACGCGGGATATTCAGGTTGCCGTTTTCCTCGTAGTAGGCTGCTGCCAGCGCATAAGCCTTTTCCCACTTGGCATCGAAAATGTTCCACACCATGCCGAGCTCATCAAGCTGCGCGATGCGTTCTTCCTTTAAGCGCCCATTCAGCTTCTGCTGCCGGGTCTTGATGATCCACTGCCCCAAGGGGTAACCGTCCGGGTCGGTGTATTTGCCGGGCACCATCAGATTTCCGTAGGTGTCGTGGTATTTCTTTGCGACCTCAAATCCATGCTGCCACGCAATTTCCTTCCGGTTTCCCCAGACCATCCCGATGCTATCCAGCCGCGCGATCTGCTGCTCAGTCAGGTTGCCTTGGATCTGTCCCTCGCGCACCCGGCGCTGGGTGACCAGCCACACCCCAAGGCTCAGACCGCCGGGCGTGGTATACAGTTTCGGGACGCTCAGGTTGCCGTGCTCCGCATAGTAGATGCTCGCCTCAGAGAAGTAGTGCTCCCAACCGGAAGAGAGGCTTGCCTGCAGCTGTTCGAACAGTACTCGGCAGTCGTGCACCTGCTCGATGACCTCAAAACGCTCGGTGACGATTTTATCGCCCTCACCGTTGGCATAGAGCCGGTGAACTGCTTCCTGCATCTCGCTTTGCAGACCTGAAATGCTGGTCAAACCCTCAAAGTTGTTGACCACATCGAGAATCAGCGGGGCTGCGGTGTCCCCGGCGGTCAGGGCACGTCCGATTTGCTGCTTGTAGATGATGGGCGAAATGGTAGGTCGGAACAGGATGACCCCGGAAATGCCTTCCACATGGACGCCCTCGTTGAGCATATCGATGCAGAACAGCAGCTTCAGCCGGTTGCTGGTGTCTGTCTTGAAGTCCGAAAAGGCTTTGTCGGTGTTCGGGTCATCGGAGTAGGCTTCGTACACCACAACGTCCGGGTTGACCCCCGCGAACCACTCCGGCACATGGGACACCATCTCGTCCATGTGCTCCTTATTGGCGCAGAACACAATGTACTTGCCAGCCTTATTCGTGATATGATGGGCAAAGACCCTGTCCAACCCGTCCGCCTGTTCCAGCGCCCGGCGCAGGGCGTCCAGATATTTCTGATTCACGTCCTGAATGCCCGGCGCCCGCAGGTTATCCACCCGTGCCTGATACTTTGCAAGGGCTTTCTGGTACTGATAAACCGTGGTCACATATTTCGGGGCAGGCAAAATACCCCTGACGACTGCTTCGCCAAGGGTCATGTTGCTCGCAACACGGCTATCAAAAAGCTCTTCAGCCATGTCACGGTTATTATCCAGATATCGGATGTTTGTTGCCGTCAGCCCCAGAAGCTTTGCATCCGGGCATAACTTTAATAAAGCCACCGTGCTTTCGCCCCAACATTCAGCACCGGCACGGTGGAATTCATCGAGTATAATATAGGCAGGCTTCTGCGCCGCAATTTCGTCCAGCTGTGTCTGCGTGCAACACATCAGTTTGGCGTAGGTATAAAAGTGAACGTTTGCCAACGGAAAATCCGGGTCGTTCCTTTTCAGGCTTTCCAGCTGGGTCTTGAAGATATATTCACTGGGAGAAAGCCAGATCACGACCTTCTCCGGGTTGTCCTCGATCAGCTTGAACGCAATGTAGCTCTTTCCGGTGCCGGTCGGGTGGACAATAGCAGCTTTGCCATACTGCTCCATCATCCGGACTGCCGCATGATATGCTTTCTCGTTGTGCTCAAACAGACGCAATGCCACCTTGTTCACCCCTTCCCGCATAAAGGGGTATCCTCCACATGGAAAATGAAAGATCGTGGCTAAAATCGAACGCTATTCCAACAGATTTGACGCTTTTCTGTCCCTCATAGACACCTGATGGGAGAATATTCGGTTCATCTCCCGGCGCTT
>Ga0129310_1002098_pt1 | contig 15570 bp, 24 predicted proteins | sample Go1ome_2_FD_94433 | JGI IMG/M metagenome (GOLD analysis project Ga0129310, IMG submission 94433) | Western lowland gorrila individual fecal microbial communities from Wisconsin, USA - Go1022A metagenome | ecosystem: Host-associated > Mammals > Digestive system > Large intestine > Fecal | place...
CAATGTAAAACCATACTGCTCCATAAACTGGCACACATGATAGAGCTTTGTTCCCTTTTCTTCGTTATACTGTCCTCTCCAGTCTGCAGTCTCCAGGCAGGAACCTATTCCGTGCCACAGGAAAATCAGCATCTGTTTTTGCGTGCTCAGTTTTTCGAAGTATTCTGCTACCGATTTTCTTTCTTCCTCTGTGCATTCATACTGTGTTTTTCCATAGTAAAAATCATATATTGTGGATTTATATACATATGAACCGATTTCAACCATAAGGCTCCAGATTGTTTGCACAATGCCATAATCATCTTTCATGTAAATTTTTCCATCTGTAATATCTCGCACAAAATCTTTCATGCGCTTATACAATGCCTTATTGATGCCCTTGATTTCTTTTTTATTACGATCCCGCTCTTTCGTTTTTCGCTCCTGTTCGGTTTCCTTCTTCTGTGGTACTTTTTTCAGGACATATATGCTGCTATACATCCGCAGGTAATATAAATCTTCCACATCCTGTGGCAGTTTTAATTTTTGTGGGAGTTCATCATCAAGACCATATGCACGCACTTTTTCCCATTTTCCGGAATAGTACTCGTTTTCGGCTTTCTTCGGTGCTTTCTGCACTCCTCTGGATTCCAGCATTGATATTAATTTCTTCTCACTTTTATTTCGATTTGTAATTCTAACCGACTCGCTGGCTTTCCAGATCAGCTGACTTGAATTGCTGGACTCTTTTAAAATTTTGTCTCTTTCCCTGACATCTTCTACCTGCTCCAATGCATATAGATCTTTTAGTGTTAACTGGAAGCTGTCATCTTTCTGTTTTTCTTTGAGGATGTTCTGATCAAGTTTGGCAATCTGCAGTCTGTGTCGGACTGTTGTCCTGGAAAAACCAGTCCGCTCTGCTATTTGTGCTTCTGTATCCCCAAGATCAAGCATCATCTGGAACCCCTGTGCCTGTTCCACGATGGACAGATCATTTCTCTGCATGTTCTCTTCCAGCATGATCCCGACCTGCCGCCTGTGGGTTAATCCTTTTACAATCTTACATGGAAATTCTGTAAGTCCTGCTGCCTTACCAGCCGCAAACCGTCTGTGTCCGATCAGCAGTGTGTACCCTTCCGGCGAAAATTTAGAATCTACTTTCTGCAAGTTTTCTTCTGTTGGGTTTTCCAGGTACTCATTGATTGCCTGATTATGTTCTTCAAATTCCATCCAGTGTCCCGGGATTACCGTGAGGTTCTGCAGCACGCCTTGCTTTTTAATTGATTCTGTCAGTTCTAATATATCTCCAAGGTCTTTTCTCGGATTATCCGGATGTGAATAGATCTGATCCGCTGATATTAAAGTCATCTCCATGTTGCATACCTCCTGTTTAATTCGCTCCACTCTTCGTAAATCGTTCTTCCGTATTTTCTGATAAATGCATCCGTATCACTTTCCATTTCAATCCTCTCCAGCATAAGCTGTGGCTGGATCGGCAGTCCCTGTGTAGCTGCTGCTTTTATGGCACTGGCATCCATCATCAATAGTTCCTGTAATTCTCTTATATCGATTCCACTGAGCAGTTCCTTTCCATTTATTGATAAACCGTATCTGATCATCTCTGCACCAATTCTCCTTTTCTTTGAAGCTGCTCCAGTTCGTTCATTGAGAATGATTCTACATAGCTTGTTCGTTCCCCAAAGCAATTCACAAAATGCATCCTAAAACGAACAAACAGTCCGTGCGATGGAATATGCTCAACTACTGCATTCACCCACTTTCTTTCTTTGAATCCAAATGCTCCGATTTTATAAAATTTGTATCTCTGTCCTTCTTTAAACATCGTTTTCTCCCTTTCTCAAAATGGCAGTTCTCCCAAATCAATATCAAGGAACTCCATCCTGCCCACTTTGTGCTCTGTTTTCTCCTGTTTCCATATGCCGGTTAGCTTTTCACACATCCAATCTCGACCGAACTCCTGCATGTACTTTTCGTGAGAATATTTCTGTTCGAATGCCTGCTGCCCGATCTGGCACAGAAAAATCCTGACGTTGCGGTTAGTATGAACTGCATCCGGACCATATTCATGATGTGGAACGCATAAATACACCCAGAGGCCATAATGTTCTGACTTCTTCCGGTTTGCGATGCCAAACATGATATGGTGTTTATGTAATCCGGTAGATGATAATTCCCCGTAGTATCCCTGCTGATCTGCCAGGTATCTACAGATATAGCATTCTTTTTGTTTTTGTACGATACTCTTGCTCATCAGCTAAACGGCAGCTCCTCTTCCAGTCCATCTGGGATTTCCATAAAGCCATCCTCTCTGACCATCGGTGCCGGATTCTGCTGTGTAGTCTGTCCTGCTGCCTTACTTTCGGAAAATTCCTGTTCCTCCACCACGACATCCGTGGTATATACCTTCTGCCCGTCTCGGTTGGTGTAGCTTCCGGTCTGGATGTGTCCTGTGAGGGCAATTTTTGTTCCTTTGTGCAGATACTTCTCTGCAAATTCTGCCTGGCGGCCAAAAGCCACACAGCTGATAAAGTCTGCAGTCTGGCTTTCCCCTTCCCGGCGGAACCTACGGTCTACCGCCAGCGAATAACGTGCGATACAGGTCTGCTCCTGTGCAGAGTTCGGCTGTGTATACCGGATGTCCGGATCTCTGGTCAGCCGCCCCATTAAAATAACTTTATTCATGGATCTTTTTTCTCCTTTCAACTGCTCACAAACGTTGATTTTTATCTTACAGACAGACTTTTACTGTCCTTTGATTTCTTTGTACTGCCCCATCTCAAGATCTGCCTTTTTCATCTCATTTTGCATCCAGGCAGTATATGGACTTTTGCACGTGTATTTCACCTGCAGGTTTTGGATTTTGGTCTGCTGGTCAATCATCTCCCACAGGTCCCGGTTTTTGATCTCTTTTCCATCAGATCTTGTCCATCCGTCTGTTTTCCACTCCTGCAGCCATCCAAGCATCAGGGCAGACTCCAGGTAGCGCAGGTCTGTATGGATCGTCACGCGGCATCCCGGTTTTAGATGTCCCAGCGCACGTACCACCGCCGACAGTACCAGACGTTTTCCGGAAGCTTCCATACATCCAATTTCTGACTTTGTGTAAGTATTACCTGCAGGTGAGATGTATTCCAGCACATAACAAAAGCTTGCTTTCCCGGGTTTGATCCGTTTACTGGATACCTCTATGTACAGTGATACTTCCATCATTCTCTCCTCACCTCTTTTATCCTTTGCTCTGTATAACGCAGGTAAGACATGCCTGTGTATTTATTTGTTCCGGAAATGATAGACTCCTTTACGATGTAAAACCCCGGTGTCGGTTTTGGTCCATTTTCCAGAATCTTTCTCATTGTCCAGCGGAAATATGTCTTTCTCTCCGGTTTTGGTCTGATCAGGTTTCTGGATGAGTGGTAGGGCTTCGTCCGTTCCGCATCTTCGTGATCCTGTTGTTCCTCCGGGACAGGTTTTGCGATATACTCGGCCAGATCCACATACCCGCCGGTCTCCCTGATTGGTGTGAAATGTACGAACCCTTCTGTCCAGCACTCGCTGATCAGTACATCTGTCCCTCTCGAACACTTTGTTCGGTTCAACAGGATATGTACATGGATACCTCCGCGCTTTCCAATCTCAATTCGGTAAATAAATTTCAGCTCATCACCCAGTTTTTTATACCGGTACCGAAGCTTACCCAGAAAGCGATCCATATCCTTTCTGACTTCTTCATATGGTTTTCTGGTTCCTTTCGGATATTTCAGGGTTACCCACAGATCAGATGGATAGAAGTTCGCTTTGATGATCCTGCGGATCCGGTTCTCTTTGTTGATCTGGTTCTGCTTGGCTACCTGCTCCGGAGTTAATTTTTTCCGGCTTGCTCTCTTCTCCCCCTTGGCACCATACTTTCCGGCATACTTGTACTCATATTCGATTGAATTTATAAAATCCCATTTATCCCGGTTATACATGTCAATTTTCCTAACTTTAATATACTTATACTGGTACGAACGCCGGTTTTACCCGGTTTGTCCCCAAAAAAAGGTTTTTTAATGTCCGGACAGGATTTCCCCGGCCGGACTATGTAATTCCACCGCCCTGCAGTCGGACGTTTGTATGTGTTTACAATCAATGTCAAAAAAGTATGTACTGCAGCTAACGTATCAAAAATCATTTGAGAGGTTCCAATAATTTTAAACGTCCGACTGCAGGACGGTGGATCTGTATTATTCTTTTGGGATCATGACTCCCTTGAAAGTCTCTTCCAGAGTATCTGCTATTTCTGCGTACTCATTATCTTTCTGGCGCAGACCTTTTGCCATGGTCTCCATTATGGCAATTATAAACGGGGTATCTCCCTTTGGTTTTCCATTTATTACTGTTACAAATTCATCTGCATAGCTGTTCATTTTATTTGAAGCCCATTTTATACTTTCGTCGGCATCTTTGAGCTGTGCTTCCATATATGCCTCTATGAATCTTTTTTTGTAATCCATTTACTTTTTCTCCCTTTTCTTTGCGTTATACAGGTAATTACCTACCTGCTTTTCTGTCAGCTTCATTTCTTCTGCAATCTGTTTGTATGTCCAGCCTGCATTTCTTAACGCAATCATTTTTCCAACATCTACATCATTCTTTGCTGTTTTCTTTCGTTTCGGGGGGGGGTTCTGTTGGTTCTGTAACATGTTCCTCTCCCTGATCTGGCGCATCGTCCCATTCCGGCACATTATCGAACGGATCTGTTTCACTCATCTCTTTGGATGTGTGCCGGATGGCTCGTGATATGTCAGCACTTGTATGTATCATTTTCCAACTCCGCAATTCGTCCACACATGTTTTACACAGATCTAATATGATGGGTTCTCCTTCAAGTACAGGTGCATCTTCCTCTCGTCCAACCTGTTCAATACATGCGGTAAATGGATTTCCTTTAATTTCAATACCACAGTGATCACAGGTAATCTTCCATTCTCTCAATGAAACATCACCCCCGAATATGGCATCATTTGTATGAATCGGATGCCTTTATGTGTCACTACTTTCAGGTAATGAATTGTAAATACTGGGTCTATCTCTATATGAACGGGGATTTTTAATGCCTCACTTACATATTCAATGCCAGAATGCAGTAATACTTCCGCTGGAAATTTATTATCATTGGTCCCCGACAATATTATTTTCTTTGGTGTTTCCCGCTTGCTTGCTCCTCTCAGATAGAAAATAACCGTCTCGCACCATTCTTCGATACGCTTTAATTCTTCCTTTTTCATCTCCTGTCTGCTATACTCCAGACATAGGTTTATTACCTATGTCATTGGTTTAGAGCGTGTACTTGTCGAGGGTGCCACGCTCTTTTAATTTGTTTAAAGCTATTCCCGCACCGGCAACAGCCCATCCGACGGCCGTAATCACAAACTCCCATACAAAGGCTTGTCCCTCACTGCTAAGCCCCATCATTCCGATGGCAGCCATCCCAAGGCCTGCGGTGCACAGCCCGAATGCAATCTTACTTTTCATCTTTTGTGTCCTCCAAGTTCAGTTCCTCGCTCGCAGATACCAACATCGCTCCAAAGGCAATGAAGAATCCTGCGATCAGTGCCAGAATTGCACCAACAAGTGTGTGTGGCTTTCTAAAATACAAAAATACGAATGCCACTGCTGCCACTATTGATATGATGATTCCGGCAATTTTAAGTTTGTTCATGTTATCCTGCCTTTCTTCCAGCATCCGCTGTTCCTGTCATCATCGACAGATCTAATGCTTTTTCCTTTTTGATTGCTTCATTCAGCTCATCCACTGTATGGATTCCAAGCTTTGCAAGTTCCGCTTCCATCCGCTGTTTTCTCTCATCCATTTCTACACCTCCTCTCAAGGTATGCTTTCAGATTGTCTGGTTACGTTTCACGATTGCTTTTTTCGTTGCTTTCTCCTATCTTCTGCACATCACAGCATTCATCCAGAACTTCCTCAGCCATTTTTAATACCTGTCTCGCTTCGGCGCAATTTAATTTTTCTTCAGCAAATTTGTTGATTATATATTCGATAGATTTGCTGATTTTTTCTCCTCTTAATATACCGTTCTGCATCTGAACATCTGGCATATACATCTTTCTCACCTACACTTCACTAATCAGCTCATCTACTGTAATATTGAAGTAGTCTGCTACTTTTTTATCAGTTCAATATTTTGAACTTTTAATTCAAAAAAATATGTTTGAATGTCTCCTATACACAAATCAAGAATCTTTGTCGCTTTCAATATTTCATCCTGTTTCCATTGAATTCTGCCATTGATTTTTAATGACATTGTTCTTTCGGACCACCCCATTTTTTTTGCAAAAATTGCATTTGTTCCACATTTTTCGATTATTCTTCCTCTTAACTTGCTATAATCTATCGGCATTTTTATCTCCTTTCTAGTTCAATATATTGAACTTTTCTTGTTTCAATATATCATGCGTTTTATTTATTGTCAATCTGTTTTGTTTAATTTTTTTAACTTTTTTGTTGTTTGTATTGAACTTTTATTCAATCTATGTTATTTTATAGAGGAAGAAAGGAGAACTTATTTATGATGAAAATCACCAATACATCCAAACGCATAAAAGAAATAATGGCTGAACAGGGACTTAAACAAGTTGATATTTTAGAAAAAGCTAAGCCTTTCTGTACAGAATTCGGTATAAAATTGACCAAAGCAGATTTAAGTCAGTATGTATCTGGGAAAGTTGAACCTGGGCAATTCAAATTAATGGCATTAGCATTTGCTTTAAATGTAAGCGAATTATGGCTTATGGGCTTCGATGTTCCTAGAGGTAAATGGCAAATAACTAATGCCAAACATCAAAATTTTGATAATGAGGTGTTGTCTGCTATTAGTGTTTTGGCATCATACAGCGGATATGATTTTAATATTTTTGCAAACAAATACCAAATTCGTGGTGAAGATTATTCGGTAGCGTTATCACAATCCGAAGTTGAAGATTATGCCAAATCATCAATATATCAAATTTGCGTTGTTACTCAAAATATTATTAGAAACAAACTTAGTGATAATATTGTTTCTATTAATACTGATTCAGTTTTAAATGCCGCACATGACAATGGTGCAACCACAGATCAGAAACGGCATGCTGATGATATTATGAAAAACCCTGACGAATGGGAGTGATCATGTGACTTACGAAGAACTTCTAATAAAATCAGAACATGATAATTTAATTGTAAAAGAAAAAGATATCCCCGGTTATGGTGGACGTATCTATAAAAATCGTATTGCAATCCACAAAGGATTAAAAACGCAAACCGAAAAAGCTTGTGTGCTTGCAGAGGAACGCGGACACCACTTCACAACATCCGGTGATATTATAGACCAGACAGATGTTCAGAATCGTAAACAAGAGTTTCGTGCCAGAATGTGGGCATACAATGAAATGGTTGGATTAATGGGCATTGTAAGAGCTTTTCAGCATGGGTGTCACAGCACCTATGAGGTAGCTGAATATCTGGAAGTAACAGAAGTATTTCTGAATGATGCTTTGGATGCATATAGGGATAAGTATGGAGTGTATACTATCGTCGACAACTATGCAATTTATTTTATTCCAGCATTGCTGGTATTGGAACGAAAATAGAAAGGAATGGTGTTAATGAATACATCTTCATTTATAGAATATTTAATTGAACGATTTAAAATTGAGCAAAAGAAACGTGACCGTTCTGGCATTTATGGATTTACTCAGCGTCTTATGGCTTATAATTCCAATAAAATTGAAGGAAGTACCCTGACAGAAGAACAAACCGCTTCCCTTTTTGATACCGGTACACTTCCAAAATCAGATGACTACTATCGTGCCAAAGATGTAGAGGAAATGAATGGACATTTCCTGATGTTCAACAAAATGCTGGATACTCTGGATTCCAAACTTACACAGGATTTGATCAAACAATTCCACTATGAACTGAAAAGTGGTGTTTTTGAGGATCGTGCAAATGGTTATGCCATTGGCGAATATAAAAAACGTGCGAATATTGTTGGAATGCAGAAAACGGTACTTCCAAGTCAGGTACCAGAAGAAATGGATAAATTATTCGCTTGGTATGATGAACAAGTTATTTCTTTGGAAACACTGGCAGAATTTCATGCTCGTTACGAAAGTATTCACCCGTTCCAAGATGGAAACGGAAGAACCGGACGCATGATTCTCTTCCGTGAATGCTTATGTAATAATATTGCTCCATTTATTGTCCAGGATGCAAACCGTCCCGAATATCTAGATGCATTAAAAGCATATCACAATACTGGATCTGTCGCAGAACTTGTAGCTCTGTTCAAAAAGGAGCAGAATTATTACTGGAATGAATGCCAATACTTTTTTGCAGAATAAGCAGAATCCCCTGCTCCCTGTGAGCGGGGGGAACCAATAAAAATAGACGCCCGGATTTTATTTTCTAGACGTCCATTCCAATACATTGCTGAAGCAGATAGGCTGCATCTATCTCTCAGCTTGCCTGTTGGTTAAATTATAGCAAAAATTTTTTCAAAGTCAATTACGACTGGGAAGAACTTAGTGAATACAAAAATATCTAAAGAATAATATACTGGAGATAATGAGATGACTGATACTGAATTCAATAAACTTATGTCTATGCAAAAGCACATAGATGATGCTAAAATAGAATTACCTTTAGCTGGTGAAATTGGAAAACCTATCACGGTTTTCTCTGACACTACTGCTGATATTTTTATTATTGATTCCGATCGAAGAAGTACCATTAGTTTGGAAAAGAAAAAGCTACAAGAACGACATATGAATACCCAGGAACGTCTTATTCGTTTAGAAATTGATGCCCGACCGCATACAAACCCAGACGGTACGACTTTATCCAGAAACCATATTCATGTTTTCAAAGAAGGTTTTGGGTTATCTTATGCCTATGATCTGGAATCCTTTGATAACAATTTATTCAAAGATTTAACAAGCTTTGAACAGGTCTTTTATGACTTCTGCGAATATTGCAACATAAAATATGACAAAACAGAAATACAGGGTGTGATATGACATGAAAACTGATTTTAAACAAATATATATGGATTGGCTAAATGAAAATATCGAACAGGCTAAAATTCGTGATAATTTGTACCGCATCACATTTCCATACCTGGATCGCAATAATGATCATATAGAAATATATATCAAAGAAGAATCTGATGGCAGCTACACGCTTACTGATGATGCTGAAACTATTGGAGAATTAGAGTTTTCTGGTTTAGATATTTTTTCAAGCCAAAAGAAAAAAGACATTTTAAATACCATACTACTCTCTCATGGCATAAATATGGATGACGACCATTGTTTATATGTAAATTGTGACAAACAATCGTTACCGGCAAAAAAGCATATGCTGACTCAATGTATGATAAAGGTCAGCGATATGTTCTATCTCGCAAGACCAAACATAAAATCGCTATTTATTGAAGATGTAAAAGATTTCTTTGCCCAGAACAATATCTATGGCATCCCTGATATAAGTTTTTCTGGAAAAAGTGGTTTACTTTCAACTTATGATTATGCAATCTCTCCAACCCCAAATAGTTCTGAGAGATTAATTAAAATAGTCAATAATCTGGATGTGCCAAAAGCGGGATATATTACTTTCCTTTGGGGTGATACCAAAGAAGTCCGTCCTGCCGGATCAAAATTATATGTATTTATCCAAGATACCAATAAAACCATTTCTCAAAAAGCAGTAAATGCCATGAAAGAGTATCAGATCAAACCTGTTTTGTGGTCTGAGAGAGATTCATATATACGTGAATTAACAGCATAAATAAAAAACCGGCTCCTGCTACCAACAGGAACCGGCAAGGAATAACATCCGAAAATGATACTCCGACTATGCAGAAATATTGTATCATCTTCGGAACAGCTTCGCAAGCGGAACACCCGTTCCCCGCTGGCTGTTATTTTTATACCCATTTTTAGAAGAAAGGTGATGCATGATGGCTTATCCAATGAAAAACACTGCTGCCGACAACCGGATCATCGCAATCTACGTGCGCGTATCAACCGGCTACCAGGTAGACAAAGACTCTCTTCCATTCCAGAAGAAAGAACTGAAAGCATATTGTAAGCATATCTTACATGTTGATCTGTCGCAGGTGGAAATATTCGAAGATGCAGGTCGTTCCGGAAAGAATACGAAGCGTCCCGCCTATGAACGCATGATGGAAAAGGTACGTGCCGGACTGGTCTCACATGTTCTGGTATACAAGATTGACCGTATTTCCAGAAATCTGGTGGACTTCTCTCTCATGTACGATGACTTCAAATATAACCGTGTAACGTTTATATCCTTAAATGAGCAATTCGACACGTCTTCTGCCATTGGTGAAGCAGTCCTGAAGATTATTCTGGTATTTGCGGAATTAGAGCGTAAATTGACCAGTGAACGTGTCAAAGATATTATGATCGGACGTGCCACGGAAGGAAAGTGGAACGGTGCCAGGGTTCCATATGGTTGGGACTGGGATCCTGATACGGAGCAGCCAGTTCACTCCAAGATAGAAGCGTCCTATGGCCGTGCCATGTATGAAATGTATCTGGAAGTACGATCAACCGGAAAAATCCGGGATTACAATAATGCGCATGGCATTCCGACCAAACGTGGCGGTGAATGGACTTCCAAGACGGTCAGTGACTTTCTAAGAAATCCCATGAATAAAGGTGACTACCGCTACAATTACCGGGAAAGTGCCAGAGGACGTAAAAAACCGGAAGATGAAGTGATCTATCAGGAAGGTGTCTTTGAGCCGCTGGTTGATCCGGAAGTCTGGGAACGTGTCAACCGGATCATGGATGATAATGCCGGCAAAAGAAACACCGGTGGTCTGCATCCGATCATGAAGAACTGCAATGTATTTGCCGGACTGATTCAATGCGCAGACTGCGGTTCCGGATTTCAGGTCGTGAAAAAGGATAAGCGCCGGAAGAACGGTTTTACTCCGTCCATGTATGGTTGCACATCGAAGCACCGTAAAATACACTGTCCTGCTCCAAATGTCAGTGATGTGCAGATCGGACCATTTGTGCTCAATTACATATCTGCTATGGTCCGTGTGACCACTGAGCGGCGAAAAATCCATACACCTGCTGCACTGGAAGCCATTTTATTATCGGATCCGATTTTTGCCAACATTGCAGGTATTGAATCCAAAGGATTAAATGATACCTTTACCCTGCTCACAGGTATCTCTGTTTCCGGAAGCGCCCTGTGGCGCGCTGATCTGATTAACCAGTCCGATGCTGCTGCCAGTCAGGAAGATATTGCGGCATTAAAAAAGCAGATTCAAAAATACAATCGTGCCAAAGAACGTCTGGAAGATGCCTACTATTTTTCGGATGATGCAATGAGTGAAAAGGAATATCTGGAAAAGAAGAATAAATTTGATGCAGCAAGAGTCGCTGCGGAAAATAAATTGAAAGAACTGACAGAAGTTCAGATTTCGTCCCATGTGGATGATACCGGCTTTATGAAATCCGCATCGTCCTTCCTTTTAGCACACCAGATCCATGCCGGAGCGCATATTGAGTATCGGGAATTTGCTGCCACGATTGAAGAAGAAACACTGAAAGAATTTCTGAATCTTGTACTGGATCACATTTCCGTCAAAGACAAACGCGTGGTGGAAATCGTCTTTTCCAACGGTCTCTCCCACCATTTCATTTACCGTGAATAAACATCAAAAGCCCAGCTTCAGGCAATCATCCTGTTACTGGGCTTTCTTAAAAAATCCTTTATTTATGCGGGTTTGGAACATCTCTCATTTCGCATTCATCTGACAATCAAAGGTATTGACACAAAATGTCATTTTCCTGCCGGCCTCTTTCTCCATCTGCGCCACCAGCGTACGTGCCTTGGCAATGAAATAATACTGACGCAGCGGCTCTTCCGCCGGCGGATCCAGTGTCAGGTCAATCTGATTAATAAAATGTTCTATTTGCATATGTTTGTCCTTATCTCTTCGTTTATTTTTAACCACTGAACATTTGTTCAGTGGCCATGAACTGAATAAGTATACCACACCTTGCGTTCTTTTTTCAATAGTAATACACATGTACGGATCTGTGCATTGCAGTCAGCACCGCCTGTAAGCGTTTCATCAGATTCTGACGCACAGAAATCTCAAAGGGCAGTTCCTTCGTCGTATAGTCTTTGTTGATTGCTTTTCCGACAAACAGATTTACCGTGGTACAGTTTTCCATCAGATAACAGGCCAGACGGGTGGCACCATTATCCCGGCTCAATTCCTCAAAAAACTCCTCCGATACATCATCCTGCTGATATCGTTCCAAAAGTTCAATGGCTTTATTTAAGGTAAGCACACCTTCCGTCACCAGATCAATGCCCTCGATTTTTGCCGTCGGAGGGATTTCAGGATCCAGCACACCTACGGATGTAATCAGACGGGTGCCAAGCTCTCTTGCCACAATCTGGCTTGTAATGCCACCGGATACGATTTTGATTCCTTCCTGCTTCATAAAATCCTGTACCATACGGGCATCATCCTTTTTCTCCAGCGGTGGCCCCGTCAGAATATTGACAATCTCCTCTTCCATGATCCGTGCTACCGCAATGGTGGTATCATCACTGCACATTCCGCCATAGAGATCTGCACAGGCACGGTTCATCATATCCGCCAGCTGTGCGGCTGTGCGTGTTTTTCCTACACAGGATTCACAACAGTTCGCCAGTGCATTCCAGTCCCAGCGGTAATTCATGATATCCCCGGTACCGCAATACAGACATCCGTCACTCATAATAGCCAGTGCATCGCCCGGCAGCGTCTGGAAACGGCATTCTCTGATTTTTTTCCCCTCAATTTTTCGATAGGAAAAAGGCAGTGCCTTAATTTTTCCCTGTCGGATCAGAATACATTCCGGGTTATCATATTCGGCCACATAAATTTCTCCGGTGTGATACACCTGGATGATGCTGAAAGTCGAATACGCCACTCCGTTGACAGAAGATAACGGTAATGTCTTGGCAATGGTTGCAACAACTTCATCGATACTCATATCATTGTACATCATGGTAGCAATGATTTTCGACGTCAGCGTAGCCAGAATATTGGCCCGAATGCCGCTTCCCATGCCATCCGCCAGAATCAGGATTCTGGAATCTTCTTTGTCCACAATTTCCACTTTATCGCCGCACAACTCTTCCCCATAATGGTTCAGACTTTTGTATGCCATATCAATTGCAATCTGTTTCATATCCCCACCTCTTTCTCTAGCCTTCCAGCAGGGTATCACGCAGTTTTGTCAAAATTGCTTTCGTCTCTGCGGTAGTCTCACCCAGCAGACCTGCAATTTCCTGCGCAGTTGTCATCTGTTTTTCAATAACGGCCTGTGCCAGTTTTACCGTATTCAGTTTCTGTTCCAGTACGCGCTCCGCCTGCTTTTCTTCTGCGGATACGTCCTCAATAATGGCCAGAACCCGGTCAGAACTTGGAATATACACAATGGTTTCCAGTACCGTCATATTATACTGCTCCCATTTTTTCTTCACACGCAGTTTGTTTTCGTGCGTATGATATACTTCCTCGAAGTCTTTGGTGTCTATAAATTCAAACAGATACATATTCAACGCTTCTCTTCGGGAGGTATGGAACACTTCTTCTGCTCGACGGTTAAATTCTTTAATCTTCATTTCCTTGTCAAAAATAAAGATCAGGTTCGGTGTCGTCTCCATAACGACATTCGCCTGGGAACGGGCATTTTCGTAAGAACGGATCAGACACATGGCTGCTTCTGCCTTTCCCTGATAGATTGCAATCGCTTTTTCCCTGCAGGTCATATAGCCACAGGCACCACAGTTAAATTCCGTCGTACTGTTACTCTTTCCGATGGTTTTCAAAATTTCTTTGATCTCCGCCTCCGTTGGCATTTTATCTACCACCTGACGCGGTACATAGGTACGTTCAAGTTCTTCCTGCGGTAACGAAATATAAGCGGAAGGTGCCGCCAGCAACGCATTATTTTCAATACTCATGGTTGCTTTAAAACGGAATCCACGACGCTTGTCCACGCCCGGTCCGTTGACACAGCCGCCTGCGCAGAGATTCAGTTCCACAAAACAGTGATCAATGTAGCCCCGTTTCATACTGTGCAGGAATTCCCGGCAGCTCTTGATGCTGCTGACCGTCAGTTTTTTATACGTTCCCGGTGCGCCACAGACATCCACCGCGCGGATAATGCCATTTGTGACCGGATAAAGCTGATTCACCATCGGATCCTGATTTGCAAATGGTCGGGATTCACAGTGTTTCAGATCAATCCCTTCTTCTTCCATCCATTTCTGCAATTCATTAAACTCAATGACTGCATCCACACACCCACGGGTTCTGGAATCTGCTTCTGCCTCCATTTTCTTTGCCACACAGGGACCGATAAACACCACTTTCGTGTGCTGTCCCATACAGTCTTTGATCCAGCGTCCGTGAGCAATCATCGGAGAAACCACCGGTGCCAGATACGGGATCAGCATGGGATAATGCTTTTCCACCAGGTATACAATGGCCGGACAACTGGTGACAATAATATTGTCCATCTCCCCTTCCTTCATCAGTCGGACATACTCCCGGGTGATAATGGCAGCCCCCTCTGCCGTCTCACGCACCTGGGAAAAACCAAGTTTCAGCAGGGCATCCACAATCTGGCCGGACTCCTCATAATCCAAAAGTCCCCGATAGGATGGATCCAGTGAGACCACCACACGTTCGCCACGCTTCAGCATATTTTTTACATAATCCAGATCACTGTCAAAGGTCTTTGCCTCCTGTGGACAGATTTCCATGCAGTGACCACAGTAGATACACATATCCGTAACAATCTGTGCCTGCCCGTTTTTAATCCGGATGGCTTTGACATCACAGTTTCTCAGGCATTTATAGCAATGCGCACAGTTCGCATCCTGAAAATTAATTACATTCATATTCTTCTTTCCTCCAATACCAGCATGATTCCCTTTTCGCACTTATCTATATGAGATATTTTATCACAAAAGGAGCCGTTATAAAACAACGACTCCTCTCGAAAATTTTTCTATATATGTGCAGTTCACACACAATCTGTAAAAGATTCATTTTCTAAATACAGATAAATAAATCCCATATAAAACTTATTTATTTACCGTACGTTTTACATAAGTAGTGTGCAGTAACTCATGTGCTTTGTGGCTGCCCGGCTCACCAAGATAGGTTTCATATAATTCAATAATTGCCGGATTTTCATGTGATTTACGAATCTTATTATTTTTGTCCAGATTGTAAAGCACTTCCGCTCGTTTTGCACGGATATCTACCGTATTACGTACATATCCAGGCTGCTGCGGCTGACCACCACCGTTGACACATCCACCAGGACATCCCATGATCTCAATGAAATGATACTCTGCTTCGCCTGATTTTACTTTATTTAACAGCTCTTTCGCATTTTTCAATCCGGAAGCAACGGCAACTTTGACATCCATACCAGCTACGTTGTAAGTAGCCTCTTTGATGCCCTCGA
>Ga0129310_1002101_pt1 | contig 15552 bp, 11 predicted proteins | sample Go1ome_2_FD_94433 | JGI IMG/M metagenome (GOLD analysis project Ga0129310, IMG submission 94433) | Western lowland gorrila individual fecal microbial communities from Wisconsin, USA - Go1022A metagenome | ecosystem: Host-associated > Mammals > Digestive system > Large intestine > Fecal | place...
GCGGCCCTCCTGCCGGGCGCGGGTGTTCTCGTCCACGTCGGCCATGATCTTTTCCATCAGCTCATCCACCTGCCGCTCGTAAACGGGGTCGGCGGTGGCGGCGATGTTGTCCAGCGAATCGGAATCGGTCATCTGCTGGTTGCCCTTGTCCACAATGACCTGATAGAACGCCGCCAGCTGGGGGGCCCGGCTGGGCTCCAGCTCAAAGCGGTAGACCTCTTCGCCATAGGTCAGCTGTTCCATCACCTTGTTCAGCTCCCGGAACTGCCGCCGGGCGTTGAAGATATCGTCTTTCATCCGGAAGAGGATGTCCTTGCGGAAACGGTCCTTGCAGTCTTTCTGGGCCTGCTCGAGGCGGGCGGCGTACCGCTCCAGGTCAATGCGGACCAAGCTCTCGTGCTGGGCACGGTACTGCTCTACCCCCGCAAGGCCCAGCGGATAATCGCAGACGTACCGCTCGTTGTAGGCTTTCTGGGCAGGTTCCAGCGTCCCGGTCAGGTAGAGCTGCAACGCCTCGTCCAGCTTGGTCTGGGCCTTTTCGGCGGCCTGTGCCACGGCACGGTCGGGCTTTGCCTTGTCCGGGCCGGAGAGGGCCGCCCAGCGCTCCCGGGCCAGCGGCTCCAGCAGCGGATACTTTGCAAAGAACGCATTGGCGGCATCGGCGCTGGTCTGCGCTGTCTCCACCGCCTTTTTCCGCTCGGCCTCACAGGAGGCCAGCTGCTTCTGGCAGACGCGGATGTCCCCGCCCACCTGCTCCACGGCAGCGCGGGCAGCGTCCCAGGCTCTCTCCCGGGCTTCTTCCTCTTTGTAGAGCTGCCGGAGCATGGGGTTCTCCCGGCAGTCGGCCAGCTGCTGCTCCTGCGCCGTGTAGGCCTGCCGGGCAGCGGTCAGGGCCGCGCGGCTGTCCCACAAAGCGCCAAGCTCCTCCAGCGTCTTGCCCCGCAGGGCGTTCTGGTACTGGTCATAGGCCGCTTTCAGGGTCTTTTCGGTCTGCTCGGCGGCGCGGCGGCGCTCAGCCAGCGCTTCCAGCTCGGCGGTCAGGGCCTCGGCGCGGGTGCGGCGGGCATCCAGACCAATATACCGCTGGGGCGCGCGGAGACGCTCCAGCCGGAACGGATGGTGGCGGAGCAGGTCACGGGTAGCGCTGTCCGGGTACTGTTCCAGCGTATCCGGCGTGTCACAGCAGACGATGCGGCCCAGAATGGTCTCCGCGTACTGGGCCGCCAACGGGTTTTCACTGGTGACCTGCGCGGCCAGACTGTCCGGGGCGATCTTATCCATCCGGCGGTTGGCCTTGCGGATGCCCGGGGTATCCAGCAGGCTGATGGGCCCAACCTTGTCTTTCAGGGCCACAAAGGCGCTCTTGGCGGCAGCATAGTGGGCAGGCGGCACCAGGATATCAAAGCGGCGGTCGCCGAGGCAGGCCTCCACGCAGTCCTGCCAGCTCTCGTCTTCCACGGCCAGCAGCTCACAGAAAATTTTGGCGTCCGGCGTCATGCCCCGGCTCTGCAGCTCGGCGTTGACGGCGTCCCGCACACGGGTGGCAGCGTCGCCGTGGGGGTAGACCCACTTGCCGCCCGAGACCGCGTCCAGTTCCGCCCGTTTGGTGCCCTGCTCCCGGAGCAGGGCTGCAACCGCCTGCCGGGCCGCGAAATACTGCTCTTCCAGCGGTTTTTCCACGCTGGAAAGGGCGTTGGTCAGGCCGGGGAGCGTCTCCGCGCGGAGGGCTTCCGGCCAGAGATCTTTTCCAATTGCAAACCCGCTGCGGCCAAGGCTCTGCAGCAGGGCTGTGACTTTGTTTGCCGCGGCTTCGGCCCCGGCAGCACGGCGGGCGGCAGCGTCCAGCGCGCTCTTTTTCCGGGCCAGCTCCTCGGTCATGGCGTCGAGGGCGGCACCCTCTCCGCTGGCAGAGGCCGCACCGTGGGCGGCCAGATAGGCCCGGCGGGCTTCGGCCTCGGCGTTCTTGGCCGCCTCATACTGGGCGTTCAGGGTTTCCAGCTGACGGTTTCCGGCCTCCAGATGGCCCTGCCAGGTGGCATCTTCCCCGGCATCGGCGGCGGCACGGGCCAGCAGGGCCGCGCCCCGGTTGACAAGGGCGGCGGTCTCTTTTTCGGCAGCTTCCCGGCCATCGTTCACGATGGTCTCCAGCGCGGCGGCACGGGTCTGGGCCTCGGCCAGCACCGCGTGGAGGTTTTCCAGCTCCACACGGTCGCCCTGCAGGGCGTCCAGGTCTAATTCCGGCTGGGGCAGGATGTACTGATACAGGAATTCCCGGAAGTTGGGGATCTCGTCCATGCTGGTGCCCATTTGGAACACTTCATTGAACTTTTTGCCCAGCGGGCTGGACGCGCGGCCAATGCCCAGCGCCCGGCAGATGCGGTCCCGGGCCTCGCTGGGGCTGCGGGTATAAGAAAGCCGCCCCGTGGCGGGCTTGAAGTCTTCTTTGGCGCTGGGAGCCCCGGTGCGCGGGTCGATGAACGGCAGCTGCTCCAGCGTGCAGCCGTCTTCCGAGATGTACCAGGTCTGGTCGCCGGGGTGCAGTTCCTGCATGGGGCCCTCCGACTCCACCCGGACGGCGATGACAAAGGGCACCCGCTTGGCGGTGTCCCAGAATTCCGCGCCGATGTAGGCCACGGTGCGGCCCGGGCGGCGGTAGGCGTTCTCACCGCGCTGTTTGGCGTGGACGGAGCCCTGCAGGGTGCGGCCGCTCTTTTTATTGCCCAGGGCATTGAAATTGCGGTTGGTGGTCAGGCAGTAGCGGATGGCGTCCAAAATCGTGGTCTTGCCCACGGCGTTGACGCCGATCATATAGGTCAGGCGGGCACAATCAAAGGTGACGTTTTCAAAGTTGTGCCAGTTGATGAGTTTCAGGCGTTTTAATTCGATCATTCTTCCACCTCCGCAGCGCCGTCCCCGTCAGGGCGTTCGTACAAAGCCAGCTCGCTCCGGGTGCGGCTGCTCTCGGCGGCGGCATCGGCCAGGTCGGCGTCCGGCAGGGCCAGCAATACCGTGGGGAACACCTCAACGCGGCTGTCCAGCCCGCTCAGGCGGCCCACCGGCCGGGCCAGATTGTAGCGGCGCAGGGTACGCAGCAGCCGCTCCAGCGTGGGCTGGTCGAGGCGGCGGGGCAGATTCATTTTCTGCAGCTCCGCCTGCACCTCTTCCACCGTCACCAGCACCTGATCGGCACTGGCGGAAAGGCTCTCCCTCTTTTGCAGATAGAGCAGCCGCAGCACCAGCAGCAGGATGCTCTCGTATTTCAGCAGCCGGGCCTGGCTGCCCTCATGCTCGTTGACAAGGGCCGCCGCCTGCAGCGGGGCCGGGTAAAGCAGCACCGCGTAGCCCAGCGGCGCGAACACGGCCCGCACCTCCGGGAGATGATCCTGCACATAGAGATATTTTGCCCGCTGGTCTTCCACCCCGCCCAGCAAAAAGCAGTGGTTGAGGAGATAGTTTGCGGTTTCTTCCAACATTTTATTCGGTTCGGCCATCGTTTCCGTCCTCCCTGCGGGGTGTCAATACAAATTCTTCAAAGCGGAAGCCACCCCGCTCCACCCACTCGCCCGTGAGGGTGATGTCATAGTCCCGCCGGGGCGATTGGGAATAGGTGTGCAGGCCGATGACCCGGGCAAAATCGTCCGGGTACTCGGCGGCTAGCGTGGACGCCGTGACCCGCGGCCGGGCGGCCAGCGCCTGCCGGGCCAGCAGCTCCACGTTTTCTTCGGTCACGGCCATCCGAGCGTAATCCAGCAGGAGCTTCTGCTCCTTTTTGAGCTGTTCCGGGTCCAGCGCGGCCTGCCGCACCGGGGCCAGCGGGGCCTCGCCGCGGGGAGCCGCCGGCGGGTAGAGGGGCTTTGCGCCAAACACCTGCACCGGGTAGAGGTGGAGCCGCTTTGCCACCGGGCCGTCGTCGGGCGCAAAGAGCTGGTCCGGCGTCTTGATCTCCTCGGCATAGCGGCGGAGCAGCGCCGTGACGCTGCCCTGGGCCGAGCGGTCGCTCAGGAGCAGGAACTGCGCCCGCTGCACCGCCCGCTTGCGGTAGCGGATGTGGCTGTCGTCGATCTGGCGGATGAGGCTGCTCATCTCTTCCAGCGCGTCCCGCTGCTTCTGGATAAGGGCCCGCACCCGGGGCGCGGCCTCGCCGGGGGCACAGCGCTCCACCCGGGCATAATCCAGCGCCAGCTGGGGCAGGTACTGGCTTTCGCACTCGTCCAGCCCCTCTTCGAGGTAGGCGCGGTAATTGAAGAGGTTCTCACTGGTCTTGAAGCGGTGGTACGCCGCCGCCACCACCTTTTCCTCATACTGGTCAAACAGCTCCAACACTTCCTGCGGGGTGCGGTTGCGGGTAAGACGGTCGATGTAATGCCCGATGGACGCGTTGAGGGCCCGCAGGGATCTGTTGAGCGCTTCCAGGTCGGACGCCACCTCGTGCAGGACATTCTCATAGGGGCTCTTTTCTTCCCCGATGCCCCGCAGCAGCTGCCAGGCTTTGTAAAGCTTGCCCGTGTAGGTGACGACGCGGGGATTCAGGATCTCTTCCAGCGCCTCCAGTAGCGGCGTCACCTCAGGCACAAAGGCGAGGGTAGGCTCTTCCTCATAGCTGCCGGGCTGCTCTTCCAGCCAGCCGGTGCGGCGGAGGCGGAGCAGAAAGCCCAGCGCCAGCAGATGCGGGTCCCGGGTGGGCTGCTCGTCCTCATCCCCTGCCCCATCGGCATCCAGCGCCAGCGGCTTTGCCACGGCGGCAAAGTAATCCTCCGCCCGGGAGACGGCTTCCGCCCGGGAGAGGCTGTAATCCGCCGTGTGGCGGCACTCCTCCCACAGCAAAAGCAGCAGCTCCGCATAATAAGCCCGGTTGGGCCCCGCCAGCGGGCGGAAAAGCTTGGGGCTGACCAGTTCAAACAGCTGCATCAGAAGCTTCCTTTCTTTCGATAAAATCCAGTTTTTATTGTACCACATTTGCCGCTCTTTTGCCATAACGACAAAAAGCCCCGGGAGCACGGGGGTTCCGCACTTCCGGGGCGTCTATACAATCTTACTTAAAATCAGATTTTAAAGTTAAGATTACTCGTTCGCTTCAAACCGAACTGCCATCGCCATGTAGGTTTTACCATCAACTGTTTTAGTTGCTACACCAATAGCAGTAATAGCGTCAATAAACGCCTGGTCATCGTCGTCCTCGATTTTACCTACCTCAGCCGCATACTTTCTTGCACTATCTATGGTCATTGCTTCCGCCGTAACCAGAGCCGTGGAGTTCTCGGGATAGTCGTCAATATCCTCAACGGTAGGAACAACAATCACCTGTAAAAATGCCGTTCCAGTTGCTGTATCAACACCTGCGGAACCCTGCTCTGCATATTTTACAGGAATCATACCATTGTTGATATGGTTCAATGCTTCAGTTGCTTTTGCTTTCTGCCCGGCATCATTGGTCAGCTTCGGTGCACCCTTACTGCGTGCACCATTAAATGCGCTAATAATCACATCCTCAATCTGAGAATTGCCGACACCAGCAGAACCACCGCCGCCACCGCAGGCGGTCAGCATTGCCATTGCCATAACGCCCACCAGAACGAGCGCCACGAGTTTTTTGAACTTTTTCATAAAATTGCCTCCTCATAAATTGTGCAACTTTGGGTTGAGCTCATTTTACCCCCCCCCGAATGTTTTTGTCAATTTGCAAATCAGCTGAAAATAATTTCGTTTTTTGGGCAATTTCGTCCAATCTCTTATTCGGAAATAAAAAAGCACGGGCCAACCGAACAGCGGTTGCTGCTCTGCTGGCCCGTGAGGCGCTCCCCTATTTCCAGAGCGGTGCTTTGACAATGCGCCGCGGCTCTGGTAATCTTCCGGGGCCTGTGCCGGGGCGTAAACGAGTACGCGTGGACAAACCCCTCAAAATTAAGTTGATTTTAGCACACACTGCGCAAAGTGTCAATAAAATTGCTGCATTTTGACATTCTTTTTTGGGAAAAATCGCCCCAAGAATTTCCGCAAATTACACAATTCTACCACGATTGTGTGCTATGCTATGTTCAGAAACCAGAAGAAAGAAGCTCTCTGTGCACCGGCTCTATTTTCCCGCCAGCCAGGAACCGCTTCTCTGTCCGCTGGACCTGCGTCGCAGGCATCCGGTCCAGTGGCCGACGGCACTCTGGCTGCTCCCTGGCTTTCCCGGAATGCTCCCCTCCGGGCGGCCCTCCCTCCACAAAAACGTTGCAGGCTAAACTGAAAAGCCCCCGGAACGCGGTGTTCCGGGGGCTTTAAGTTTTGTGTTTAATAGCCGCGCACCGAAAAGCCGCGCTCCCAGGGGTCGGGCGCAATGTCTTTCTGCCGGATGGCGGTGATCTGGATATAATCACTGCGCTGGATGAGGGCAAACAGTTTCAGGAATTTGGCGGGGTCGCCCTGGACTTCCAGCGTGACGGAGCCGTCGTCCTCGTTTTCCACCCAGCCGGTCAGCTCCAGGCTCTGGGCCGCATACCGGGCCCGGTAACGGAAGCCCACGCCCTGCACCTGGCCCTCGATGGAATAGCGCCGCCGCACCGTGCCCTCGGGCAGAGCGGGCGGCTCCCCTTTTTTGTCTTTCAAAAATTTAAACATACGGACTCCTTTCCCAGGCTCGCCCTCTCCGTCTGCCGCGCAGACACCTCTCCCAAAGGGCGAGGCAAGGGTTTCCCGAAAGGTTCTTGGCTCTCCCTTTGGGAGAGCTGGCGAACAACGTGAGCCTGAGAGGGCTTACAGCTCCTGATATGCCGTCATCATAGCGGGGATGAACTGCTTTTTGCGGCTGACCACGCCGGGCAGGGTCCAGCTGCCGTCGGCGGCGGGCTCGATCTCAAAGCCGCTGCGGAGCATCTCGTCGGCATGGCGGCCCGCGCAGATGACCACGCTCTCCTCCTTGGGCACGTCGGTCAGCAGCATGTAGAGGTCTTCCACATTCTGCTTGTTGCGGGCCTCTTCCAGGTAGGGCTGGAGCAGTTTCTGGGCCGCCTGGAGGTTCTTGCGGGTCATGTAGCTGCCCTGTGCCACGCCAAAGCGGACATCGCCGCACATGAACACCTTGAAATCCTGCAGGAAGACTTCCTCCGCGGTCTTGCCGGCCAGATTCTCGCCTGCCTCAAACATCTCAAGGGCAAACTCGTCGATGTCCACACCCGCGATCTTGGCCAGCCGCTTGGCGGCGGCCACATCAATGGGGGTGCAGGTAGGGCTGCGGAACACCAGCGTATCCGAGAGGATGGCTGCCAGCAGCAGGCCTGCGATCCTGGGCTCGATCTCCACGCCGTTTTCATCGTACATCTGGGTGATGATGGTGGCGGTGCAGCCCACCGGCTGGTTGCGGAAGTAGACCGGGCCGTCCGTTTCCAGGCTGCCGATGCGGTGGTGATCGATGATCTCCAGGATTTCGGCCTGGTCAAAGCCCTCCACGGCCTGAGTGGCCTCGTTGTGGTCCACCAGAATGATGCGGCGCTTGCGCAGGGCAATGATGTTGCGGCGGCTGACCATACCGCAGTATTTGCCGTCCTCGTCCAGCACCGGGAAATACCGGTGGCGCACCTTGGTCATGACGCGGGTGACGTCCGACACCGGGGTGACGAGGGTGAATTTGACGATATCGTCTCTTGTCATGTAATAGGAGATGGGCGCGCACTGGCTCATGAGCTTACCGGCGGCGTAGCTGTCGCAGCTGACGGACATGATGGCCACACCCATTTCCGCCGCAATGCGCTGGATGGTATGGCCCACCTTTGCCCCGTTGCAGATGATGAGGAGCGAGGCCTCTTTTTCAATGGCGCAGAGCTGGCTCTCATAGCGGTTGGTCAGGATGACGATGTCGCCTTTTTCCACGGCGCTTTCCAGCATTTCCGGGGTGGCGGTGCCGATCTTGATATGGCCCGTGGTGCAGACGGCGTTTTCGTCGCCCACCACCATGGTGCCGCCCAGCGTCTCCAGAATATTCTTATAGCTCGTGCGGCTCTTGGCCAGCACCCCGGTATCGAACACGTCCATGTTGGCGGTGGCGATGTCCTTGACCGTGATGAGGCCCAGCAGCTCGTTGCCGGCGTCCGTGATGGGCAGGGTGTCGATCTGCTTGTCGCGCATGATCTCCCAGGCCCTGCGCAGGCTGGTGCTGCCGTTGATGCCGGGCATCTCACGGAAATCCACGTCCCGGATCTTGGGGTTGACATCGGTACACATCCGGGGCGGTGTGACCCCGAACTTTTTGAGCACGAATTCCGTCTCCTGGTTCATGCGGCCCGCGCGGCGCGGCTCGCAGACCAGAGAGCTGGTTTTATTCTTGAGCTCCGCATAGGCAATGGCAGAGCAGATGGAGTCGGTGTCCGGGTTGCGATGCCCGATGACCACGACTTTGTGGGCTGCTTTTGGCATGGTTGTTCTTTCCCCCTTGTGGGCTGTTTCAATTTCCTTCTTCGCTTCGTGTGTGCTTGCTTTGCGCGGCCGCTCCTGCACAGCGGCTGCCGGGGAGCCGACAGGCGCTCCCTCTGTATCCCATTTTAACACAAGTGCGGGCGGGGGTAAACCGCGCGGAGCGGGAGTTTTTCTTAAAATTTTGCGAGAAACTTGTATACATCTATTGTCTTTTGGAGGAGGACGTTGTATGATTAAGATACGATTGATATTTTACCATGCTAGCCCTCTCCGTCATCGCTGACGCGATGCCACCTCTCCCAAAGTGAGAGGCCTTGGCAATCCCCGCAAGCGACACCTCTTTGCCAAGGGCTCACCCCTTTGGGAAAGACTCCCTCCGGCCGGAGGGAGATGTCGCGTAAGCGACAAAAGGAGGATGCCTGTCGAGCGAAGCGAGACTGAGAGGGCACACCGGAGGAACCATGACGTCCACAAAATTCGCTTCCCAACCGCTGTTTACCCGCAGGCAACTGACGGCCCTGCTGCTGCCCCTCATCGCCGAGCAGGCACTCAGTGTGACCATTGGCCTGGCCGACACCCTGATGGTCTCCTCCGTCGGCGAGGCGGCTGTCTCGGGCGTGAGCCTCGTTGACACGTTCAACACCCTGATGATCCAGATCATGAGCGCGCTGGCCACCGGCGGCGCGGTGGTCGCCAGCCAGTACATCGGCCACCGGGAAGAGAAAAACGCCCGGGCCTCCGCCGCACAGATCCTGTTCATCCTCTCGGTGTTCAGCCTGGCCGTGGCCGCCGTGGTCGTGGTGGGGCGGCACGCCATCCTGCAGGGCATCTTCGGCTCCATCGACGCCGACGTCATGCGCTACGCCGAGACCTATTTCCTGCTCTCGGCCCTGAGCTACCCGTTCATTGGCCTGTACAACGCCGGTGCGGCGCTGTTCCGGGCGCAGGGCAACAGCAAGGTGAGCATGATGTCCAGCCTGGTGATGAACGTCGTCAACATCGGCGGCAACGCCATCCTCATCTTTGGCTTCGGGATGGGCGTGCTGGGCGCGGCCCTCGCCAGCCTGATCTCCCGCGCCATTGCCTGCATCGCGGTGCTGTTCCTGCTGCAAAAGCCCGGCTGTATGCTCCGCATTGAGGGCCTTGCCGCTCTCCGGCCCAACGGCAGGCTCATCCAGCGCATCCTGCGGGTGGGCATCCCGGCCGGCATTGAGAACGGCATGTTCCAGATCGGCAAGCTGTCGGTGGCCAGCCTGACCAGCACCCTGGGCACCGCCGCCATTGCCGCCAACGCCGTGGCCAACACCACCTCCACGTTCCTCAACATCCCGGCCAGCGCCGTTGGCCTTGCCGTGCTTACCGTGGTGGGCCAGTGCCTGGGCGCAGGCGAGAAAGAGCAGGCTGTCTGGTACGCCCGCCGCCTGCTGCTGCTGGCCTATGCGGGTGCCTGGATCATGAACCTGTCGGCGTTCTTCTTTGCGGACAAGCTGGCGCTGACCCTCTTCAACCTCTCGCCGGAAGCGCAGGCCATGGCCCTGCAGGTGATGCAGTGGTTCAACATCTTCTCGATCTTCTGCTGGCCCTCCAGCTTTACCCTGCCCAACATCCTCCGCGCGGCAGGCGACGCCTCGTTTACCATGTCGGTCAGCATCGTGTCCATGTGGGTGTTCCGGGTGGGCTTCTGCTACCTGATGGTGCTCTGCTTCCACGGCCAGCTGCTCAGCATCTGGATGGGCATGTTCCTGGACTGGGTGTTCCGCTCCGTCTGCTTTGCCGTCCGCTTTGTGCGGGGCAAGTGGCTGGAACAGCACGTGATTTAAAGTTTCACATTTTTAAAGTAAAGGCTGAAAAATCAGCCTTTTTCTTTTTGCTATTCTCTTTATCTATTGTTAATAATCCCTCAACTATGCTATAATTCATTTGAAAACAGCAAACAGGAGACTATTGTGAAAGATACTAGAAAATCTATTTCTTTATTTTCCGGGGCAATGGGATTAGACCTCGGTCTTTCCCAAGCTGGAATTGATATTCAAATTGGACAAGACTTCAATGCTGCCTGTGTCCAAACCATGACTCAGAATGGCCATCGCGCTATTCTAGGCGACATCCGCAACATCGAGCCAGAAGAACTTTTATCTGCTATCAATATGACATTCGGTGAGCCATTTCTTATCTGCGGCGGTCCTCCATGTCAGCCATTTTCGACTGCCGGAAAAAGATTAGGCATCAATGACCCTCGCGGAAGCCTTTTTCGTGATTATGTCCGCATGATTGATGTTATTCGTCCTCGTTTTTTCGTAATGGAAAATGTTAAAGGACTGATTAGTTCTCCGCTCACTGATGAAAACGGAAAAAATACTGACGGAAAAGTTTTGGATGTTATTCTTGAAGAATTTTCTAAACTCCATTATAAAACAGTTTATGGCGTTTTAGATGCAGTCAACTATGGTGTTCCTCAGTTTAGAGAACGTTTTGTCATGATTGGAAGTCGGGACAATGAGGATATCTTCTTGCCTATCCCAACACATTTTCAGCGACATCAGAATCTTTCTTATCAGTGGGCCACTCTAGGCAGCGCCATCAAAGACCTCGAAAAAAATCCTGGCGAGTGTGCAGAGTTCAGTGCATCCCGTTTGAAATTTTTAAAAATGGTTCCAGAAGGTGGGAACTGGAAAAGTCTTCCTCCAGATGTCTTAAAGGAGGCCATGGGAGGAGCCTACTCCTCCGGTGGCGGAAAAGTTGGCTTCTATCGACGTCTTTCTTATTCACAGCCTTCTCCTACTGTTGTCACAAGTCCTATTCAGAAAGCTACCATGATGTGCCATCCGACAGAAGACCGTCCGTTGAGCATTGCTGAATATGCACGAATCCAGCAATTCCCTGATGATTGGATTTTTACGGGCACACTGGTTGAAAAATACCGTCAAATTGGAAACGCTGTTCCCGTTGGCCTCGCCAAAGCAATCGGTCAGGCTATTATCGCAACTGCTAACAACAATTCCACTGTGCATGTCAAACGCACCCGTGGTACAAGTATTCACGAAAAAATACAAGAAGCAATTCGTCTAGGAGGAATTCAAAATGCTGAATCTGGAACCATTGAATAGTTCTTATGATGAAGAAAAAGTTCTTTCTGCTGTTTCGACTGCATTAACTGATTTTTATACTGCTCTTACCAAGACCCTTGATGAAATCAATCTTACAAAAATTCTAAAGAGAAAAAATCCTTATCTCTATAAAGCCAAAGGTATGAACAATGCTACTCAAATTGTAGATGGCATCTTATCAGCTTACATCTCCTCTAGTGAAGAAACCCTTTTTGGCAACACCTTTTTTGAGCCGATTGCTATTGTTGTCTCTGGTGGACAAAAAGCTGTTACCGAAGGTGTGGATATTACTGTAGACAAAAACAATACTATTTATAGTATCGCCGTAAAGAGTGGAACCGCTGTTTTTAATGCTGACAGCAGAAAAAGACAAGAGCAAAATTTTCAATCCGCCCAAAAACGTGCCCAACAAGCCCATCGTGCTTTTTTACCTATTATAGGTTACGGGTATGGTAAAAAGCGTGTATCTTCCCGTAATGAAAAATTCTACAAAGAACTTGCGGGAAAAGATTTTTGGGAATGGCTAACAGGCGATTCGTCTTTCTACACCAAAATTGTTGATTACATGGGAAACCAGCCTACCGAGTTTGCTTCATCTTTTGAAGATGCTTATAATCGTGCTCAAAATCGCCTTGTCCGAAATTTCACTATTAACTATTGCAATGAAGATGGCTCTATTAACTGGACTAAACTTCTTGAATTCAATAGTGGTGACTAATTAAGTTTCACATTTTTCGATGCAAGATTTTGCCCCTCTGTCTCGTATGAGAAGACAGAGGGGCTTTTTCGTCAGCCTTGCACAAAATCTGGAGCACTATTTTAGGAGTGTTGTCCAGTTTTCGTCTTGTATTTTTCATAATTGGGGCGTATAATTTTTTGCCGTTGAAAGGTATTTCAACCACCCCGCACAAAGGAAGTGTGTTTTGATGCGTACTTGGTTTTCCCGCCATCCCGTCTGGTTCATGGCGTTTTACATGGTCTTTTATCTCACCGTCTTCCACTGGCTGGAAGTCCATGTCACGGTGCCGGACATCTGGGTCCACTGTCGGCTGGACGATTTCATCCCGTTCTGCAAATACGCCATCGTGCCGTATCTGGCGTGGTTCGTCTGGATCCCGTTCACTTTGTTCTATCTGCTCTGGAAAGCGCCCCGGGCAGACTTCTGGCGGCTCTGCCTGCCTTTGTTTGCGGGCATGACCTTTGCACTGGCCTGCTATGTCGTCCTGCCCACGGGGCTCTACCTGCGGCCCGACCGGGTGTATGGCAATGATATTTTCGCGCAGGCCGTGCGGCTGCTCTACGCGACAGATACGCCCACCAGCGTCTGCCCCTCCATCCATGTCTTCAACTCGGTGACGCTGATGCTGGCCTACTACCGCAGCCGCATCTTCGACGCCCCGCAGCGCCGCTGGATGCGCCCGGCGGCGGCCGTGCTCTGCGTGTCCATCGTGCTGGCCACCGTGCTGCTCAAGCAGCACAGCTGCATTGACGTGATGATGGGCATTCTGCTGGCCCTTGTCCTCGACTCGGCCATGACCCTCCGGGACAACGACACCAGCCGCGTGCCGCAGCGCCTGTAATTTTTCCGATCTGCCTTATTGATCCAAAAACGCCCGCTCCCGCAAGGGAACAGGCGTTTTTTGTTAGAATAAATTTTCCGGCAGGCAGATATCTTCTTTGGGCACATTCTCCCAGCTGAAATCTGTAACGAGGCTCTCCGGTGTGCGGGGAGCAGGCTCGGGCTGCAGACCATATACATAGGCCAGCCTGCCCACGATCTCCTCCGCCGTGTACTTGGCACGGAGGTTTTCCAGGCTCTGGTCGCCATCCCGCTTGGAGAGGCGGCGGCCATCCGGGGCCAGCAGCAGCGGGCAGTGGGCAAAGCGGGGCGCTTTGAGCCCCAGCAGACGGTACAGGTAAAGCTGCCGGGCCGTGGAGGAGAGCAGGTCGGCTCCCCGTACCACCTCGGTAACGCCCATCCGGGCGTCGTCCACCACCACGGCCAGCTGGTAAGCAAACACGCCGTCGGCGCGGCGGAGGTAGAAATCCCCGCAGTCCCGCAGGAGGTTCTCGGTGTGGGGGCCCATGCAGCCATCCACAAAGCGGACATTCTCGTCCGGCACCCTGACCCGGTAAGCCGGGGCTTTGTGCTTCCGCTTCTCGGCGATCTCCTCCGGCGTCAGGTCCCGGCAGGTGCCGGGATAGATGACGTTGCCGTCCGAGGTATGGGGCGCGCTGGCGGCATGGAGCTGGGAGCGGGAGCAGAAGCACGGGTACACCAGCCCCTGTGCGGCCAGCTTCGCGTAGGCCTCCTCATAGACGGGGGCGCACTCGCTCTGGTAATAGGGGCCGTGGGGCCCGCCGTGGCTGCCGCCCTCGTCCCAGACAAGTCCCAGCCAGCTCAGGTCTTCTTCCAGCTGGTCGGCATATTTGCGGGGGCAGCGCTCGGCGTCCAGATCCTCAATGCGGAGGACGATCTTTCCGCCCTGATGCTTCGCACTCAGCCAGGCCAGCAGGCTGCAGGCCAGGTTGCCCAAGTGGAGCCGCCCGCTGGGGCTGGGGGCAAACCGCCCGACCGTGCCGCTCACAGGCCCAGCTTCCACTCCCCGTCTTTCGGCTGGAAGATGGGGGTGTTATAGTAGGCGGCCACGGCCTTTGCCATGTACTCGGCATCGGCGCAGCTGGCGGTCTCCATGGCGGAGTGCATGGCCAGCTGGCCCAGGCCGATGTCCACCATGGGCATCAAAATCTGATGGCCCAGCAGGTTGCCCAGCGTGGAGCCGCCCGGCACATCGGCGCGGTTGGCAAAGGTCTGGACGGGGACGCCCGCCTTTTTGCAGATGGCGCTGAACGCGGCCCCGGTAAAGCCGCTGGTGGTGTATTTCTGGCTGGCGTTGGTCTTGAGCAGGACGCCGCCGCCCATGACGATGGGGTTGGCGGGGTCGCTCTTCTCGGGGTGGTTGGGGTGGGTGGCGTGGCCGTTATCGGCACTCAGCAGCAGGGTGTTGGTGCGGGCGCGGATGCTCTGCTCTTTCGTCACGCCCAGGCTCTCCTCCACGCGGGAGAGCACGTCTGCAAACAGGGTGCCGCAGGCTCCCTGACGGCTGGAGGAACCGACTTCCTCGTTATCAAACATGACCCAGACATCGCCGCGGCCCTCTTCCTCGCCGCGGCCCTGCAAAAAGCCCCACAGAGTGGTGTAGGCGCACTCCAGGTCGTCGATGCGGCCAGACATGAAATACTCGCCGTTCAGGCCCAGACGCTCGGCCTTCTCCCGGGTGCAGAGGACGATGTCGGCGTCCACGATCTCTTCGGGCTTGACACCGGCTTCCCGCGCCAGCACAGCCCGCAGGCTGCCGCCTGCCGCGCCGAAGATGGGCTGCAGATCGACCTGGGGGTTATACTTCATGCCGTTGTTCAGGTCACGGTTGAAGTGGATGCAGAGGTTGGGGATGCAGGCCACGGCGCGGTCCGGGTGGACCAGACGGCTCTCAATGCCGCTTTCCGTCTCCACCAGCACGCGGCCGGCCACGCTCAGGGGGCGGTCCAGCCAGGAGGGCATGATCATGCCGCCGTAACCCTCGGTCTCCGCCTTGGCAAACACTTTATCCTCGGCGCAGTCCAGTTTCTTGACCCGCCAGGTGGGCGAATCGCTGTGGCTGGCCGCCGCGTGCCAGCCGGTCAGCGGGCCCTTGGGCATCCGCCATGCCATGATGGCAGAGCCGTTGCGGGTGGTATAATATTTGCCTCCCGGAGCCAGCTGCCAGGCAGCACTCTCAGGGCAGTTCTGGTAGCCGTTCTCTTCGAGGATGGCTGCCGCCGCCGCGGTGGAGTGGAACGCGCTGACGCCGGCGTTCAGGAAGTCGAACAGGCCGTCGATGGAAAATTCGTGGTTCATACGATGCTCCTTGGTTTTATATCCGTTGGATTTTGTTGGATTCACGTTCGGTGCCTATTATAACCGCTTCTGCTTTAAAGGTCAATCGCAGTTGAAATTCGTCCCACGAGCGCCGATTGACAACCGCCGGGGAGAACAGTATACTAGAAGTAA
>Ga0129310_1002102_pt1 | contig 15534 bp, 14 predicted proteins | sample Go1ome_2_FD_94433 | JGI IMG/M metagenome (GOLD analysis project Ga0129310, IMG submission 94433) | Western lowland gorrila individual fecal microbial communities from Wisconsin, USA - Go1022A metagenome | ecosystem: Host-associated > Mammals > Digestive system > Large intestine > Fecal | place...
CGGCGTATCCGGAGCGTCCGGAGTTGACGGGTTATCCGCCGTGCCTCCGTTGTCCGGAGCCTCGCTGCTTCCGCTGCCGGAATAGCTCAGCCCGCTGCGTGCGAAGAACGCCTTTACGCCGTCTGCGATGGACTGCGCAAGTCCGTCCTGGTAGGTCGGATTAGCCATGACCATACACTCTCGCTCGTTGGTGATGAAGCCCATCTCCACAAGCACCGACGGAAAATCCTGCTGGAGCGTTACCCAGTAGTAGCTGTACTTGTCGCCGCGGTTACTGTTGGTACCGTCCGCGTAGACGGTATTGTCATAGTAGCTGACAAGGTTGTCATTGATGTACTTCGCAAGGGGCTGCGAGAACGGCGTGAAATAGTAAACCTCGACGCCGTGCGCCTGCTCGTTTGCGACGGAATTACAATGCAGTGAGATGAACATATCCGCGCCGTACGCCCTCGCGACTGTCGGACGCGTTTCCGTGAGGATAAACTCGCTCTCGGTTTTCAGACGGACTACCGTGGCTCCCATCGCCGTGAGCTTCTGCTCAAGTATCTTGGAAACCGCCAGGTTCACCGACTGCTCCGTGACATTGCCTATCGCTCCGGGGTCGAGCTTCGCGGCTGTCTTGCCGTAGCCGTGACCCGGGTCGATTACAATTACCTTGCCCGAAAGCGAAGCCGTGGGCACGTTGAACGTCAGCATAAGGTCGCCGTTATCGTCGTAGTACGCGCCGCAGCCGCTGTAGATACCTGCCTGGCGCAGCGTGAGCGTCAGACGGAACTTCGGCACTCCGTTCTTTTCGACAGTATCCCATATACCGGAGCTGAACAGCGAGCAGCTGTTGAAGTCCGGCAGCTTGGTGACGCTCGTCACGTTGTCGAACACGATCTCTACCGCAGACGGGTTGTAGCTTGAAACGCCGTAGGGGCCGTCGAGCGCGTCCACGAACGTCACCGGGGTGGTCACGTTGAACGTGGACTTGTAGTCCAGGTGCATCTTGATGTAGCTGTTGCCGTTGGAGTTGCCCACCGCCTTGACGTACAGCGCGTTCGTGCCGAGTCCGGTGTCATAGAACGTCGTGATGTCCGAAGCCTTGTAGCGCCTGCCGGAGGTGGAAATCACGTAATCGCCGGAGGCGGTCTTGTAATAATCCAGGCTTCCCGCCGGGAGCTGCGACAGAACCGGGGACGGAGCGCCGCCGGTGGTCTGGCTGTCGTATACCTTGGTGTAATTGCTCAGCGTCTTTATGTAGGTAACGTACTCGCTGCTGCTCACCACCGGAGCGATGGTGCCGACTACCTCTCCGGTGCCCGCGCTGGACTGGTCGATGAACTCGTCAACGACGACCTGCTTCGGCGGCTCCGGCTCGGCGTCGATGGTTATGCTTCCTCCGGTCATGTACTCCTCGATACCGCGGTAAACGGCGTAATAGCTCGTGTTCCCGAGGTACTGCTGCTCGCCGATGATACCCGCCGGAGCGCGGTAATATCCCACGAACCGTGCGTAATCAGAGTTCGCGTCGAGATCCTCGCTCGCTCCGGATTTCTCTTTCAGAGTCACCGTCTTTCCGCCGACGACGGCAGTCACCTTGCTTCCGCTGTAGGCTACGGCTTCAAGCGTTACCCTGGAGCCGCCCTCGATGACGATATCCTTTGTCTGCTCGATGGATCTCAGCACGTCCACCTGGCGCTCTATATTATAATATATTTTCTTGCCCTTGTGCTCGATAACGAACGTGTTCTTTCCGACTTTAAGCTCCTTCTGGAAGTAGAAGTTACCCGCTTCGTTCAGCTTGACTTTCTCGCCGTCGAAGAGCACGTCGAAATTCTCGTCGAATGTTCCCATGAACTTCACCGTGGAATCGTATGTGATGAAGCTCGTCTGGGTCGGCGAGGTCATTTGCAGCGTATCGAACAGGGTGTTCGTGTTTATCTGCTCGTCGAAGTATTTTAATAGTGTGGTCGTGGAGCCGAGCAGGTCGCTGCGCAGTCCGGAGAGCGAATTGAAGCAGCTTCCGCCGAGGTTCTCATAGTCCTCCATGATGGAGAGCTGGCGCAGGAGCTGGTCCTCATACCAGCCGGAGTACTGCCCGATACGCTCATTCAGATGCAGTACATACATCTTGACGCCGGTCTGCTCCGCCAGGTCGTACCACCAGGAAACGACGTTATTGAATCCCAGTGACTGGTCGCTGTCCGTACCGTAAGCCTTGACCATTATCATATCCGCATAGCCGCTGCGCAGGTACTCCCGGGTGTCACAGAAGCCGTCGTACAGCGCCTGCACAGTATCCGCAGTCGCTGAGCCGTCCTCGTTCGCGGAGCTGTTCGCCCACATGTCGGTTATCAGCAGTCCGGCGGCGGTGGTATTGCTGGTGCGGTGAATGACCTCGCACACCGTGCGCACGAGGTACTCGTTCGTTTCGTAGAGCCAGTTCTCGTAGCCTATTCCGGAGCCGGAGCGCATGTACTCCGCGAACATCTCCGGCGTATCGGAGGTGTAGTAATCCGAAAGCAGAATGCCCTCGCATGCGTATTTCATCACGAACTTGTGCACAGCCGCCGCAAATCCCGCGCGAAGCCCGCCACCCTGCGCCGCGACTTCCGCCGCAAGCGAATTTACGTCAAGCTGGACGTACGCGGAAAATCCGTAGTCGTGCGCCTGGTCGATCACCGTTCCGAGCACGCCCCTGCCGGAGGTCATGTCCAGGTCGTAGTACTTTTCGCCCTCGCTGTCCGTCTGGATAAGCACGGCGTTCATGTCGTAGCCGGATATCTCCTCAAACAGCGCCGGAAGCTCCTCCGCAAGCGCGGCGTCCGTCTGCTCGCCGATGCAGAAGTCAGTTCCGGGAGTGAGCGTGACTGCGCGCAGTCCGTCCGGCAGGTACACCATGCTCTCGCCGGTCACGAGGTCGGCGGCGGTGAGGCCGCTCTCCTGCTCCAGCGGGAGCGTTTCATCAGCCTCCGCCGTCTGCGGAGCCGCGGCGGCGCTTCCCGCCAGGATACTCAGCGATAACAGGGCGCCGAGAAATCCCTTGAAAATTCTGTTCATTTATTTTCCCCGTCAAATAAGTTCTTTAAGTGCTGAGATCTCCTTGCTCACGGCGGCGCTCACCGAGCTGTCCGGCGAGAACACGCTGCGATAGCTGTAAAGCGCGAATCCCCCGTAGGTGCTGCACTTCTTCGCCGCCGCAAGCTGCCGCGAGATTATGTCATGATTGGTTATCCACTCGTTCTTTCCGCCGCCTGCCCAGGCGTCCTCGCAGCCGACCTTCGAAACTGACAGTCCCACGATGAGCGGTATGCCGCCTTTCTTCGCCAGCGCCTCCCACTCGTCAAGGGTGGACTGATACGGCGCCGCGGTGTTTTCAAAGCCGTAGTATATCTGCGGTATCATCACGTCAAGGTAGCCGGAATTCGTGCACCATTTGCGTACGTCGGCGTAGAGCTGGTTGTAATTGTTGTCTATGCGCCCCTGGACGCTCACGCTGAAGATCGCGGTGGGATTGGTCTTTTTGACGGCGCTGTAAAGCTCCCGAACCATGCGGTCGCAGTTGGCAAAGCGGAAATCCGAAAGGCTGGAATAGCCGCTGCCGGAATACGCGCTGCTGTCAAAGGACGTATCCGTCGTCGGGTAGAAATAGTCGTCGATGTGCAGTCCGTCAACATCGTAATTCGAAAGTATCTCGGAAGCGCCGGCGGCGATAAGCTCCGTTACCTCCTCGTAGGCGGGATTCAGGTAGTACGTCCCGTTGACGTCAACGGCGTACTTCCCCGCCATTCCGGAAGCCGTCGCGAATGTATACACCGGGTAGCTCCCGTAGGAATTTATCTGCGACGTGCTGCACGCCCGCAGCGGATTAATCCACGCCTGGAACGACAGGCTGCGGCTGTGGGCTTCCTCCAGCATTACCGCCAGCGGGTCGTAGCCTGGGTCGCTGCCGAGGGTCCCCGTGATGTACTTCGACCAGGGGAATAGCTCCGACTTATAGTACGCGTCGCTGTGGGAGCGCACGTGCACGTACACCGTGTTGATCCCGAGTGACACGCAGTTGTCGAACACCGCTGCGATATTGCTGCGGAACGCGCTCTTCGACTGCCCCTGCATAAGCTCCGCAAGCTCGATGTAGCTTATCCACACGCCCTTTACCTCCTGGTAATTCAGAGCCGTGTAGCTGGTGGAGCTATAGTCGTAGCCCGGCACCTCCGGAGCTGAGGTACTCGCGGACGTCTGCCGCGCCGTAGTCTTTTCGGTCGTGGTCTGGGCCGCGGAGGGCTTCGCCGTGGAAGTCCCGGTGACTGACGGCGCCGGAGTTCCGGAAGTCGCGGCGGAGGTGGTAGTACTGTCCGACCGGACTTCCGCAGGCTCCGGAGCGGCGTCAGTTCGTGTGGTTACGGCAGTCTCCGGCGATGTGCTCCCGGAGGATGCGGTGCTTCCAATGCTGTCCGTACGGCTCTCCGGAGCGGAGGAGACTTCCGCGCTCTCAGTGCCGCGCGTGGTCTGTGCGCTCTCAGTGCCGGACGTAACGTCTGTGATCCCGGAGTAGTTCACGCCGCCGGAGGTGCCGAAATCCGCCACGCTCACCCCAGGGCTTCCCTGAGAGCTGCACCCAACGAGCAATGCAGCCGAAAAAATCGCACAGAACACCCTTGTTAGCTTGTTGTTCATATTTTCCCTCAATATCGCAGGCTTCCCCATTCCGAGCACCTGCGTTCTTTATCTTATACAGATACATTATAACATTGCAGGACGTTATTGTCAATAGCTGATACAAAATACGGCAGCATTCATCTGATGCACCGTTTTCTGGGCGCTATGTACCGAATATACACAATGTTACTTTAGCTGATAGAATATGTCAGAAAGAGGCACGAAAAAAGCCCAAATTATCTACAAAAAAATACATTTACCGTATGTTTAATGTTGACTTTTTCTGCGGTAAATGTTAGAATAATGGTGTAGGCAAAAAATTATACATATAACAAAGGAGCACAACAAAATGAAGAATCTCAAGATCTCACTGAAGCTCATTCTGTCTTTCGGGCTTTTGGTCCTGCTGATAATCATAACGACTATCACGGGTGTGTACGGCATCAACAGCATATCCAACAACCTCAAGGAAATGTATAATGTAGACCTGATCGGTATCGACCGCATGAGCAATGTTGAAGTCTATGTGGAGGAGATCTCCCGTAAGACCCTCACCGCGGTAGTCACCACAGAAACCTCCGCACGCAACAGCTACCTTGACGACGCGGTGAACACCGCCGCAGAGCTTGCCGGGGAGCTTGACAACATCGACTATAAATCCGGCGACATGGACGAACTGAGGGCAGCGTGCAATGAGCTTATCAGCGGCGTGAGCGCGGCAGCCGATGAGATAAGAAACTCCAGCGGCTCCGACATGACCGCATACAACGACTACATAGCACAGCCCCTTGAAAAGGCTGTTTCCTACATCGACAAGGTGGACACCTTGATAACCGAATCCGCACTGAATACTTTTAACCGCAGCAACGGATACGGCAGAACAGTCAGCATTGTTATGCTGCTTGTCGGCATAATCAGCGTGGTTTTAGGTCTGGGCGTATCCGCTTACCTGGCAAAGACCATCACAAGCGTAGTACACGAGATCGAGGGCGCTATTGTTGCTATCTCCCAGGGCAAGCTTGACAGCAAGGTGACATACCAGAGCCGCGACGAATTCGGAATAATGGCAGACGCAACACGTTCCACCATCGACGGACTTTCCAAGCTCATCAATGATACAAGTTACATGTACGGTGAGCTCGCAAAGGGCAACTTTGACGTACACACACAGGCACGCGAGATATACATCGGCGAGTTCAAGCCGCTGCTTGACAACATGAGAACGCTTGCGACCGAGCTGAGCGACACCATGGCGCAGATCTACCAGTCTGCTGACCAGGTAGACTCCGGTTCCGAGCAGGTATCCGCAGGCGCTCAGGCGAACGCGCAGGGCGCTTCCGAGCAGGCAGCTTCCATTGAGGAGCTTGCGGCGACCATCGACGAGATCTCCGAGAAGATCAAGAAGAACGCAGACGCTTCCGGTGAAGCAAGCACCAAGATTGCCGCAGTCGGAAAGCAGGCTGAGGATTCCAACGACCGCATGAGGGAAATGCTCACCGCGATGAACGACATCAGTGAAACCTCCGACAAGATAAGCGAGATAATCAAGACCATTGAGGACATTGCATTCCAGACCAATATTCTGGCGCTCAACGCCGCTGTAGAGGCAGCAAGAGCCGGTGAAGCCGGAAAGGGCTTCGCAGTTGTTGCCGACGAGGTAAGGAATCTTGCCTCCAAGTCCGCAGTTGCTTCTCAGAACACCTCCGAACTTATCCAGCGCTCCATCAGCGCGGTCGAGAACGGCTCTCACATCGCAGACGAGACCGCAGCTTCACTCGGCAGCGTGGTAGAACAGATCGAGAGCATAGTCACCACAGTGGACAAGATCTCAAACGTAAGCGGCGAGCAGGCTGATTCCATCGCAAAGGTAACGGCTGGCGTTGACCAGATATCCAATGTAGTTCAGATGAACTCCGCTACTGCCGAGGAGAGCGCAGCAGCTTCCGAGGAGCTTACAGCACAGGCAGCTGCCATGAAGTCCATGGTTTCCAAATTCACTCTCAGGCAGAAATAATACATATCACAATAGTAAAATCGGGCGGAGCGCTATGCTCTGCCCGATTTCTTTATGGTGTGCAATAATGCGCGTATACCGTAGGGGAATTCTCTTGTCCCTCCACTATCCAACATTCTGACAGACTAAAATGACGGGGACTCACTCCCCGCCATTAATTTTTTATGTCAGATGAACTGCTCAACAGCCATCAACAGAGTGCCTGCAGTAAGCAGGATAAGTCCGATAAGCGAGCGCTTCGAAAGCTTCTCGCGGAATACGAACCAGGAGAACGCCACTGTAATAAGTATGCTCAGCTTGTCTATCGGAACGATAACGCTTGCCGGACCGTCCTGGAGCGCCTTATAATAGCAAAGCCAGGAACCTCCGGTCGCGAGTCCGGAAAGGCTGATGAACAGCAGCTCCCTGCGCGGTATCTTACGTACTTCCGGAGTCTTTCCGGTAACAAAGACCATCAGCCACGCCATTACGAGCACCACCGCGGTTCTTACCGCAGTGCCGAGGTTCGATTCAACGCCCTCGATACCTACCTTGCCGAGTATCGAAGTAAGCGCCGCGAACACCGCCGAAAGCACAGCATACGGAAGCCATTTCGCGCTCTTCCCCGTCGTGCCCTCCTGCTTCTTTTTCTCGATCATCAGAAAAATTCCTGCGGCAACCGCGACTAATCCGATGCACTTGATAACGGAGATCGGCTCGTTCAGGAAAATCAGCGCCAGAATCATCGCAAGCACAGTACTGGATTTATCCACCGGAACGACTTTGTTTACGTCGCCGTTCTGGAGCGCCTTGAAATAGCACAGCCAGGACGCGCCGGTCGCGATTCCCGAGAGCACCAGGAACAGCCAGGACTTCCCGCCGATTGACGTCAGTCCCCCGCCGGAGCCTACGATAAGAACCATCACTACCGACATTATAAGTACGACTATCGTACGCACAGCCGTCGCGACGGTCGAGTCAGTTTTCCGTATACCGCACTTCGCGAGTATGGACGTAACTCCCGCGAAAAACGCAGAACCTACAGCAAATATGAGCCACATAATGTCGCCTTCCTTTTCTGATGACATTATATCACTTTTTTCGCTGTAATTCAACATTTTTTTAAGTAGTTACATTTACATCATGCCGCCGCACGAATTACGTAACGACTCTGAACCCGAACGGAAAACCTTGACACTCAGTGCGCAGAATGATATAATAGGTATAGAGGTAAGTAAGAAAATCAATTTGGCAAAGGAACGGAGAGATTAACATGGAAGAACTGGAACTGCTTTTATCGGAGGTTTCAGACAGCTATTCAGATTTCGTTTTTAGGGTAAAAATTTGCGTTAGGAATAATCCGGACAGACTTGACGACATTATACAGCTATATCAAGGATAACCCGGAGGCAAAAACGTCCGATATTCTTAAATGGATATGGACGGAAATCGACGGCATTGACCTGAAAAATCCTCCGCCGCTGATACTGACGGACGATGACGAAGAATAACAGCATAATGAATAATCAAAAGCACTTACGTTATGTAAGTGCTTTTCCTTTATTTGGGAACACGTGAGTGTTTGCCAGCGTGCAACACTAATCAGTGGAGCTACACGAGATTTTTCGGTTTTGCGGTCAATTTTGAACTACTGCCGAAACTTATATAATATAGCAAAACGCCCGTCCCAATCCGGGACGGGCGAGCGCAGGCAGGACGCCTGTGCCGCTGCAACTAACCTCCGACACGACGTCAGAGGACAAAAGCAGCATGATTAATCGGAGGTTTTGTCGCGCTTGTTCGCGTGTACTTCCTTTACCGCAATATCACTTCAAAACAGATCAACGATAGTTCGTGGAGCTACACGAGATTTTTCGGTTTTGCGGTCAATTTTGAACTACTGCCGAAACCTATAGAATATAGCAAAACGCCCGTCCCAATCCGGGACGGGCGAGAAAAATCGGAGGTTTTGTCGCGCTTGTTCGCGCGACAAAACTTGGCGGAGAGGAAGGGATTCGAACCCTTGTAAAACATCTATAATACCGCATTATACAAGTGCATCATCTTTATTTATGTTGCATTTCGTGTTGCATACTTTCTCTGATAGCTCGTTTATACTCGTCCATAGCAGATGGGAAAATATGCTGATACACTTTTTCAATCATGTCAGTAGAACCGTGTCCCATTAGTTCCGCGATGTACTTTTGGGGAATATTGAGCAATAGCAGTTTGCTGGCATAATGGTGACGGAACGCATGGAAATTCAGATGTTCGCTTATTTCAGATTCATGCCGCTTCCGGAAGCTGCTCCAGTTGTTCGAGATAATCTCATTCGAACGGTTGCACACGCGTTCGCCTTCATCAGCCAGGTTCATTATAAAGTCGTATGCTTCCTCGGTTATCGGAACGGAGCGATACCCTGCTGTGCTTTTGGGCTTCTTAACGACCTGCTCCAGCTTGTCGTTAATTACGATAGCTTCCACAATGTCAATGTGATCTGGGTGGATATTGCTTTTGCGGAGCGCTGCGATCTCTTCGGCGCGCATTCCGCATTCAGCAGCAAGGAACACCGGGAGTTCATTTGCAGTACCTTTCACCAGCTTGAGGATCCTTGAAACCTCGTCCGCGTCCGGAACATAAATCTCTCGCTTGGCTTTCTGCGGGAGCGTGGTATGCAACACGAAATCCGGACGGTACACCTGCAACACGGCGGTCAGCAGACCGTGAGCATTCCGACATGTCTTTGGGCTATACTTTAACGCCATGCGGTTCATCTCGTTCTGTACGGCTTCCTGCGTAACGTCTGACACCTTTAACGGCATAAGAGTGTCAAGATAGGAGTTCATCACAACCTTGTAACCTCTGACAGTCATAGGCGACAAGACGTTCTCCTTGCTTTCGATGTATCGAGCAATCGCAGCTTTCACTGTAAGCTCGGAGTTCTTCCGCTCACGCCGGTCAACATTGTACTGCGCTGCGAGGAATTCCGCTTCTTTCTTTGTTTCTGCGGTGAAGCTCTTGTACTGCCGCTTGCCGTCCGGGGTCTTGCCTATGTATAGGTTTACTCTCCAGTTTCCGCTGGGGAGCTTTTTCGCGGTTGCCATATATGCGCCTTTCTAGTAGCTCCCCTGCCCTACGGACAGGGGATTTTTTATGTAGTAATCGGTTCAATATATTTTTCGCATTCATTTGCGCCGGTGAGAAAATGCAGCTTTCCGCTGCCGCCGAGCTCTGTGTAGTCATATCTCAGTTTGCCATGATAGGTGGAAACTCTTAGTCTGCCTATCAACTCACCATTCCTAACTACCTGAATATTTGTCACTCCGTAAACATCTGATGAGCGGTACTCATTCCCTGCGGGAAGGCTATTAATAATATCGTTCAGTCCGGTGTCGGTCTGCGGAGCCTGCTCAGACGGAGCATCGTTCACAGATATCACCGCGCCCATAACTTTCAGCATAGCTTCTCTGGTAGCCGCGCGGTGCTTGTCTATCATCTGGGCGGTGATACGGTTTCCGGTCTTTATCTCCGGGCGGGAAAGGAAGTACTTTACCAGCTCGTCACTCGGGTTTATAAGATCCTGCCGGAGCGTTTGCTCAACGACCTTGAGATATTTCAGGAACACAGCCTTTGTGAGTATGTCCTTGACGTTGAATACTGATTTGTGGAACTGTTCCAGAGAGGAAAGGAACAGCTCTTCGTCATCTTCAAGAATGTTGAAAGAGAGAAAAGGCTCGTCGTCCATCACATTCGGAGCATTGATGTCGCTGAAAAAGCTGTATGTAATTCCGTTCGTCAGAACTGCAAGACGGCAGCGGTTCGTTGAAAAATAACGGTAGAGCTGTCCTTGCTGCTGTTTCTGGAGTTTAAGTCCGGCGCGCTTGGCTTCAATAAGCACAGTCGGCTCTCCGTCGTGTAGGATAACATAGTCGATTTTTTCGCCTTTCTTTCCGGCAACATCGCAGGTGTACTCCGGGATAATTTCTTCCGGATCAAACACATCGTAGCCGAGCAGAACGAGAAACGGCATGATTATTGCGTTCTTGGTGGCTTCTTCAGTCATGGTGTCGAATTTATCAGAGTACTGTTGCACTTTGTTACGGAATGTGCGGAAATCGTCTTTAAACATACTGCATTTATCTCCTATCAGAGTACAAACTTATGTAGGTACCGCCCTTATTCGGGGCGGCTTTTTTGCTGCTCTATCCACGGCTTGAAAGCCTGGAACACCTGCCGCTCGATGGGCGACGTCAGAAACTTCTGCCGTGCATAGAGTATCTTCATTCGTTCAGCGCGTATCTGCGCGGCTGTGTAGCTGATTTGACAGCGTTCTGCAATTTCCTCGGGGGAATGCATATCGAGCGCCCAGAGCACGCAAGCCGGCGACAATATCCGCGCCGCGAACATGTCCGCTTCTCTTTCAACTTCCGGGCGTTCTTTGTTGAAAACTCTGGTGTGCTGTTCTCCCTCCCGGAGCGGGTGCCCCAGGAGAATATGACCGAGTTCATGAGCTATCGTAAATCGCTTTCTGCCGATAGCGTCCGAATCGTCATACACTACCACCCATGTGCCGTCCTCTGCCTGGAAGCTGATACCGCTCTGTGATGGTTCCAGCAAGTGGTGCACGCTGTTCTTGATGATGTTCACATCAAAGTGCCGCGCGATCTTCGTGACTGATACCGGCAATTCTGTTATGCCCGCATCAAGCAGGCACTGCCATGCGGCGTCCCTTACATTTTGGTATACTCCATAATTCACGCATAATCACCTCATGGTTATTATGCCATAGGTGATTTGAATTATAAGATATCAAAATATGTCAGAGATCGTCGTCGGTTTTTATTGATTTATCTTCAAGTGCTGCTTGGATTTTGGACTTCGGCACCCGAACCTCTTTAACCGGAGTTTCAGAAACTGTTCTGCTCATTGTCTTGGTTCGAGCGATTTCCTGGACTGTCACTGTTTCTTCCTCGATGCCAAGCAGCTTGTCAATAGCAGGCTGGAGCTCTGGGTGCGCCTTGTATGCTGCGAGTATTTGCTGCTCCTTTGTTGTCTGGAACTGCATGGGCTGCTCCGGGGCGGCTGTTCTGCCGAGAAGTAAATAATCAGTGGTAACGTTTAAACGCAACGCCATTTTTACTACTATATCGCTTCTAGGGGTTGCGCCTTTTTTCCAACCATCTATACTACCAACTGCTCCGCCGCATTCTTTTACAACGGTAGCTATTTTGGTGTTCATTTGCGCGCACGCAGAAGCCAAATTGTCATAGAACACAAAAATCACTTCCTGTTTTTGTTTATTATTCCGAAATAGCGCTAAAACGCAATGCACATCTTGACAATAGCGTTTAAACGCTATATAATATACTTGTAGCAATTCACAGACAAAGAAATGCGACAAATCCACCGTCCGAAAATGGGGCGGCGAACAGTATTATATTCCTCACAACTCTATAATACTACAATTTTAGCACTTTGTCAAGGTTTAACTACAAAATATACCAGGAAGGACGTGAGCATTATAGCACTTGCAAACTACAAGATGTTCCGCGCGGAGATACGCAAGCAGATGGATCTCCGCGACTGGAAGTACAAGGACCTCGCAAAGGCTTCCGGATATTCAGTTGCTGCCATCGAGGGTTTCATGGGTGGCTACCGCGTGAATGACAGAGTAGCCGGAGCAATTGCAAAGGCGCTGGATATCCCAGAATACATGGCAACATAAGGAGGTAATCACAATGCCGAAAATCAAGCCCTCTCCTATCAAGGCGCAGGCGGACATCGTCCACCGCAACATAGTATCCCGTGGCGCGTACTTCGGGTGTTTCACGGACAAGGAATTCGGAGCGCGGCTCGGCATGGGAGCGACAACATTCTGCTCCCGTCGCGCAAATCCCGCAGGCTGGCACCTTGACGAGCTTATCAAGGTGTCCATTACATTTAAATGTACGCTCAAGTGGCTTATGGAGGACCACAGCGCTGAATTGAAGGAGGTGCAGACATGAAAATCCCGAACAGCGAGGGCGGGCGTACATTTCACAAGAAGTGCGCAGAGCGCTTCCCGGAGTGCCGCCCGATCAAGCTTGACAAGGCTAGGCTGGCGCGGAGAATGAAGAAAGAGGTACAGGCATGAAGATACTCAAGCCAATAATCGCCGCCGCATTCCTTGCCGGACTCCTGGGAATGTTCCTGTCAATCGTCGCCCTGGAGAGCGGCAGACTTGACGGCGCTGCATACTGGGTGCTCATATCAGCCTGCGCGGTGCTGAGCGGCGGAGCTATCATGGCGGCAAAGGTCGCATATGACTACGAAGAAAGGAGGACAAGCCATGTACACGACAGCACAAAGGGACACGGCTGTAGAACTGTACCGCAGAGGAAACAGCCTGAGAGCATGCGCTAAGGCGATAGGGTGCTCGCACGGCATAGTCCGCAAGTGGGTCAGCGAAACAGACGTGCCCGTAAGAAAATACGGTGCGCACGTCTACCCCGAAGATATCCGCGAGGAGGTTCTCAAAGCACACCGCGAGGGACTTTCGCTCCGGGACATAAAGCGCGGGTTCGGCTGCTCACCCCAGACGGTAATTTCATGGGAAAAGAAAAACCGCTCCTGAACGGCAATTCGGGAAGCGGCAAACAAAAAATATCACATGCTCATTATAACATGAGCGAAAGGAAAAGTCAAGTGAAAAACGTATACGAGCAGATGGAGGACATTAATGCCCGGGCAAACATCGCGGCGTTCCTCCAGAAGCAGGCGCTTCCGTATGAGGCGAAGAAAATAGCCGCTAAGCAACGCGTACTCGAATATTACCACGAAATCGTAGACGTCCGGAATGCGAACGTTCACGTTTCGGTGGGAGGTCTGGACAGCATTACGCTGTTCATCTTCATTCGGGATTTCTGCCATCTGGACGTGCCGGGAATATCGGCGAGCATTCTCGAAGATAAGTCGGTGCAGGCAGTACATAAGCAGCTCGGAATCCAGACTGTAAAGCCCATCAAAAGCAAAGCGGCAGTCATCAAGGAGTTTGGATTTCCGATTCTCTCAAAGGAGATAGCCGCTAAAATTGAGCTTTTGCAGAATCCGTCCGAGAACAACAAGACAGTCCGGCATGCCATCATCACCGGAGAAACCGGAGAGTACGGCGGTTTCCAGACGAACAGCCGCATGAAACTGTCCAAGCGCTGGCTGGAGCTGTTCGGAGGCTATGAGAACGAAAACGAGGGCGTTAACTACAAGACCCCGGACTTCAAAGTGTCGGCGAAATGCTGTTACTATCTCAAGGAAAAGCCCTGTGACGACTGGGCGAAAGCGCACAACAGCTTTCCGTATCTCGGACTTATGGCAAGCGAGGGCGGTCGCAGACAGAAAGCACTAATGCTTCACGGCTGTAATTACATCAGCCCGACTACCGTCCGGAGCGCTCCGTTCGCGCCGTTCTCCCGACAGGACTTACTCCGGCTTGCGCTGGAGCTGAACGTTCCCGTCCCGGAGATCTACGGCACGATAGAGCGCAACGCCAAGGGCGAGTACTACACCACGAAAGCACAGCGGACAGGCTGCTCTATGTGCGGCTTCGGTATTCAGCTTGAAAAGCGCCCACACCGGTTCGACCGGCTCCGGAAAACCAATCCCGATGAGTGGAAATTCTGGATGTACACCGTCGGCTGGGGCAAAGTTCTTGATTACATCGGAGTGAAGTGGGAGGACGAGGTCGAGGAGTATGAACAGACCATGCTCCCGGGGTTTCTGGATTACATTTGGAGGGACAAATCATGACCCATTTCATAGACGCGGGTGAAAAATCGCCGGAGGAACGCGAGAAGATACTCCAGGAATTTTATCGACCATAAAGGAGAAGTAACATGAACGAATACAGAATACAGTCCATGAAGCTGCTGAATTTCTGCGGAATTCAGTCGCTTGAGATAAATCCGGACGGCGCGGATCTCTCGGTATACGGTGACAACGCAACCGGCAAGACAACCATTGCGAATGCGTTCGCATGGCTTTTCACCGGAAAGAACGCGAGCGGCACCGCAGATTTCGACCCCGCGCCGCTGGACAGCTCCAACGCAAAGATACATAACCTCGAAACTTCCGTCACGGTGAGGTTCACGGACGGCACCGAGTACCGCCGTGTGCTTACCGAGGTCTGGACGAAGAAGCGCGGAGAAGTGACCGCACAACTCACAGGAACGAAAACGGCGTACTACAAGGACAATGTCCCGCTGAAAGAAAAGGAGTTCAACGCGGAAATCGAAGCGCTTTTCGGTGGTGCGGAACAGTTCCGCATGCTGACGGCGGTCGGGTATTTCCCGGCGGTCATGGACTGGAAAGCGCGCCGGAAGCTCCTGCTTGATATGTGCGGCGATGTCCGGGACGAGGACGTGATTACATCATCTGCGGAGCTTTCGGAGCTGCCCGGACTGCTGGGCGGACATACGGTGGACGATTATCTCAAGGTCGCGAAATCCCGTAAAATCGCGCTGAAAAAGGAACTGGACACAATCCCGGCGCGCATCACCGAGAACGAGAACGCAGCTTCCGGAGCGCTCACAGCTTCCGAGATATCCGCCGCTGAAGCCGAAATTTCCGCGCTGGAACAGCAGGAAAAGAACATCGCCGCGAAAATATCCGCCTACAATACGCCAAGCGCCGCTGATGAGCGCCGGAACGCTCTCCGGCAGGAATTTGAACGCCGCCGCACGGAATATCTCAGCGACTACAACAAACGCGTTGGCGCTTATAATACCAGGCTCTCAGAACTTTCCGAAAAGCGCGACGAGGTGTATTCAAAACGTTCCCCGCTGCTGGTGAAGATGTCCAGCCTCCCGCGCCGGATAGATGAAATGAAGAAGCTCCGCGAAAAGCTTCACGCGCAGTGCGATGAA
>Ga0129310_1002107_pt1 | contig 15496 bp, 17 predicted proteins | sample Go1ome_2_FD_94433 | JGI IMG/M metagenome (GOLD analysis project Ga0129310, IMG submission 94433) | Western lowland gorrila individual fecal microbial communities from Wisconsin, USA - Go1022A metagenome | ecosystem: Host-associated > Mammals > Digestive system > Large intestine > Fecal | place...
GTGTTTAATTATGATAAAAGTGGAAAAACTATCAATGATTAGCAGGAGTTAATGATGCGCTGGTACAACAAAATGTATTTGGGGAAATCCATCCAGGGAAAGAAAATGTATTATCAGTATGCGATCCGGCATACAAAACGGCTGACAGGCACCTATTGTCTGATGCCGGCTGCCTGTAAGGATGATCTGATAGATATATGCGGCAGCGACCTGCTTCGTGTATCGAAGCAGTATCCGGAGAATCAGCTGGTTATCGGACTTGCCGGCAGTTACAGGGAGGCCTGTCTGCTGGCGGGAGAGATTGTGCTTGATGTTCTGAAGAAGACAGGAAGCACTGATATCAGGGCATATTTAAGAGATTCCGGAGAGAATATCTGATCGAGATCGACTGGAAGAAACATCTGAAGTGGTCGATTGGATAATAAAGTGAATAGAGAATCTCAGTATGAAAAAGGGGTGTAGAAGTGCTGTTATTACATATACTGCTTTTTCTTCTGAAACTGATCGGCATTGTACTGCTTGTCATTCTTGGTTTGATTGTGCTGGTATTGGCCATCGTCCTTTTGACACCGATTCGATATCGAATCGGTGCTTCGAAGTATCAGACAATACAGGCGGAAGGAAAGGTTACGTGGTTCTTTCGTCTGATTGAGATGGTATTTAAGCTGGATACAGGTGCTGAAGAAGGAAAGCGTCTCCATCTGAGTTTCAGGATTGCGTGGCTGAAGCTGTATGACAATCAGAAACCAAAGGAAAAACGTATAAAACAGAAAAAAACAAGAAAAACTAAATTAAAGCCGGAATCTAAGCAGTCGGAAAAGGTAATTCAGGCAGCAAAGCCTGAACAGCCGGAGGTAAAGGTACAGCCAATAAAAACTGAACAGCCGGAGGTAAAGGTACAGCCAATAAAAATTGAACAGACGGCTGAAATGAAGAATGAAATGCCGAAAGCGGTGCATCCGGAGAGGATATCTTCGGAGAACCCGGGAAATGAATCGGCAGCGAAACATGAAGAGAAGCTGATTGAAGGACCGAAGGAATCTGCGGTGGGGAAAATCCTTCGTCTGGCCAGGAGCGCAGTCAATAAGATCCTGTCGTTGATCCGGGGCGTTTTCTCACTGATCTGCAGCATTTTGCGCATTCCGTCAAAAATCATGGATGGACTTGAAAAGCTTGAGAATTTCTTTACAAAGCTACGTGAGAAGAAGGAAGCATTTCTTGCATTTTATTATGAAGAGCATAATCATCAATGGTTTGCGGCTTTCTGGCACCGGCTGAAGAAACTACTACTTAAAATATTACCGGGGGCAGACAGATTGTATCTGCATTTTGGTTTTGAAGATCCGGCGACAACGGGCCAGGTGCTTGGAGGATTGAGTATTCTTTATCCTGTCTGCGGAGAAAAAATGGAGCTGTATCCGGAGTTTAATGAAGAAGTATTGGAGGGCGAAGTAAAGTTTCATGGCTGTATACGGCTGGTTACTCTAGTTGTATTTGCAGCTAAAAGCTTTCTAAATAAACAATTTTTTGCGATAGTGAAGCAGTTTAAAGGCCTGTTAAGGGGCGAATAAGAGGATGGAGGAATTGGATATGTCAGATCACACATTTAATGAAACAGTTGAATCTCTCTTTAAAGGAATGGACAATTTTTTGACAACAAAAACAGTTGTTGGTGATGCCATTCATGTCAACGATACATTGATTCTGCCTCTGGTGGACGTTTCATTCGGCGTTGGTGCAGGTGCATGGAGCCAGGAACATAAAAACAGTGCAGGCGGCGGTATGGGCGGCAAGATGACGCCAAGTGCGGTGCTTGTCATCAAAGACGGTTCTGTTCGTATGGTGCCGGTCAACAACAATGATCCTGTCAGCAAGATTATTGATATGGCACCGGATGTGATTCATCGCTTTATGAACAAGTCAGAAGATGATGCAGCTGTGGAAGAGGCAGTTGAACATATTTCAGAAGAAGAATAAAGAATGAATAGCAGAATAAACCAATGGGCATAAAATAAAACAGGCGAGTCTTGGATATAATGGTGAATGCTATGAAAAAGATGTGTGGTTTTGTCCTGTTCTGGATAGCTGCGGGCATGACCATTATGCTGTTTGTTAAGTCCTGTGTATTGGGTATTTGCCTGATTATTTTCTGTCTGGTATTGGCTTATAATCTGTTTTGTTCAAAATAGAAAACGAAGGGTGAAAAAATGAATCAGTTATTACAAATGCAGTCTGAAGGTAAAAGAGAGCTGCTTGTTTACCATTATCAAAAAATACAGGATGTGGATGAAGTCATTTTGCAGCTTCTTAATGAAGCGGGGCTGGATGGCTTTATCAAAAGTTCAGTGGATAAATCGACATTGGTTATCGATTACGATGTAACAGGATACAAAAAATGGGCAGATATGACAGCGGAGAATACGACGGCAGATCATATGGCGTCTGTGCTGGAAGATTTATACCGGCTGCTGGCTTATCTGGAAGATTCTTTTATTGATATTGAATATGTTTTGCTGGATACAGATTATTTGTTTATCAATCCTGATACAGGCAAAGTTCAATTGGTTGTTATACCTTGTCAGTCAATTGTGAATGAAGGATATACGCTGGAAGATTGTGTGAATAAAATGTTTGAGAAGTTTTCATATGATCAAAATGGAGATATAGGCAGACAGATCCGTGAAAAGTTGAATTCCGGCATTCGTTCACTTCGTGATTTGAAAGAGATTGCGGAAATACTGCTTTCTTCAGATAATGAGGTAAAAAATACAACAGAAAGTAAAGCGATACTTCCTGAGCTGACTGAGCAATTTGAAGGAACAAAGGATTCTGAGAATTCTCTGATTTTTGATGAAAAATCAGAAATAGAGAATGAAATAGGAACACCTGCAGAACCGGCAGAAGAACAGGAGACGGATGTACCGCTGTTTGATTTTAAGGAATATAAATTCATGTCTGATGAGGAGAATGCAGCAGAGAAAAAACCTGAGTTATCGGATGAGACTGCGATTTTGGAAGAAATAGCAAAAGATGCAGAAATGGCCAAACAGAATGAAGCAGATCTTTCCAGTGATGCGGAATTTATGCGCCAGCAGCTGAGAGCGGATATCCGTCGTGATTTGGAAGAAGAATTAAGAGAAAAAGTTAAACAAGATATTCGTTCCGAAAGTGAGAATAAACTCCGGGAGAAGATATGGGCAGAATTGTCGGATACTTTTACCCAGAATATGCGGCATGATATAGAAAATGAATTGAGAGAAAAAATCCGTAAAGAACTGGAAGAAGAGTATGCGGAGAAAGCCAAAGCTTTAGAAGCAGAGAAAAACGAGGAAGAAGCAAAGCAGGAAGCGGATGAAAAATCGTCATATCTGATCCGTAAGAAAACAGGAGAAATTGTCCAGCTGAATAAACAGACATTTATTATCGGTAAGCTGGATACATGCTGTGATTATGTGATCAGAGGCAACAATGCGATCAGCCGTCTGCATGCGGTGATCAAATACAGAGAGGATTCAGACAGTTATTTTATTGTGGACTGCAATTCAACAAATCATACATATCTCAATGGACGACGCATCGAGGCAGAACAGCCTGTAGAACTGAAAGACGGCATGCATATCCATCTGGCATTGGAAGAGTTTATCTTTCAACTGACTTAAATGCAAACTATGAGAAACACGCTCCGCGAGTTTCTCAAGTTATCGCGGCCTCTACACTCCGTTTCGGTCGTTGCTAAACAAGCGCCACTGGCGCTTAGCAACGCCAAGGTCTCGTGCAAGCACTGACTTTGGCTCGTTGCTCGCGTAAATGAAAAAAAGCCCTGTTTCAAATGAAACAGGGCTTTAAGTTTGCATATTAAGCTCTTTCAACTAATCCTGATCTTAAGCAGGAAGTACAAACGTACATCTTAGATGGTGTACCGTTCACGTTCACTTTCACTTTCTTAATGTTGGATTTCCACATTTTATTTGATCTTCTATGTGAATGAGACACCTGAATACCAAAGTGAGCTCCTTTTTCACAGATTGCACATTTTGCCATTGTAAAACACCTCCTCGTGCCAAATTAAACCTTAATGAGACGCACAAAAACGCCTTACAGGCTTACAACAAATCAATCATAACAGATTCGACCGATAATTGCAAGCATAGATTTCATAAAATATAAAAAAAATATTTTCTTTTCGGCAAAAAGCGGTTATAATAGTTGAGTAGAAAGTAAGAATAATATTGGAGGTACCATATGAAGGGACGTATTATTACAGATATAGGTCAGGTTTCCGTTGATACAGATGTTATTGCCAAGTACGCAGGAATGGCAGCGGTTGAATGCTTTGGTGTTGTCGGTATGGCGATGATCAGTGTGAAGGACGGACTGGTTAAGCTTCTCAAACGTGAGAGCATGACAAAGGGTGTCGGTGTTACGGTCAACGAAGATAATCAGATTACGATTGATTTCCATATTATTACAGTTTACGGCATAAGTATCGCAACGATTGCAGATAATTTAATGAATAACGTCAAATATAAGGTGGAAGAGTTCACAGGTATGAAGGTTGAGAAGATCAACATCTTTGTTGAAGGCGTACGTGTGATTGACTAGTATAACGATTAAGGAGGACCCTGTTGTGGGAGTAAATACAATTGATGCGAACATGTTGAAGAATATGTTCCTTGCAGGTGCAAAACGCATTGAAGCAAAGAAAGAATGGATTAATGAACTGAATGTTTTCCCTGTTCCTGACGGAGATACAGGAACAAATATGACCATGACCATCATGTCAGCGGCACGGGAAGTGAGTGCTTTGACAAATCCTGATATGGAGAGCCTTTCCAAGGCGATCTCCCAGGGGGCTTTGAGAGGTGCAAGAGGTAATTCCGGTGTCATCCTTTCACAGCTGTTTAGAGGCTTTACACGTCCGATCAAGGATGAGAAAGTGATTGACAGTGTAATTGCGGCTGAGGCATTCAAGAAAGCCAGTGAGACAGCATACAAGGCGGTTATGAAGCCGAAGGAAGGTACGATTCTTACTGTTGCCAGAGGTATGGCTGAGAAGGCGGCAGACGTTTTTGACACAACAGATGATCTGGCAGAGGGTTTCCGTCAGATTATTGAATACGGTGATTATATGCTGAGCCTGACGCCGGAGATGCTGCCTGTTCTGAAGCAGGCCGGTGTTGTGGATTCCGGTGGCCAGGGATTGATGACCGTGCTGAAAGGTGCTTATGATTGCCTGATGGGTATTGAGACAGTGGATGGTTTTGTTGCTGAGGTTAAACCAACTGCGCCTGCAGGCAATGCCGGAAAGATGGGGCTTGATGAGATCGAGACAGCGAATATCCGTTTCGGATATTGTACAGAGTTTATTGTGATGCTTGAGAAGCCGTTTGATGAGAAGGATGAAGAGGAATTTAAGGCATTCCTTTCGTCTATTGGTGATTCTATTGTATGTGTTGCCGACAGTGATATCGTGAAGGTACATGTACATACCAATGATCCGGGCCTTGCGATTCAGAAGGGCTTAAGTTATGGCTCACTGACAAGCATGAAGATTGACAATATGCGTGAAGAACATCATGAGCGTCTGTTTAAGGATGCGCAGAAGCTGGCATCCGCCCAGGCTCAGGCTCAGTCACAGAAAGCGGCAGAGGCTGAACCTGAGAAAGAAACCGGCTTTGTTGCGGTTTCCATGGGTGATGGTATGAAGAAGATCTTTTCGGAACTTGGTGTAGATGAGATCATTGAAGGCGGTCAGACCATGAATCCGAGTACAGCAGATATTCTTGATGCTGTGGAACGTGTGAATGCAAAGACAGTTTTCGTTCTTCCTAACAACAAGAACATTATTCTGGCAGCTCAGCAGGCCAGGGAACTGGTTGAAGGAAAGAAAGTAATCGTTATTCCGTCAAAGACTGTGCCCCAGGGAATCACAGCTGTCATCAATTATATTAACGGCAGCTCCGCAGAAGAGAATGAAGCGGCTATGAACGAAGAGATGCAGCGTGTAAAGAGTGGCCAGATTACGTATGCAGTCAGAGATACAGTGATTGATGATAAGACCATCAAGGAAGGCGATATCATGGGACTTGGTGATGACGGACTTCTGGCTGTGGGAGAGAATATCGAAGATACAACCCTTGAGACAATAGCAGCACTTGTAGATGAAGACAGCGAGATTATCAGTCTTTATTACGGGGAAGATGTGTCAGAAGAGGATGCTGAGAATCTGACAGAGAAACTCGAAGAGAAGTATCCGGACTGTGAAGTCGAATTGAATCAGGGCGGACAGCCGATTTATTATTACGTTGTTTCAGTTGAATAAGGAATGAGATCAGGATGGGTGATTATCCCGGTGCTGATATTTGTAATGACTGCTGCAGGCGTGTTTGCGGCAGTCATTTGTTTTCGTTTGCACGTGATGTGCGCAGAATAGATCCGCAATAGAAAGGAGGGTATCAGATGAATTCCGAAGACAGGATCTCAGCAGTGAAAGGAATCGGAGCTAAAACAGAGAGTCATCTTGCCCGCATCGGTATTTATACAGTTGGAGATTTTATAGAACATTATCCAAGGGAATATCATACCTATGATGTGCCGATTTCCATTGACAATACAGAGTTCGATAATTGCAGGCAATATGGCTACAGTGTTGTGCTGTCAGAAATACCGAAGCTTTTAAAACGAGGCAGAACAGCGATTGTATCCGTAATGCTTCATGAGGGTACAGCATCTGTACAGGCGGTCTGGTATCACAGCCCTTATATTCGTCAGCAGCTGCAGCCGGGGAAACGGATTGTACTTTATGGGAAAATCATACGAAAGGGCAGTCGGAGAATTCTTGAACATCCGGATATTTATACAGAAGAACAATATGCGCTGCTTCAGAAAAGCCTTCAGCCGGTTTATGGTCTGACAGAGGGGCTGACACAGAATTTTTTTATCAAGACGATGCATCAGATCCTTGACAGCGGTATGCTGGTGCCGGATCCGCTTCCGACAGATATTCGCAGAGCGTATCATCTGGCAGAATATAATTATGCACTCCGTCAGATCCATTTTCCAGAGAATGAAGAAAGCTGCAGACTGGCGAGAAGACGTCTGGTTTTTGACGAATTTCTTGTGTTTGCATTGTCTGTTAAGCGATTAAAAAAGGAAAATCATCAGATACAAAATCATTACCCGATTCAGGAGGAAAGTACAGTTGAAGATTTTATGGCCTCATTGCCTTATACATTGACAAGGGCACAGCTGCGTGTCTGGCAGGAAATTGCGGGTGATCTGAAAAGTCCTGTGGTTATGAACAGACTTGTGCAGGGGGATGTGGGATCAGGCAAGACTATGATTGCTGCCCTGGCGATGTTTGCAGCTGCCAGCGCCGGGTTCCAGAGCTGCATGATGGCACCCACAGAAGTACTGGCAAAACAGCATTATGAAAATCTTCAGGCATTATTTGAGCCTTTCCATATAACAACAGTGCTTTTAACAGGTTCCATGACCGCATCGGTTAAAAGAAAAGTATATAACAAGATTGATAATCATGAAGCGGATGTGATTATTGGTACGCAGGCACTTTTTCAGGAAAAAGCGGTATATGATAAACTGGCATTGATCGTTACAGATGAACAGCATCGCTTTGGTGTCCGTCAGAGAGAGCAGCTGGCGATGAAAAGTCAGGATGGAGAGCCCCATGTGCTTGTTATGAGTGCTACGCCGATTCCAAGAACACTGGCGATTATTCTTTACAGTGATCTGGATATTTCGGTTGTGGATGAAAAGCCGGCTAATCGGCTGCCTATTAAAAATTGTGTGGTGGGAACCAGTTATCGACCGACGGCCTATCGTTTCCTTCAGCAGCAGGTGATGTCCGGACATCAGGTGTATGTGGTCTGTCCAATGGTAGAGGAAAGTGAAAATATTGAAGCGGAAAATGTTCAGGACTATACAGAAAAACTGAGACAGGCACTGCCTCAGAATATCAAAGTGGAATATCTTCACGGACAGATGAAACCTGATCAGAAGAATCAGATCATGGAACGTTTTTCGGCAGGGGAGATACAGATTCTTGTATCTACAACTGTTATCGAAGTCGGTGTGGATGTGCCGAATGCAACGGTGATGATGATCGAGAATGCGGAGAGATTCGGGCTCGCCCAGCTTCATCAGCTGCGGGGCCGTGTGGGCCGGGGGGATGCCCAGTCTTACTGCATCTTTATCTATGGTCAGGACAACAAGAAAGTCAAAGAACGTCTGGATATCATGCTGAAGACGAATGATGGATTTAAAATCGCATCAGAGGATCTTAAGCTGCGGGGACCGGGAGATATGTTCGGTATTCGTCAGAGCGGCAGTATGATTTTCAAAATAGGCGATGTATTTGTGGATTCAGCATGCCTTGTGGAAGCGGGAAAAGCCGCTGATACCATTTTCGAGGAAGATCCGGAACTGGAATCTGAGAAATATGCACCTTTGAAAAGAAGAATCACAGTAAACCTGTCGGAAAATAGTGAACAGATCATTCTCTAAATAAAGTCGAACAATGCTAAAAAATACATGAAATATTTGATAACCGGTTGACAAATGGGTCAAAAAATATACAATATAACTAGCGCGATTATTCTGCATATCGGATATGCAGAATGGGCAATAAAGAACAGGATGTGATGACATGCGAGTAATTGCAGGCAAAGCGAGGCGTATACAGCTGAAGAGCATGGAGGGGATGAATACGCGCCCAACCACAGACAGAATTAAAGAGACCTTGTTTAATATGCTGTCGCAGGATATCTATGGATGTCATTTTCTTGATCTGTTCAGCGGAAGCGGGGCCATCGGCATCGAAGCATTGAGCCGTGGTGCCTTGTCTGCCGTCTTTGTGGAGAATAACCGGCAGGCTGTGACATGTATCAGGGAGAATCTGACGAAGACAAAATTAATGCCTCAGGCAGAGATTATGTCTGTAGATTGTCAGACGGCCATTGACCGTCTGGAGAATGGAAAGCGGCATTTTGACATTGTCTTTATGGATCCACCATATAATAAGCAGCTTGAGAAAGAGATGCTGGAAAGGATGCAGCATGTATCTTTTATAGATGAAGATACAATGATCATCATTGAAGCATCACTTGAGACTGAATTTGACTGGCTGGAAGCATATGGTTATGAAATCACGAAGGTAAAAAAATATAAAACGAATCAGCATGTATTCGTTCAGAGGGTATTGGAGAAATAAAATGAGAACAGCAATTTATCCGGGCAGTTTTGATCCGGTCACATATGGACATATTGATATTATTAAGAGATCTGCAAAGATGGTCGATAAGCTGATTATCGGCGTTTTAAGCAACAGCTCAAAAACACCGTTGTTTTCTGTTGAAGAACGTGTTAAGATGTTAAAGGAAGTGACAAAAGACATACTGAATGTCGAAGTAACCTCTTTTGCAGGGCTGCTGATTGATTTTGCAGATGCCTGTAATGCGAAGATCATTGTCAGGGGGCTGAGAGCAGTAACTGATTTTGAATATGAATTGCAGTGGGCACAGGCCAACAGAGCTGTCCGTCCACATCTGGATACTTTGTTTTTGGTAACTAATGTTGAATATTCCTATCTGAGTTCCAGTGCGGTACGTGAACTGGCGAGATATCATGGTGATGTCAGTCTTTTTGTGCCTCCGTATGTTTCTCAGATGTTAGATGAAAAGTTAGATTCGAAGGAGAATGAAAATGAGCAGAATTGAGCAATTGATTGATGAAATAGAAGAATATGTAGAAGGATGTAAACCGGCACCTTTTTCACAATCAAAGATTATTGTACAGAAAGAGCAGCTGTATGAATTACTCACAGAACTGCGCCTGAAGACACCGGATGAAATTAAGCGTTATCAGAAGATTATCGCTCAGAAAGACAAGATTATCAGCGATGCTCAGGCTCAGGCAGAACAGATGATTGAAGAGACAACAAATTACGCAAATGCTCTGGTTGAAGAGCATGAGATTATGCTGAAAGCTTATGAGAAGGCAGAGCAGACAATCAATGCAGCCAATGCACAGGCAGAAGAGATTGTTGCAGCGGCCAATCAGAATGCAGAAGAGATGCGTATGAGCGCACTTTCTTATACACAAAGCCTTATTGGCAATATTCAGGAAGTTGTACAGAGATCCCTTGATATTGCAAAGACGAATTCAGAAGGACTGATTAACGGCCTTTCAGAGAATCTGAATATTCTTGTCAGCAACAATGAAGCACTGGTTTCACAGCTGAATGAGAAGCAGCCTGCATCTGCAAATGAACTTCCTGAGATTGAGGATGATGAGGAAGACAATGTCTCCGATGTGACGGGTTACGATGAAGCTGAAGAAGACAAGGAAGAAGTTCAGCCGATTGTTGAGGAACCGAAGAAGGAAGAAGTCATCGAAGAGGAAGACGAAGAAGAAATCGACGATGATGAGTATGATGACGACGATTACGATGACATTGACTAATTGCCTGTTTCATATAATTTGATACAGAAGCCATACAAGCGCTGCGGTAATGATGCCGACAGCGCTTTTGTCTGCCAGATACTGAATGAAGGACAGCTTTTTGGCATGCAGAAGCGGATATGTCTGAAAGGCAATGCATAAACCACCGAATGCAGTACCGCCCATGATCAGGGATGTTTTTATTTCCTCAGGCCATGAAAGTGTATTGAGAGCAGAGGTACCGCTTGTGATTTCAAGCAGGAGGGCGAGAACAGCCGCTGCAGAATGACTGATAAAGGGCAGAATATGGATCAGCTCCTGAAAAATAGCAAAAAACATCATACATACGCCGATCCTCAGCATGAGTTCCGAACTATTTAAAAGAATTTTTCTGAAGGGAATTGTGCTGTGACTGACAGATGGAAGATTGCTTTCTGCCAATGGTGAAAGACGGTGGAAATGGTGGAGCATGCAGCACCGGATCCATAGCCAGAGAAAAGGGCTGATGTAGAAAATCAGTATGAGACAGCGTTGAAAGGGTGGGTCCGAAAGTACCTGGTGGAGAATATAACCGGTCAGAAACATGGGACTGGCATGATTGCAGACAGCGGACAGAAGCTGGGCCTCATACCGGGTGATCTGTTTATTTCAAGAGCCTGGGATGCCGTCACGGCACCCATCGGAAAACCACACAAAAATCCGGCCAGTATACAGAAACTGCAAAAGGGTGATAAATGAAGCAGTCTGCGGGTCAGAAAGCCGGCATGCCTGCTGATGCCGGCCAGTGTGTCGGCTGACATGATGATCTGAAGCAGGAATGAAAATGGAAAAAGAACCGGCAGTACGTTGTTAAACCAGAGCAGGAGACCGCTTTTGGCACCGGTGGCTGCCTGAGGAGCAAAAATAATGAGAAAAATAATCAAGGCTAAAAGAAAAAACATCTGTATTTGATTTTTTATGGCTGTCATCTCTAAAAGTCCTTTGATTGTTATAGTATATATATGCCGAAAGACAATGGGATTATGTGTCCGGGATTTCTGCAGTCTGTTAAATGAGAATAACAGGTTCAGATGTAATGTCAGGCAAATTTTTCAGGGAACGATTTCTGAGTATCTGCCGATAAAGCCGGGAAGCATAGAGTTCAGCTTCATAAGATGCATATCCGATCCCGGACAGACGGCCACTGACTTCAGAAGTCCGGGTGATCATGCAGTCTCTGAAAGTCGGGTCGATGGCTTTCCATAGGCGTCCGGAAGACTTTTTGAAACCGAGAACACGCAAATAACCGGCATATTGGTGTGCTTTCCATGTATCCAGATGACTTTTCCTGTGCTCCAGAATAATATGAAAAAGGCATCTGCCAATACGGGTGGCGGTAAGGTTTCTGGCAGACAAAAGTGTCATAAATTGTTCCACGGATAAAAACTGATATCTGAAACTGTCAATACGGTTGGCAAGATCCGGGGTGATATCTGTATAGTCCGTTAGACTGGTCCGGGTATCCAGAAGGTGTGCGGCCAGAATATCCGAAAAATCATTGCGTGTCAGTACCGGATAATCTGTCAGATAGTCCTGAAGGATTGCCTTAGAGGTATCTGGTACGTCCAGCGCACTGATGACCGTCTCGGGGGAGAAAAGGTTTTTGGATAATTGACGGCGGATGGCTGTGGCGGAACAAAAACCGACGTCAGTATCTGTGCTGTGATAGCCGGCACCACTGCGTCTGATGGGAAATGGACGGATTGAACTTCCGGATTTGTATAAAGCTTTCATATATTCTATGGCCAGAATATTATTGGGCTGATTCAGAATGTCGCTGCATTGTGCATCACCGAGAATGGAACACAGAGCCCGGCTTCTGGCAGCTGGAAAGTTCATGCCGGTTTTTAATCCGGCCTGCAGAAATGCTTTATATTCATCCGGTTCGTCGGACAATATTGGAATGATGGCATCAAATAAAGAGGGAGCGATGGTTTCTGCACCGAAACAGAGATAATCGATGCATCCAAGACGATTTAAGAGAGAGACTGCTGACTCTGCAAAAATTTCTGCGCTGCCGATGGCACCGTAAACCGGAAGTTCACAGACCATATCTGCACCGGCAGCCAGGGCCATCCGGCATCGGGCGTATTTGTCAACGCAGGACGGAGCTCCTCGCTGAACAAAATCACCGCTCATCATGACCAGGATCAGATCTGCCCCGGTCTGTCTGCGGATCTCTTTGAGTTGATAAGCATGTCCGTTATGAAAAGGATTGTATTCGGCGATAACTGCTGCAATCATCATAAAAATCTCCAGTCTTTTTTATTTTATAGGTACTATTATAGGTGCTTTGGTGGAAAAAACAAGCGGAAAAATCATAAAAACCGAGACTTATCCAAGCTGTCAAGTAATAATACTTGACACAAATTCAAATTTACTGTTGACAAATAATACATTCATATGTATAATTACAAAGGTATGAAACTTAGGAGATATCTATGCAAATCAATATATCTGAAATAATATCAACTGATTATAAGGTACAGACGTTTTCGCCGGAGATTGAGATGGAAGCATTTTGTCTGGATGGCGAGCGTTATGAATTTATCCGGAAGAGTCCGGTGGAACTGAAGGCTCAGAATGAGGGTCACAGTGTCGTGAATTTTTCCGGCCATGTGGATGTTACAATCGATATACCGTGCAGCAGATGTCTGACATCTGTTCCGACGCGACTGGATTTTGATTTCAGTCAGAAGGTGGACTTTGAGAAGCTGAAGGCGGAGCAGTTGGACGACCTGGATGAAACCAGTTTTATGGAAGAAAGCTCTCTGGATGTAGACAGATTCGTTTACAACGAGATTTTAATGCGTTTTCCGATGAAGACACTTTGCAGCGAAGATTGCAAGGGCTTATGTCTGAAATGTGGGAAGAACTTAAATGAGGGTGAGTGCGGTTGTGACCGTGCATCATTAGACCCAAGAATGTCAGCTATCCGGGATATTTTTAATAATTTTAAGGAGGTGTAAACCATGTCTATTTGTCCAAAGAATAAATCATCAAAAGCTAGAAGAGACAGCCGTAGAGCTAACTGGAAGATGTCTGTTCCTTCATTATCCAAATGCAGCAAATGTGGTGCTTTAGTAATGCCTCATAGAGTCTGCAAAGCTTGCGGAGCTTACAATAAAAAAGAAGTTGTTAAAGTTCAGTAATCATATACTGCAACCATCAGAAAAGAGACTCTTCGGAGTCTTTTTTTTGTACTCTCAGGCACATGGGGATGGTTGTCTGATAAAAAAGGCTGTATTTTCTGAAAAATTATGGTACTATATTAAGGTGTATGCTGGCGGCAGTTTGCAGGAGAATGTATGCCGGCGTCAGTGCACAGGATATTTGAAACTTGATAAAAACAGGCTGATTTTGTTTTGTAAGGAGGATAACACATGCGTAAGAAAATAAAACAATATGTATCAATGCTGATGGTTATGTTGATGGCAATATCTGCCGTTGTGTTCTGCGGTGCAGAAAAAGCCTATGCCGGAAGTTTTTCAGGCGGCTATATATCATTAGGGGCCGATCTTACCAGTGATGAGAAAGCGAAGGTGCTGGCACTTTTTGGTGTAGATGAGAAGGAGCTTGATAATTATAAAGTGGTTTATGTCACGAATCAGGAAGAACATCAGTATCTTGACAGCTATATTTCAAGTTCACAGATTGGAAATCAGGCCTGGTCCTCTGTATTGATCACGGAAGGCAAGAAAGGCAGCGGCATCAATGTGACAACAAAGAATGTTATTTACTGTACAACAGGTATGTATGCCAATGCGCTGGCAACGGCAGGGGTGGAAGATGTGAATGTTGTAGTAGCCGGTCCTTTCAATGTGTCCGGTACAGCTGCATTGGTAGGTGCATTAAAAGCTTATTCAGAGATGACAGGTGAGACTGTGGATGAAGATGTTGTGGATGCGGCTGTGGATGAAATGGTGACAACAGGAAGTCTGGAGGATGGCACGGATGCAGACAATGAAAAGATTGAAGGCATGGTTGCTTATCTGAAAGAACAGATTGCCAATAGTGACAATAAAGATAAAGATCTGGATCAGATTATCAATGATGCAGCCAATAAGTTTGAGATCACATTGAATGAAGATCAGTTTAATCAGCTGAAATCACTTCTGGAAAAATTAGGCGGACTTCATCTTGATCTGGGCTCTTTGAAGAGTCAGGCTCAGGCAGCCTATGATACGTTGAAGGACATGGGGTTTGATATCAGTAAGATCCACATCGATACAGAAGAAGCAAAAGGCCTTCTTCAGCAGATTATAGAGACAATTAAGGGATGGTTTAATTAAACAGGAAGGAAATAGGCAATGAGTGAATTGGTAAAAGTGGCTGTAGACGCCATGGGCGGTGACAATGCACCTGAAGCAGTTGTACAGGGTGTAGTGGACGCGTTGAATGCAAGTAAGGAAATCGAAGTACTGTTGGTGGGTGATCAGAAAACAGTTGAAAAGTGTCTGGCAGGGGCACAGTATGACAAGGAACGGCTTCAGGTGATTCATGCATCTGAAGTGATCACGAATAATGAAGCACCGACGGTTGCCATCAAGAAGAAAAAAGATTCTTCTATTGTTGTCTCACAGAGACTTGTCAGGGAAGGAAAAGCAGATGCATTTGTTTCTGCGGGAAGTACAGGCGCAGTACTTGTGGGAAGTCAGGTGCTGATCGGACGCATCAGAGGGATTGAGAGACCGGCACTGGCACCGCTGATCCCGACAACAAAAGGTTTTTCTTTGCTGATTGACTGTGGCGCCAATGTGGATGCGAAGCCTTCCAATCTGGTGCAATTTGCAAAAATGGGTTCTATTTATATGGAGAATATTATGGGCCGGAAGAATCCGCGCGTCGCTATTGTCAATATCGGTATTGAAGAGGAAAAGGGCAACGCCCTTGTCAAACAGACGTATCCGCTTTTAAAGGAATGCAAAGATATTAATTTTATCGGCAGTATTGAAGCACGCGAGATACCAAATGGCTATGCGGATGTCATTGTCTGTGA